>Ga0209417_1003739_pt1 | contig 19639 bp, 22 predicted proteins | sample RifGroF2_FD_184002 | JGI IMG/M metagenome (GOLD analysis project Ga0209417, IMG submission 184002) | Groundwater microbial communities from Rifle, Colorado, USA - Groundwater F2 (SPAdes) (version 2) | ecosystem: Environmental > Aquatic > Deep subsurface > Groundwater | place: Rifle, Colorado... | reverse complement strand
CCGGGGTAGGGCTGCTCGCGGCCGCCGCTCATGAAGTAGGTCACGTGCGCGTATTTCTCCGTTTCGGCGATGCGCAATTGCTTCAGGCCGAGGTTGGAGACGTATTCGCCGAAGCCGTTGTGGATGCTGTCGGCGGTGTAGGCGCAGGGCAGGTGGAAGTCCTCGCCGTAGCTGCTCAGTGTGGTGTAGTTGGCCAGCTTGGGGAAACGGCTGCGAACGAAGCCGCTGAACTGTTCGTCGGTCAATGCGCGCGTGATCTCGCGGGCACGGTCGGCGCGGAAGTTCATGAACACGGCTACGTCGCCGTTTTGCATCGCGGCCGCTTCGCCGATGATGGTGGCTTGCACGAATTCGTCGTTCTCGCCGCGCGCATAGGCGGCTTCCAGTCCGGCCGTGGCGCTGGCGGCGGTGAACGGCGCCTTGCCCTGCGTGAGCATGTCGTAGGCGATCTGCACGCGCTCCCAGCGGTTGTCGCGGTCCATGGCGAAGTAGCGTCCGCAGATGGTGGCGATGCGTCCCGTACCAAGCGCGTCACATTTGGCCTGCAGGTTTTTCAGGTACTCGGCAGCACTGCGCGGTGGAGTGTCGCGGCCGTCGAGGAAGGCATGCACGTAAACTTTTTTCAGCCCGGCATTTACGGCCATCGCCAGCATGGCGTGGATGTGCACCTCGTGGCTGTGCACGCCGCCGGGCGAGAGCAGGCCCATGATGTGCAGCGCGCCGCCATTCTGCTTTGCGGTCGCGACCGCCTGCACCAGCGCGGGATTGCGTTCGAAGCTGCCGTCCTCGATGGCGAGGTCGACTTTGGTCAGATCCTGGTACACCACGCGACCGGCGCCGATGTTCAGGTGGCCAACCTCGGAATTGCCCATCTGCCCCTTGGGCAGGCCGACCTGCAGTTCGGAGGTGTTGATGAGCGTGTGCGGATACTTGCTCCACAGACGGTCCCAGTTCGGCTTGCGCGCGTGGGCGACGGCATTGAAGTCGGCATCCTCGCGATAGCCGAAACCATCGAGGATGAGCAGGAGGACGGGGGTGATTGCTTGAGCGGAAGAGTCGGTCATGCTGGCTTTTTTTTCACCGAAATATCAAAATATAAGCAGTTGCTAATTTAGCGCGATGCGTCAAAATAGGGTGGCGGGGCAGAGAAGACCGCCTGAGGCACGAATTTTAGCCGATTTTGGGCCGCCCATGCCCCTACTTCCTTAATCCATGGCAGGTGAATATGAGCAAGAAGCTGATCGACAAAGACGAAGATATCCTGCAGGCCTCGCTGGCCATGAAAGCCATCGCCCACCCGTTGCGGCTCAAGATCCTGTGTGTTCTCGCGGACAACGAGCTGAGCGTGCAGGACATCGTTGACAATGTCGGCACCTCCCAGAGCAACATCTCCCAGCATCTCGCCATCCTGCGCGACAAAGGCGTATTGTCCACCCGCAAGGATGCCAATCGCGTCTATTACCGTATCGGCGACCCGCGCACCCTCAAGCTGGTGGGGATGATGCGCGACGTGTTCTGCACCATCTAGGCCCCGGCGCCCGCCTGGCGCGGGGTGGATTGGCATGCATATTAGAATATGCTAATATGCAAACATATCATTTTCAGAGGTCAGGCTATGAAACTTAAACCGGGTTTGTTGTTGGGTCTTTCCGCGGCGCTGCTGGCGGCCAATTCTTCCGTTGCCGAACCGTTGGCGACGGCTGCCGTGCAATACCGCGAGGTGGAGCAGACTTACAGTGTGGACGGGGTGGTCGAGGCGACGCGCCAGTCGACCGTGTCGGCACAGATATCCGGTCGCGTGAAGGCGCTGTTCTTTGATGTGGGCGACCGCGTGAGCAAGGGCCAGGTCATCCTCAAGATCGACGAACGCGAGGCCGACCAGGCGCTGGCTGGCAGCCGCGCGCAGTTGTCGCAGGCGCAGGCAGCACTGCAGAACGCGCGTTTGAACTATGAGCGTTCACAACAGCTTTTCGAGCAGAAGTTCATCAGCCAGGCCGCGCTGGACAAAGCTAAATCCGATTACGAGATGGCCAAGGCGCAGGCCGATGCCAGCGAGGCGGGCGCGCAGCAATCCGCTCTGGCACAGAGCTATACCGCAGTGCTTGCCCCCTATGGCGGCGTGGTGTCGGCGCGCATGGTGGAACTGGGCGAAATGGTCACGGTGGGCAAGCCGCTGATGACCGGTTTCGATCCCTCGCAACTGCGCGTGATCGCAAATGTGCCGCAACACAAACTGAAAGAGATCGGTAGTCGTCCGAATGTGATGGTGGAAGTGCCGTCACTGTCGCGCTGGATCAAGTCCGCGACCGTCACGGTGCAGCCGTCGGCCGATGCGCGCACGCACAGCACCCAGGTTCGCGTCGATCTGCCCGCCAATCAGGCCAACCTCTACCCCGGCATGTTCGTGCGCACACATTTCGTGGTGGGCAAAGAGAACAAGATGCTGATCCCGGTGAGTGCGGTAGTGCGCCGCAGCGAAGTGGTGGCGGTATATGTGGTGGATGACAAGGGAGTGCCGCGCCTGCGCCAGGTGCGTCTGGGCGAGGCGAATGCACAGAACGAGATCGAGGTGCTGGCCGGTTTGAACGTCGGCGAGCAAGTCGCACGTGAAGCGGTCAAGGCCGGCATGGTCGCGGCGGAGAGCAAGCGATGAGCATGGGCATCTCGGGTCGTATCGCCCGCGTCTTCCTGCATTCGCAGATGACGCCGCTGCTGGCGCTGGTCGCCATGCTGCTGGGTATCTTTGCGGTCGTCGTGACCCCGCGCGAGGAAGAACCGCAGATCAACGTCACCATGGCCAACGTGCTGATCGCCTATCCGGGCGCCTCGGCGCAGGATGTGGCGAACACGGTGGCGACGCCCGCCGAGCAGGTGCTGTCGCAGATCGCCGGCGTGGACCACGTCTATTCCGTGTCGCAACCCGGCATGGCCGTGCTCACCATCCAGTTCAAGGTCGGCGAGTTGCACGTTCCTTCGCTGGTCAAACTTTACGACGTCATCTGGTCGCACGCCGACTGGTTGCCGACCACGCTGGGCGTCATGCAACCGATCATCAAAGCCAAGGGCATCGACGACGTGCCGGTGCTGGGGTTGACGCTGTGGCGCGACCGGCCGGACAGCGGGGCGGTGGAGTTGACCCAGGTCGCCCACGCCATCGAGGCGGAATTGAAACGCGTGCAGGGCACGCGCGAAGTGAGCACGCTGGGTGCGACGCCGCGCGTGGTGCGTGTGCTGCTTGATCCGGAAGCGCTGAACGCGCACCAGTTGTCGGTGCAGGAAGTGCGTTATGCGCTGCAGGCATCGAATGTCTCGCACAGCGCCGGCACACTGGTGCAGAACAACCGCGAGGTGCTGGTGCAGACCGGCATGTTCCTCAGCGATGCCAGCGAGGTCAGCCAGCTGGTGGTGGGTGTCTCCGACGGCAAGCCGGTGTTCCTGCGCGACGTGGCCGAGGTGCTGGACAGCGCCGACCAGCCCAAGAGTTATGTGTGGATGGGGACGGGCGCCGCGGCAGGCGACAAGAATATCGCCGCCCGCGGCGAATTTGGCGCGGTAACGCTGGCAGTGACCAAGAAGCCGGGCGAGAACGCGGTGGATGTCGCCAACAAATTGCTGCAGCGCGTGGACGAGCTCAAAGGCAGCGTGATCCCCGATGATGTGCAGGTGACCATCACGCGCAACTACGGCGAGACCGCCAACGACAAGGCGATGAAGCTGATCCAGAAACTGTTCTTCGCTACCTTCGCCGTGGTCGCGCTGGTGTGGTTCGCGTTGGGCCGGCGCGAGGCGGTCATCGTCGGCATCGCGGTGCTGTTGACGCTGGCGGTGACGCTGTTCGCTTCCTGGGCATACGGCTTCACGCTCAACCGCGTATCGCTGTTCGCGCTGATTTTCTCCATCGGTATCCTGGTGGACGATGCCATCGTGGTGGTGGAGAACATCCACCGCCGCCGCGAGCTGTCGCAGCATCAGCCGCTGTCGGAGATCATTCCCGAGGCGGTGGACGAGGTCGGCAGCCCGACCATTCTCGCTACTTTTACGGTGATTGCGGCACTGCTACCGATGGCCTTTGTGAGCGGATTGATGGGGCCGTACATGAGCCCGATCCCAATCAACGCCAGTATGGGCATGCTGATCTCGCTGGCCATCGCCTTCATCGAAGGACGAGAACGATACAAAGATCGCCAAGTTCTTCCGCGCCCGTCTGTATCCTTTCCTGAACAAGGAACACGGCAAGCAGATGCGGCGAAAGCTGTGGCTGGGCATACTGGGGGCGCTGCTGATCGCGGTGTCGCTGACGCTGGTCAAGCTGGTGGTGCTGAAGATGCTGCCGTTCGACAACAAGTCGGAATTCCAGGTGGTCGTCGACATGCCCAGCGGTACGGCGGTGGAGCAGACTGCCGGCGTGATGCGCGAGATCGGCGCCTATCTGGCGACCGTGCCGGAAGTGACCGATTACGAGGCCTACGCAGGGACAGCCTCGCCGATCAACTTCAACGGTCTGGTGCGCCAGTACTATCTGCGCAGCGCGCCGGAGCAGGGCGACATCCAGGTCAATCTGCAGGGCAAGCATAATCGCGACCGCAGCAGCCACGAGATCGCCACTTCGGTGCGCGAGCCGATCGAAAAGATCGCCAAGGTGTGGGGCGCGAAAGTGAAAGTAGTCGAGGTGCCGCCGGGTCCTCCGGTGATGTCGCCTATCGTGGCCGAGATCTACGGGCCGGATTACAACGGCGCACGCCAGGTGGCGGGCAAAGTGCGCGAGCAGTTCTTTGCCACCGCCGACATCGTCGGGATCGACGACACGGTGAGCGAAGCCGCGCCCAAGTTGGTGCTGCGCGTGATGCAAAGCAAGGCCGCCTTGCTCGGTGTAGCACAGAGCGACATCGTGGATGCGGTGCAGATCGCGTTGTCCGGCCAGGATGTGACGGCCCTGCACGATATGGACGCGAAATATGCGCCTCCCCTGCGTCTCGGCCTGCCGGCGGAGAAGCGCAGTCGCATCGACGACGTGCTCAAGCTCAAGGTGCGTTCGCGCGACGGCGCGCTGGTGCCGCTGTCGGAAGTGGTGCAGGCGGTGCACACACAGCGCGACTACCCGATCTATCACAAGGACCTGCTGCCGGTGGTGTATGTGACCGGCGACATGGCCGGCGATCTGGACAGCCCCCTGTACGGCATGTTCGACATCAACGGCAAGACCGGTGATATGGAACTGGAACAGGGCGGCACGCTGGAGTCATGGTTCTTCCACCAACCCTCCGATCCCTATGCGGGTTACGCACTGAAGTGGGACGGCGAGTGGCAGGTGACCTTCGAGACCTTCCGCGACATGGGCATCGCCTACGGCGTGGGCCTGATCCTGATCTATCTGCTGGTGGTGGCGCAGTTCAAGAGCTATGTCGTGCCGCTGGTGATCATGGCTCCCATTCCGCTTACCATCATTGGCGTGATGCCGGGGCATGCCCTGTTCGGCGCGCAGTTCACCGCGACGTCGATGATCGGCATGATCGCGCTGGCGGGTATCATCGTGCGCAACTCAATCCTGCTGGTGGACTTCGTCAACCTGCAGTTGCGCGACGGGGTGGACCTGCAGCATGCGGTGGTGAACGCGGCGGCGGCGCGTGCGAAACCGATCATTTTGACCGGTCTGGCGGCGATGCTGGGGGCGCTGTTCATCCTCGACGACCCGATCTTCAACGGCCTGGCGCTGGCCCTGATATTCGGCATCCTCGTCTCCACCCTGCTGACGCTGATTGTCATCCCGGTGCTGTATTACGCAACGTTGTACAAGAAATTCGATTAGAATCTTCAACCATCTGCCCTCTCCGCACCCCTCTCCCGCATGCGGGAGAGGGGGCTGGCGAGAATGGCGAAAAAGCTTATTAAGGAGTGTTGGCATGAACGCAGAACGTATCGTCCGTATCGTTGCAGGTTTCTTCATCCTGCTGTCCCTGTCGCTGGGCGTGCAGGCCAGCCCGCTGTTCGTCAGCGAGTACTTCCTGTTCTTCACCGCTTTCGTCGGCCTGAACCTGTTCCAGAGCGGCTTCACCCAGATCTGCCCGCTGAATAGCATCCTCGCCAAGTTTGGCATCAAAGGCAGTTGCTAAAAAGCCCGTTCCCCTTCCCGGTAAAACTTGCCCACATCAGTCTGGCCTTCGTCGGCCTGATGTGGGTTTTGCCTTTTCTGTACTACCACCACGCCTATCCCATCACCACGTTTTACCAGGAGACTGGCGCGGCCCTGCTCGGCTTGTGCGCCATGCCTTTGCTGCTGACGGCACGCTACTGGCAGGCGCCGGAGGTGCCGCGCATCGTCATGTTGCCCATCGGATTGATGCTGCTACTGATGGTCCAGTTCTTCCTCGGGCGCGTCATTCACTTCGATCATCTGATGATGATGGGCTTGTATTTTCTTTTTGCAGCGCTGCTGATGATGCTGGGGCAGCGCCTGCGTGCAGAACTCGGCTTGCCGATGTTGGTGACAGTGTTGGCGTTCTTCCTGCTGTTCGGCGCAGAGTTGAATTCACTGGCCGGCATTCTGCAGCATTACCGCTGGAATACTTTCCTGAATTCAGTCATCACCGCGAAAACGTCGCACGCTGTCTATGGCAATACGGCGCAAGCGAATCATTTTGCCGATCACATTGCGCTGGGACTTATCTCATTGGGGCTCGTGTATGCGCGTTTCGGTCTGCGCGTTTGGCAGGTCGTCCTGCTGGCAAGCCCGCTATTGTTTGTGCTGGTGCTGTCCGGTTCACGCAGCTCCTGGCTCTATCTGCTGTTTGCTCTGGCTCTGGCCTTTATATGGCAGCGTCGCGACCGTGCATTGCGGCCATTGATGCATTACAGCCTGATTTTGGTGGCGGGATTCGGCCTGATGCATCTGGTGGTGCAGATACCCTGGTTGGAAGGGGTCACCGGCAGTGTCACCACGATGGAAAGATTGCTGGGCGAAAGTGCCGGCGGATTGATACGAGTCCATCTTTGGAAAGAAGGGGCGCTGATCTTCTTCCAGTATCCCCTGATGGGCGCAGGCTTTGGCCAGTTTGCGTACCAGCATTTTCTTCTCTCATCCGAGCTGCGCAATCCGGCCATCGCCGGGCTGTATAACAACGCGCACAACTTGGTGATGCAGATCGCGGCAGAGGGCGGGCTTGCTGGGGTCGCTATTCTGTTTGCTACCGCAGGGTTGTGGTTCTGGCAATCGGTCATGCGTGGTGTTCAATTTTCCCTTTACCACTGGTGGGGCTACGCGGTGCTGGCGGTACTGGGCATCCACAGCCTGCTCGAATACCCGTTCTGGTATATGTACTTCATCGGAGTGGCGGCGATCATGTTGGGCATCTTCGATGTCACTACATACCGGTTGGAGCTGCGCATGCTGGGGCGAATATCCGTTGCCATGATGCTGCTGCTGGGAGCGCTGTCGCTGGTGCAGATCTATCAGGGATATCATCGTCTGGAGAACGCTTTGGCGCTACGCGGCAAGGCGGAGAAAACCCCCAATCTTTTACCGCAGATTAAACAAGAACTGCTGGCGGTCCAGCGTAGTGCTCTGCTGGGTTCCTATGCCGAACTGTTCATTGCCAGCACGTTGGAGCCTAGTGAAGATCACTTGAAGGCCAAGCTCGATCTCAATGAGCGTGCGCTGCGTTTCATTCCGATTGCCCCGGTGGTTTATCGTCAGGCATCCCTGCTGGCACTTTCGAATCTGCCGGACGAAGCGCGGTTGCAGATGGAGCGGGCGATCTGGTCTTACCCGGATAGCTTTGGGCAAGCCCGCGCTGAACTTGAAGAGTTGGCGCTCAAGGATCCCGCACGCTTTTCCGCTCTGTTAGAATTCGCCACCCAAAAATACGAGGAGTATCGCCGTGCTGCTGTACCTGCAAAATAATATCTGGACTATTCTGATCGCGCTGACCAGCGGTGCCATGCTGTTCTGGTCATTTTTCGGCAACCGCCTGCGCGGTATCAAGGATGTCGATCACATAGCTGCCACCCAACTCATCAACCACAAGAATGCGCTGGTGCTGGACGTGCGCGAGCAGGGCGAGTACGACTCCGGCCATATCCTGAACAGCAAGCTCATGCCGCTGGGCAAGCTGCGCGAGCGCATCGGCGAACTGGAGAAGTACCGCGACAAGCCCATCCTGGTGGTGTGCCGCAGCGGGATGCGTTCGGCATCCGCCTGTGCGCAGCTGGGCAAACAGGGTTTCGCCCAGGCTTATAATCTGGAGGGCGGCGTGATGGCCTGGCAAAAAGCCAGCCTGCCGCTGGAGAGATAAGATGGCCAAGGTCCTCATGTATTGCACCGAAGTCTGCCCGTACTGTGTGCGCGCCGAGCATCTGCTTAAGCGCAAAGGGGTGGTGGATATCGAGAAGATCCGCATCGACCTGCATCCGGAGCAACAGGAATTGATGATAAAGAGAACCGGCCGCCGCACGGTGCCGCAGATTTACATCAACGATACCCATGTCGGCGGTTATGACGATATGGCCGCGCTCGACCAGGAAGGCGGGTTGGACAAATTGCTGGCGAAACAATAGACAGGGGAAATAGCATGACCGAAGCCGCACAAGCTGCACAAGAGAATACACAACCGATCTTCAACATCGAGAAGCTGTATGTGAAAGACATGTCGCTGGAGGTCCCGCATGCACCGGGCATCTTCCTGGAGCGCGAGAATCCGCAGATCGATCTGCAATTGCAGACCCAGGCCGGAACGGTAGAGGAGGGCGTGTACGAAGTCGTCGTCACCGTCACCGTCACCGCCAAACTGCCCGAGAAAGACAAAGTCATGTTCCTGATCGAAGCCAAACAGGCTGGCATCTTCCAGGTGCGCAACGTGCCGGCCGACGAGATGGAGACGGTGCTGGCGGTGCTCTGCCCCAACATCCTCTACCCCTATCTGCGCGAAGTGGTGTCGAACGTGGCGGTACGCGCCGGTTTCGCACCGGTTATGCTCAACCCGATCAACTTCGAGTCGATCTATCAGCAGCAGAAACAGCAGAATCAGGGCCAGGCCGCAGAGGCGGTCAAGCACTGATGAAGCATCTGGCGACATCGCTGCTGTTGTTGCTGGCCAGTCAGGCTGCGCACGCATTCGATTTCGTTTCAGTCGCCGAGCCTGCCATCCTCTACGACGCCAACTCGCTGCGGGCAAAGAAACTGTTTGTCGCCACGCGCTATCTGCCGCTGGAGCAGGTGGTGGTGCTGGATAACTGGGTCAAGGTGCGCGACAACTCGGGCAAGCTGTTCTGGATCGAGAAGCGCAATCTGAGCAGCAAGCGTTATGTCATGGTCACAGTCCCCTCCGCCGATGTGCTGCGCAGTCCGGACGAGGGTTTCGGTCTGGTGTTCAAGGCGACCCAGCAGCTTGGACTGGAGTGGCTGGGCAACAACGGCAGCGGCTGGGTCAAGGTTCGCCATGCGGACGGCAGCACGGGTTTTCTCAAATCCGGCGACGTGTGGGGCGACTGATGAAGATCGCGATATTGGGCTCCGGTGCATGGGGGACGGCTCTGGCGGTCAGTTTCGCGCCGCGCCATCAGGTCACACTGTGGTCCCGTGAGCCCGAAGAGATCGCGGCGATGGTGCGTGAGCGCCATAACCAGCGTTTCCTGCCCGACATCCCGCTGCCCGCCGAACTTGGACTTTCCGCCGCACTGCACGAGACGCTGGCAGATGCCGAACTGGTTATCGTCGCCGTGCCGGTCGCCGGATTGCGCGGCACGCTGCAACAACTTGCCAAGCTGCCGTCGCCTGTTCCCGTGGTCTGGGTGTGCAAGGGTTTCGAGAGCGAGACTTCGCTCTTCCCGCACCAGATCGCCGAGCAGATCCTGCCCGCCAGCTTCCCGCGCGGCGTGCTCTCCGGCCCCAGCTTCGCGCAGGAAGTGGCTCGCAACCAACCCACCGCGATGACGCTGGCGTCGAACGACGGCGAGTTCGCGCAGCGTACGGCCAAGCTTCTGCATCATTCGCGCTTGCGCATCTATTCCAGCACCGATGTGGTCGGCGTGGAGATCGGCGGTGCGGTCAAGAACGTGCTGGCTATCGCGGCCGGCATCTGCGACGGTATGCAGATGGGATTGAATGCCCGTGCCGCACTGCTCACGCGCGGACTGGCCGAGATGACGCGGCTGGGCCTGCAGATGGGCGGCCGTGCCGAGACGCTGGGCGGTTTGTCCGGCGTGGGCGACCTCATCCTCACCTGTACCGGTGACCTTTCGCGCAACCGCCAGGTCGGCATGCTGCTGGCGCAGCACAAGTCGCTCTCCAACATCCTCAACGAACTCGGGCACGTGGCCGAAGGCGTCTACACCGCACGCGAGGTGCACCGCATCGCGCAGCAGCGCGGGGTGGATATGCCGATCTGCGAAGCGGTTTACCGCGTGCTGTACGAGGACCTTGCCGCCGACAAAGCGGTCGAAGTGCTGCTCAGCCGTCAACCGGGCAGCGAGTTCGACTGACTGCCCGCGAAGCCGCACTGTCTCCAAGCTTCGAACACCGCCACCGCCACCGTATTGGAAAGATTCAGGCTGCGATTGTCCGGCAGCATCGGCAGACGCAGGCGCCGTTCGGGCACGAATGCTGCTAATACCTCCGCTGGCAAACCGCGACTCTCGGGCCCGAACAGGAACGCATCCCCGTGTTGGTATTGCACTTCGTGGTAGGGGTGCGAAGCCTTGGTGGTGAAGGCGAACGCGCGTGCATCGGGCAGGGTGTCCAGACATTCGACAAGAGTGTCGTAAACCCGGACACGCGCATATTCGTGATAATCCAGTCCGGCGCGGCGCAGCTGTTTGTCATCGAGATCGAAACCGAGCGGGCGGATGAGATGCAACTGCGCGCCGGTATTGGCGCACAGGCGGATGATATTGCCGGTATTGGGCGGGATCTCCGGTTGATAAAGAATCACGTTGAACATCAGGAATCCGCTCGAAATGCTTGTCAGTATGGGGAAAAACGGCTAACTTCCGTTTATCGGCAAGTGTCTGAAAAAGTCACACAGGGGGAATTATGGCGCGTCCGGAGAAAATCCGCTTAGGCGATCTGCTGGTACAGCAGAAACTCATTTCATTGGATCAACTCCAGTTCGCGCTGGAGCAGCAGAAACGCAGCGGTCGCAAGCTCGGTCGCGTGCTGGTGGATAACGCTTTCGTCAGCGAAGACCAGATCTCCGAAGCCATCGCCAAGCAGCTCAACATCCCGTACATCAATCTCAAGTACTACAACGTCAATCTCGAGATCGTGCGCCGCCTGCCGGAGAACCAGGCGCGGCGTTTCCGCGCCGTAGCGCTGGAAGAACGCAACGGTGTGCTGCTGGTCGGCATGGCTGACCCGACCGACCTGTTCGCCTTCGACGAGATCGCGCGACTGCTCAAGCGCGACATCGATGTCGCCGTGGTCACCGAAGGCCAGTTGCTGGAAACCATCGACCGTGTCTATCGTCGCACCGAAGAGATATCCGGTCTGGCCAAGGCGGTCTCGGAAGAACTGGGCGATAGCTACATCGACTTCGGCGCGCTGAGCGACACCGTTGGTGTGGAAGAAGCGCCGGTGGTCAAGCTGTTGCAGACCATGTTCGACGACGCCACCCAGGTGCGCGCTTCCGACATCCATATCGAACCGCAGGAGTCGCGCGTGCAGATCCGTTTCCGCATCGACGGTGCGTTGCACCTGCAAACCGAGGCCGACAGCAAGATCGCCCCCTCGCTCGCGCTGCGTCTGAAGCTGATGTCCGGTCTGGACATCTCCGAGAAGCGTTTGCCGCAGGACGGCCGTTTCAACATCCGCGTGCGCGACCAGGCGGTGGACGTGCGTATCTCCACCATGCCGACGCAATACGGCGAATCGGTGGTGATGCGTCTGCTCAACCAGAGCGGCAGCTTCCTCACGCTGGACAAGCTCGGCATGCCCGCGGACATGCTCAAGCGCTTCCGCGAGATTATCCAGCGCAGCAATGGCATGGTGCTGGTCACCGGCCCGACCGGTTCCGGCAAGACGACGACACTGTATGCGGGTTTGGCCGAGATCAACACCATCGACCAGAAGATCATCACTGTGGAAGATCCGGTGGAATACCGTCTGCCCGGCATCAACCAGGTGCAGGTGAACGAAAAGATCGAACTCACTTTCTCGCGCGTGCTGCGTTCTGCCTTGCGCCAGGACCCGGATGTCATTCTGGTCGGTGAGATGCGCGATGCCGAGACCGCGCAGATCGGCATGCGCGCGGCGATGACCGGTCACCTGGTGTTCTCCACGCTGCACACGCGCGACACCGCCGGTACCCTGTTCCGTCTGGTCGACATGGGCGCACCGAAATACATGGTGGCTTCGTCGGTGCAGGCTGTGCTGGCGCAACGCTTGCTGCGCCGCGTCTGCGAGAGTTGCAGCGAGACGCATGTGCCCACACCGCAGGAAGCCGAATGGCTGGAAGCGGAAGGTGTCACCCCGGGCGACTGGGGAACGTTGTTGCATGGTCGTGGCTGCTCGCATTGCAACGGCACGGGCTACCACGGGCGCATGGGCGTGTACGAGATGCTGGAGATGAGCCAGGCACTGGTGGTTGCCGCCGCGCACGATGATAACTCGCACTTCATGCAGGCCGCGCGCGAACACCTCAAAGGCAAGACACTGCTCGATGCCGCGCTGCGCGAGATGAAGCTGGGCCGCACCTCGGTCGCCGAGGTGATGCGCATCAGCAACCAAGTGGAAGACTGATGCCGGTATTCGCCTACAAGGGAAGAAGCGCGCGGGGTGAACTGGTGCAGGGTTCGCTGGAAGGCGCGGACAGCGGTGTCATCGCCGACCAACTGTTGAACACCGGTATCACACCGACCGAGATCAAACTCACCTCGCAGGCGGTTCGTAGCGGCAGCAATCCGGAGATCAGTCTGTGGAAAAAGCTTTCGACCGAGAAGAAGGTCGACACGCTGGAGCTGATGCTGTTCAGCCGTCAGATGTACACCCTGCTCAAGGCCGGCGTGCCCATCATGCGCGCATTGGCCGGTTTGCAGGAATCCTCGCGCAATCCGGCGTTCTCCGCCATGCTGCAAGACCTGCGCGAAAGCCTGGACAGCGGACGCGAACTGTCCACCGCGATGCGCCGTCATCCAAAGGTGTTCTCGCCGTTCTATCTCAGCATGGTGCAGGTCGGCGAGATGACCGGCATGCTGGACATGACTTTCCTGCGTCTGTACGAACACCTCGAGTTCGAGAAAGACATGAAGGAGCGTATCAAATCCGCGGTGCGCTATCCGATGTTCGTCGTCATCGCCATGGCGATCGCCATCGTCATCGTCAACATCTTCGTCATTCCGGCGTTCGTCAAGGTGTTCGAGGGCTTCCATACCGAGTTGCCGCTGATGACCAGGATATTGATGGGCTTCTCCAACTTCATGGTGAATTCCTGGCCCGTCCTGCTGGCCTTGCTGGTGGGTGCGGTGGTCGCGTTCCGCTCCTGGATCAACACGACGGAGGGGCGCTACAAATGGGACCGCTACAAGTTTTACATTCCCATCGCCGGTCCCATCATCATGAAAGCGACACTGTCGCGGTTCGCGCGCAGTCTGGCGCTGTCGTTCAAGAGCGGCATTCCCATCGTGCAGGGACTCAACTCGGTGGCGCTGGTGGTGGATAACGAATACATGCGCAGCCGCGTCGAGCAGATGCGCGACGGCGTCGAGCGCGGCGAGAGCATCCTGCGTACTGCCTCAGCCAGCGGCGTGTTCAATCCCACCGTATTGCAGATGATCGCCGTGGGCGAGGAGACCGGTGACATGGACGGTCTCATGTTCGAGATCGCCGGGATGTATGAGCGCGAGGTCGAATACGAGATCAAGACCCTCAGTGCCAATATCGAGCCGATCATGATCGTGCTGCTGGGAGGATTGGTGCTTATTCTTGCATTGGGCATCTTCCTGCCGATGTGGGATTTGGGCAGGGTGGCATTGCACAAATGAAAATTCAGCGCGGATTCACGCTCATTGAACTCATCATCGTCATTTCGATCATCGTGATACTGGCGGGCATGTTTCTGCTACGCGTTCCTTTCTATCAGGAGCGGGCGGAAAAGGTTGCGATGCAGCAAGTCGAAGGAGCGTTGCAGAGCGCGCTGATTCTCCGCTATGGCACGCTGATGGCACGCGGCGCGGCGAACGAAACAGAGATAAGCAAACTCGCGAACGAAAACCCGATCGACTGGCTACAGCAGAAACCGAAAAACTACGCAGGGGAGTACTTTGCTCCCTCGCCGGGAGTCGTTGCGCCGGGTCAATGGGTGTTCGACTTGCAATCGCGAGAACTGGTCTACATTGTGGATCGTGGCGATAACTTCACGCCGGGTAAAGACGGTAAAAAGTGGATACGGTTTCATGTTCAGCTCAGCTATGAACCGATGCTTGGACGGCCGAAGGCGGGCAAGGAGCTGGTCAGCACACTGTTTGCGCCTACCGAGCCTTATCATTGGATAGATTGAGAGATATATGGACCCGGTTGTCGAATCTATACTGCTCCGTTCCGCGATCATTTTTCTGTCGGTCGGCAGCCTGGCTGGCATTCTGGTCGGCGGACTGCTGCTTTGGGATCCCACCCGTTTGCGTGCGGTCAGCGCGATGCTTGATCGCTGGATATCAACGCGGCATCTGGATCAATCGCTGGAAATGTCCGTTACGCTGGATCCCTGGTTCTATCGCCACAGACAAGTCGGCGGTGTGCTGATTTTGCTCGGATCCTGCTACGTCACCTACTTTCTTACCGTAAGCCTGAACAAGGTGAGAGCCACTGCAGGGTTGGCGCAGTATTACGATCTGCCCTCTTCTTTCGTGGGCGCGCTGCTGGATGCCTTTGTCCTGAGCGCATTGCTGGGTTCGGTCTTTGCCGCATTCGTCAGCTTGTTCCTGCTGCTGCGCCCCAGCCAGTTGCGTGACTTTGAAGAAGGTGCGAACCGATGGGTTTCGATGCGCCGCGCCATGAAGCCGATGGAGATATCGCGTAGGGGGTTGGATGAGGTCGTATTCAATCATGGCCGCCAAGCGGGAGTATTGCTGGTGTTGGGAAGTCTGTACGCTTTGGTGTTCCTGCTGTCCTGGCTTGGTCATTAGTGTCGAGTATATGCCACGAATTTCTTTAATTATTCGCGCTAAGCCTTTGCCTTAAAGCGATATATTGCTTGCTTTCTGGCACGGTTCTGGCTAGATTGTAGTAAGCCTGTTCAGGTCGGGTGCTGCGGCATCAGATTAAACAGGTGCAAGAAGCAAAACGGGGCTGCGGCCCTATACAACTTAGGAGAGACATTATGAAAAAGCAACAAGGTTTTACGCTGATCGAACTGATCGTGGTGATCGTGATTCTGGGTATTCTGGCAGCGACCGCCCTGCCACGTTTCACCAACTTGAGCGATGAGGCACGGGTTGCCAGTGTGAACGGCATCACCGGTGCGATCCGTTCCGCTGTTGCCATCACCAGGGCGCAATACTTGGCTACCGGCAGTTCCACTTCGACTACCGCAACATTGGGTACGACCGCAGTGGTTGTGAACGCCGGGACGGGCATTCCTATTGGTGATGCGACTGGTATCGGCGCGGCACTGGAGTCGACAGACGGTTATACGGTCGTTTACACAACGCCCACCGCTGTCACCTTCACTCCGACCGGTGCGCCTGCCGGCTGTACGGCAACCTATAACGGTACAACCGGTGCAGCAGCAGCCAGCGCAACAGCAGCGTCCTGCTAAGCAGTAGTACTCGTTGGGAAATGTTGTAGCGGGTGGGCGCAATGCGCCCACCTTTTCTTTCAACCTGAGCAATTTGGGTTGACCGAAGAAACCCGACATCAGATCGAGTTTCTTTCGTCCATCTAGAGCGGGTGTCGAGCTGATGTCTAAATCGTCGATCACAACAGCAACGCAATTTTGGCGCCGACAGCGCGGATTCACCATGGTCGAGCTGATCACCATCATCGTCATCGTCGGCATCATCGCGGTGGTCGCACTGCCCCGTTTCGCCGGCAACGACGCTTTCAGGGATCGCGCCACGGCGGATCAGGTCGCTGCGGCGTTGCGCTATGCGCAGAAGGTCGCCATCGCATCGCATAGTCCTGTGACCGTGAATGTCACTAATGGCGATCCGCAGAATTGCGGCACGGCGGTGGTGGCGGGCGTCATCAATTGCGTGGTGCCGAACGGCGTGACATTGAGCGGAACGTTGTCAGTGGCCTTCGATTTCATGGGCACGCCGACGCCAAACGGGGCCTCTGCGGTCGTGGGGGCCACTACCATCAACATCGAGGCGGAGACGGGGTATGTGCACTAAGCTGTCATTCCCGCCTGCGCAGGAATGAGGGGTCGAGCGTGAAAGTCGCTGAATTATTGAGGTCGCTGTCCGAGGCTGAGGTGCAGTATGTGCTGGTCGGCGGTATTGCTGTGCAGTTGCACGGGTACATGCGCAGTACCTTCGATGTCGACTTGGTGCTGGCGATGAACGATGCGAACCTGGTCAGATTCATCGGGGTGGCCAGACAACTCGGCCTGACGCCGTCGATACCGGTGACCATCGACTCGTTGCGGGATGCAAGACAGATAGAGCAGTGGTACAGAGAAAAAGGCATGCTGGCATTTGCCTTGCGTGAGCCGCAGACGGGCGGCGGCGTGGTGGATGTGCTAGTGAGGCCTGAGGTGCCGTTCGAGCGGTTGTTGGAGAATGCGGTGGAGGGTGAATTGTTCGAACTGAAAGTGCCGATCGCCTGCATAGACGACCTGTTGGCTATGAAGCGGAGTGCGAACCGCCCCAAGGACAGACTCGACATCGAGGCGCTGGAAAAGATCAAGCGTGGAGAAGACCCGAATGCCTGAGACAAAGGCGCGAGAGCGCCAGACCATTCCCGAGCACATCATGCTCGCCCGGCTGGAGCAGTCCGAGCAGATGCGCGCGTTCTTCATCCAGATGTGGGAGCAGAACCCGCATCTGGCGCAGCAGGGCGGCGAAAAAGTGCGGAGCCTGATGACGCCGCTCGGTGATATCGCACAGCCTGGCAAGGTCGGCAGCCAGCGCGGCATCAGCCTGATCGAGCTGATCATCTTTATCGTCATCATCGGCGCGGCGATGGCCGGGGTGTTGCTCGTCATGAATCAGGTGACCCGAAGCAGTGCTGATCCGCTGATTCGCAAACAGGCTCTGGCGGTCGCCGAGTCCATGCTGGAAGAGATCAGATTGCAGGAACTGTCCGGTGTCGTATGCACTGGGACACTCGGGGTGAATGCGGTGCGGACCGCGGCGACCACGGCGTGCGCATACGACGGATACAGCACCACGGGTGGAGTAAAGGATTTTTCCACCAATGTAGTCATTGCCGGATTAGAGAATTACAACATCACCGGCGTGTCGGTGGCGCAGATACCGACTCTGGGTGGGACGGTCATCACGGCAGGCAGCGGGGTGGTGATCACTGTCACTGTCGCCGATTCCTTTGGCGTCGGTCCGGTGCAGGCAACGGGTTACAGGGCGGGAAATTGATGAGGGACATCAAACCACAGCGCGGCTTCACGCTGGTCGAGATGATCATCGTGATCGTCATCACCGGCATCATCGCCGGGATGGTGGCGATGTTCATTCGCGCGCCGGTGCAGGGTTATGTAGACAGCGCTCGCCGCGCCGAGATGAGCGATATCGCGGATACTGCATTGCGCAGAATGGGGCGTGACCTGCGCACGGCGGTGCCGAACAGCGTGCGCGTGCTCAATCCGGCCGGGGTCAACCAGTTTGTCGAATTCCTACCGACACGGGATGGTGGGCGGTATCGGGTGAATGACAATGGCGGAACGGCTTGTGATGCGATTGCAGCAGGAGATGACCTTGATTTTGGTGCGGCTGATATCTGCTTCGCGATTGTCGGCACGCCAATCACATTCACCGCAGGCGATGGCATCGTGGTCGGCAGCACCCAGTCGAGCGGCAATTCGCCTTACTGCACGGCGACGACTTGTGTCGTTGCCGGCGTGACAGAGCCTGGTGCATTGCGCGCTTACACTGGCGCTGTTGGTGCACAGCCCATAGTAGTCATGGCAGGGGCGGCCCGATTCCATTCATCGACTGAATTGGACGGCCATCGCTTCGAAGTCGTGCCGGTCGAACAGGAGGCGGTGACCTATGCTTGCGTGAATCCCGGCGGCGGAGCCTGCGGAGTCGATGCCAATGGAGATGGTACATGCCAACTTACGCGTTTCTGGTCATATGGCTTCAATCCAACGCAACTTGCCCCCGCAGCGCTGGCCGCTCCGAGTACCGCCATCCTTGCCAACCGCGTGAGCAATTGTAATTTCGTCTATGCCACCAACAATGCGCGCAACAGCCTGTTGGCAACCAGCCTTACGATCACGCGCGATAACGAAAGTGTGAACCTGTATCACGAAGTGCATATCAACAACATACCGTGAGGATGTTTTGAAACTGAAAAAAACTCAACAAGGTTTCAGTCTGGTCTCCGCCATCTTCCTGCTGGTGGTGCTGGCAGGCTTGGGTGCGGCGATGGTGTCTTTTTCGACCACGCAGAACCAGGCGCAGGCGCTGGACGTGATGGGTTCGCGCGCCTATCAGGCTGCCAGTGCGGGTGTCGAGTGGGCGGCGTATAACATCATGACCACACCCGGGGTGTCCGGGGTGAATGCCTTCGGCCCGGTTGCTGGGAACCCGTTGGGTGGGAATCTGTCAGTCTTCGAGGTGTCTGTGGCTTACAACGCAAGCTCGGCGGTGGATGCCGTGAACTCAGGTGATGTGCCAACAACGGTGTGGAGCTACGACATCACCGCCAGTGCGGTTTGGGGAGCGCCGGGGACGGAGAATTACGTCATGCGGGTTTTGAGCGCAAAGATGAAAGAATAACAACGAAGAATCGGGCGAAAAGCCCGCCGGCAGGGGTAGAGAAATGAAAAGCAACTTGAAGATGATATTTGTGATGTTGGCCACGCTGGCAGGTTCGGCCTTGGCGGCGACGGTCACTTATACGGCATCAGGCACATGGACGGTACCGGCAGGCGTGACCTCCGTCGATGTCGAGGTGTGGGGTGGTGGCGGTGCGGGAGGTGGGCAGGACCAGAATTCGGACGGCGGTGGTGGAGGCGGTGGCGGCGCGTACTCAAAAGTGACGGGACTGGTCGTCATTCCCGGCAACAACTATACGGTGGTGGTCGGTGCAGGCGGTGGCGGCGTGGCCGCGGGCACCGGAGGCATAGGTGGTGATTCCTATTTCATCAATGCCGCGACAGTGATGGCCAAGGGTGGCGCGGGCGGGGCTCCTTCCACCGGTACACCACCCGCCGGCGGGGCTGGCGGTTCTGCAGCAGCCGGTGTGGGTACCACGAAATTCTCCGGCGGCAACGGCGGGCAAGGGCGCAATAACAATACAGGACGCGGAGGTCCCGGGGGATCCTCCGCCGGAACGGCGGCTAACGGCACCAGCGGTCCTACTCCTTATACGAGTGCCACCGCGCCCGCCGCACCGGTCGGTGGTGGTATCGGAGGCGATGGCGGCGGTTCCAATGGACAGGATGGTTTCGCACCTGTTTCCGGTAATGGCGGCGGCGGCGGCGGCTCGGCTGAAGGGAATGCAAGAACGGGGGGTAACGGTGCGGCGGGTAAG
>Ga0209417_1003737_pt1 | contig 19641 bp, 45 predicted proteins | sample RifGroF2_FD_184002 | JGI IMG/M metagenome (GOLD analysis project Ga0209417, IMG submission 184002) | Groundwater microbial communities from Rifle, Colorado, USA - Groundwater F2 (SPAdes) (version 2) | ecosystem: Environmental > Aquatic > Deep subsurface > Groundwater | place: Rifle, Colorado... | reverse complement strand
GAAGGCGAAGTGCGCCAGCCAGGGCGTCACCATCCGATCGGTGATCCTGCGGCTGCTCGAGTCCTACATCAAGTAACCACTCCGGGCGAGGGGGAATGCATCATGGCGACTGACGAGAAAGGCCCGACATCGGCGCTCGCTGGGAATGGTGTGCAGGCTGAAGGTCCGGAGGTTCCGGGCTGTTCCCCCTCGCCCCTCGCGGACATCAAGGGAGCAGGTATGAGGCTGACCGGCTACAAGTGGACACGGCCTGATGGGATGTCATGGCACGATGCGGCCTTCGGGCCGTATGTGGCGGGCAAGACCCTAACGGTGCCCGGTGCGGCTGCTGGTGATGCGTGCGGGGTTGGGCTGCACTTCTCGGAGCGCATCGAAGACGCGGTGGGGTACGGCCGGTTCCCCGGCGCGTTGTGGCGGGTGGAAAGCGACGGCCCCGTGTTGGGCCGCGACACGACGAAGATGCGCGTGGCTTCGTTGCTCGTGGTGGAAGCGGTTGAGAAGCCGGCATGGGTGGTGGCGGTGGAAGACTTCATTGCCACGATTCCGACCGTGCCGTGGTTCACGCCGACCGGGCCGCCAGATCCAGCGTGGCGGCATTACAGCGCCCGGGCCAGCGCATGGGACAGCGCCCGGGACAGCGCCCGGGACAGCGTATGGGACAGCGCCCGGGCCAGCGCATGGGACAGCGCATGGGCCAGCGCAGGGGCCAGCGCAGGGGCCAGCGCCCGGGACAGCGCCCGGGACAGCGCCCGGGCCAGCGCAGGGGCCAGCGCAGGGGCCAGCGCCCGGGCCAGCGCAGGGGACAGCGCATGGGCCAGCGCATGGGACAGCGCATGGGACAGCGCAGGGGCCAGCGCAGGGTTGATGGCTGCGATGCTCTGCGTGTGTGACCGGGAAGATGTGCCGCTGGCGCATCGTGACCACGCTGCCGCACGGTGGCGTGTATGGATGATGGGCTACGGCCTCGCGTGCGATGTCAACGGTGTGTTGTACACCTACGACCGGCCGTAGGAGGCTCGATGAAGTGCCCCTGCTGTGGTCAGGAGATGCCCCGGCCCGAGGACCAGGAAGCCGCGGCCGAGTTCGACCTGTTCTGGCAGGCGTATCCGCGTAAACAGGCGAAGAAGGATGCGGTGAAGGCATGGCGACAGACGACGGCGCGCCGGCCGGAGTTCCCGGTGCTGATGCGGGCGCTGGTGGCGGCGAGCACGACCGACGACTGGCAGAAAGCGAACGGGTCGTACGTGCCCTACGCGGCATCGTGGCTTCGTGGGGAACGCTGGAACGACCAACTTGGCCTGAGCGGTGTGGCCGCGGTTGGTCCCGCGTCGGCGCCGTCGCTGTGGCGGCGGTTGACGCTGCTGCTGCCGGAGAGCGAGTTCAAGATCGTGGTCATGCGGTGGACGATGGCGCGGTGGGTGGAGTTGGACCTAGTCATCAGCCTGACCACGCCGGGGATGGGCGAGGCGGCCCTGTTGAACTGCTGGCCGGACCTGTGCCGGATCGCGGCGGAGTACGACGTAACCCTGAAGATGGAGTGAAGGAGAAGCGGAAGATGCCAAAGGTGAGCGACCTCAGAGAGAGCAAGTTCCTCAAGCAGACGGACGTGGGTGACGGCGTGATCGTCACCATTTCGGGCTGCGAGCAGTTGAACGTCGCCAAGGAAGGTGCCGACGCCGAGATGAAGTGGTGCCTCACGTTCGAAGAGACGGAGAAGCCGCTGGTGTTGAACAGCACAAACGGGCAGTTGATCGAGCGCATCCTGGGCAGCGACGACCTCGAGGCGTGGGTGGGCGGGAAGATCGTGCTCTACACCGACCCGAACGTGAGTTACGGCGGCAAGATCGTCGGTGGCATCCGGGCCCGGGCGCCGAAACCGCCGAAGGCCGCGCCCAAGGCGGCGAAGCCGAAACTGCCACCGGCTGAACCGGCCGACTACGACGATTCCGACCCCACGTTCTAGGAGGGCATGATGGGATTCAATGGTGAGAGGGCGCAGCGCGGCCTACTGGTCGTGGACGCCGAGACGATCGCCAACCCGGACGCGCTCGCGGTGCTGGGGCCGGTCAAGGCCAACCGCAGTATGAAGGATCCGCTGAAGATCGCGCTGGACCTTCAGGAGAAGACGCGGAAGCGCGCGGAGGACGGGGCGCTGGACATCGACACGGCGCAGATCGTGGCGCTGGGCATCTACGACACGCGGGGCATCCCGATCGTGCTGACGGCCGATGAGATGTCTGAGACGGACATGCTGGTGCATTGGTGGCAGACGCTCGCGGAGTACTGGATGGAACTGCCCACCGGCATCGTCGTCACGTTCAACGGGATCGGGTTGGGCGGCGGCGGGTTTGACTTGCCGTTGCTGGAGCGGCGGTCGCAGATCCTCAAGGTGCCGCACGCGCCGCTGGAACTGAGCAAGTACCACAGCGACTTCCGGCTCGTGGATCTCATGGTCAAACTGACGTGGGGTGGGCTGGTGGATTACAAGGGGCTGGGGGTGTATTGCCGCCTGTTCAACATCTCGGTGCCCGAGGACGAGTCCACCGGGGCAGACGTGGCCCGGCTGGTGGCGGCCGGGGAGTGGGACGCGATCGCGCACCACTGCGAGACGGACCTGATCAAGACCGCGAAGCTCGCGGAGAGGCTGGGGCTGTCGTGAGCATCTACACGCTGGCGGCCATCTTCTTTGCCGGCGACTTGTTCCTGCTGGCGATGTGGGTGCTGGAGATCCAGTCCCGGCGTAGGTGCGAGCGGAACTACCTGGCCCTGGTGGACAAGATCCGGACCAAGATCGGGGTGAGGGCGAAGTGACCGACGCGCTCATCCCCCATGACGGCGCCTTCCGCTGGTCCGATACCGGGCTGGTCCTGCAACACCAGCCCTCGTTCGAGGAATGGGAGGCGCTGGGCTGCTGGCTGAAGGCCGCCGACAAGAGCATGGCCTGGCTCATCGGGGACTGGTTCGTGCTGGGCGGGGCGGTGTTCGGGGAGGCGATGGCGCAAGCCCTGGACCCGGACGAGGCGCGGGACGGGCAATGGTCGCAGGCCACATTGGAGGTGTACGGGTGGGTCTGCCGGCGGATTCCACCGGAGCGGCGCCGGGCCGACCTGACCTTCGCGCATCACCAGCTCGTCGCCGCGCTCGAGCCGAAGGAACAGACGGCGTGGCTGGAACGGGCGGCGCTGGACCCGGACGGGGTGTGGAGCATCCGGGAGTTGCGGGGCGCGATGAAGGCGTCGGCAGGGAAACCGCAGGGGTTCTGGGTGCTGGTGAGTGCGGCCGACGCGCAGGATGCGGAATGGCTGACCGGGAACATGCTCGCCGCGGGGCGGAACGCGAAGGTGGTGGAGAAGTGACGCGCCTGGTCGGCTACTGCGCGACGTGCGCCGAACTGGTGTGGTGGGCTGAGGAGCGGCCGGTGCCGGGGCTGGCGCGGTTCGGGCGGTGCCGGCTGAAGATGGTCCCGGTCGGGGGTGGGTCGTACAGTAGTTGCCATCGGTGGCGGGAGGCGAAGCGTGGGGGAAAAACAAGAGGAAGCGGCCCAACCATGGGCGAATCGCTCTGAAGTTGGGGAGATAATGTTTGGGAAAGTTACCCAAACCAGATCGTTGCGCGACTGGTTCGCGGGGATGGCGCTACAGGGCATGCTGTCCAACCCTGACACCACGAAGGCTGTTTCGTTCAACCCCGACCAGTGGGCCGCGTGCGCTGGTGAGTTGGCCGACGCGATGCTGAGGGCCCGTGAGCAGTGAGCTTCCCCAAGCCTCACCCGCACCGTGCGCTGAAGCGGCCGGCGGCACAGGTCACGCTGGAGGCTCGCGCCCGCATCCGACGCCAAGTCATCGCCCGGGACCAGTGCCGGTGCGTGGTCTGCCGGGGGCCGGTGAGTTACGAAGGGGCGCACGTGCATGAGGCGGTCTTCCGGAGCCAGGGCGGGAACCCAGTGGACCCGACCGGCGCGGGGATGGTGACGCTCTGCCCGTCGTGTCATCAACTGGTGCATCACCGGGTAATCCGGATAACGCTGACGCCCGAGGGGGCCGTGGAGGTGACGCCGTGGACCGACAAGACCTCGCGCTGAAGGTGGTGCCGCCCAAGCCCGAGCCGGTGGACCGGCCGCTGAAACCGCTGACGCTGCGGCGGTTCACGGGGCTGCTGGCGCTGTGGCTGGTGGTGGTGCTGATGTTCCCGCTGGCGCTGGGGCTGGGGGCGCTGACCGGGGCGATTGCGGGGGCCGGGGCTGGGGTGTACCGGCAGTTGGAGGCGATGCGGAAGGACGTGGCGCGGTGGTGGCGGCAGTACGAGGCGAGTTAGGCAGCATGGCATCTGCGGCGTGGCGATATGACACGCAAGTAAAAGCTACCGTGTGGGCGCGATAGGTTCCCGTTGCCCTTGAGTGTGGGCCAGAGCCGAAAGGAGCCGCCAGCGGGACGAAGTACCGCAGAGAATTCAGGGCACGGTAGAAACGGGGGAGCCGGGGTAGGACCGGCCAGATGCCTCAGACAGTCAACGGCAGGGACACGAAAGGACAACATGCGTAACTTCGACGATCTCAGCGATGCGGAAATCTTGGCTCTGAACGACAGCCAAGTGAGTCAGTACATCGATCTGGCGTGTGCGGAGGCTGGCGTGCCGCTGTTGCCGCCGCGCCCGAACGAGCCGGATGCGGTGCCAGTGACGCCCGACATGACGATCTATGGCGTGGGCGACATCTACTTCTACAATCAGGCTGATGCGCTGTCGGCCGTTGCGCTGCTGGGATCGTTGCGGCGGTGTTCGCTTCAGTACGTGTCGGGGCCGCGTTACGAGCGCGTCGTCAGGCCCGAGACATCCGACCTCAGCGTGCAGCCGGCCAAGCACTTCTCGCCGGAGAACTGGGACCGCGTGAAGAACGATGCAAACCGGTACGCGGAACAGAAGAAGACGTACGACGCTGATCTCGGAGAGTACAACAAGGCGGGCGCAGCTCGGTCCAAGATCGCGGAGTCGATCTGCGGTCGCCGCGAGCAGGTCTGTGCCGACGAACGCCGGCGCGAGATGCTACGTGCCAGTTTCGAGCGGTATCTGGCGCTGGCTGATGGCAACCGCGAGATTGCGGCCCGGTTCCTGAAGGCCGCGCACGGTGACGCCGATACGATGCTTCCGGAATTGTTCACGGCAAACTCGACAACCTGAAAGGACGCACATGGCACGCAAGAAGGATCCGGTGGGCGCGGTGGTGGACTGGTTTCAGGGGGCGGACTTGGCGCAGGCCGAGTTGCTGCTGGCGGTGGTGACGCGGACGGTCAAGGCCCGGGCGGCGCTGGAGGCGCCGGTGGCGGTGGCCCGTGGGAAGGCCCACAAGGCGGTCAGGGAGGCCCGGGAGAAGCGGGAAGCCACCGGCCGGCCCGAGGGCGAGAAAGTCGGCTAGCGTGGCGCTGGAGCCCGTCATGGACCAACCAGACCTGTTCCCGACCGAGCCCATGCCGCCCTACCAGCGGCACAGCGCCACGTCCAAGGCGGCGGCGCGGTCGGTGGCCCCGAGCGCGGCATCCCTGCGGGAGCGGGTCTACGACTACCTGCTGGCCTGTGGGTCGGAGGGGGCGACGGATGCCCAGGGCCAGCAGGCCACGGGCCTGAGCGGGGACACGTACCGCCCGCGGCGCATCGAACTTGAGAGCGCCGGCCGGGTGCAGCCCGTGGAGGGATGGCAGCGGGCCACACTGTCCGGGCGGTTGGCGCAGGTGTACGTGGCCTTACGCGGATAAGGGGTGGTGATGCCGAGGACCGTGGCCGAGATTCGAGCCTTACTTGCCAAGCACGATGATTTCAACGCGGGCTGGTGTGGGTGCGACAACGAATCCACCTGTCTAGACGCGGAGGATGTCCGGGTGGTGCTGGCGGAAATTGACCACCGCGATGGGATGGTGTGCGATACGTGTGCCAGTGGCGTGATGCACCAGAACTTCGGGGATGCCGTCGCGCTGTGCTGTAACGACACGCGCCAGACCGATGATTATGGGTCTGATCTCATGTTCCCCTGCGCCACGTTTGGTCACACCTGTGGGGGATGGGCGCCGAAAGGCGGCGCGTGATGCTCCGGGATCAGGGCGCCTTCGAGGTGGTGTGGAACGGGTGCCCCGGCCCGACTGGACACGGGGACGAACTGACCGAGCCGTTGCCGGAGTCATGCGGATGTGGGGGCAGCAGCCTCGCGCGGTTGGAGCGCCTAGTGGTCCCGGACGGGGACACAGCGCAGCGGGTGAACGCGCAGCGGGCTCGGCGGCGGTACGAGATCGAGCGGTTCATGGCCGAGCAGGCAGGGAACGGGCGATGACGATGTGCGAAGACTGCGACGAACTCACGGATCGGGTGGTGGAGGTGGAGAAGGGGCGGCAAGTCTGCCCTCTCTGTGCCGGGAAGCGCGAGGACACGGCCAAGGCGGCTGATCGGTTGCGGCTGGCGGTGTTCGCGGACGGACTGAGGTGATGCGAGGTGAGCGATGACATACACAGGTGAAGTCGTCGAATTGAGATCGACCGCGCTCGATGTGCGCGTGACGATCACGAACATCCGGCGCAAGGGCTGTCCCGACTGGTACGAGTACGGCGAACCGATCACGCTGTTGCTGCCGCGTCATCGGACACCGAAGATCGGCGCGGTGGTGACGATCACGATGACGCCGGTTCGCGTGCGAAAGGCGAGGTGAGCGATGAAACGAGGCGATTACTACTCCATCATGGCAATGCTCTGCCTCATCGCGGCGCTTGTCTCGACAGGGGCATGGGCGATCGTTGGGTTCTCGATTGCATCAATCGTCAACTGGATCTCCGCCTTCGTGGCCGGATGGCGAGGTGAGCGATGAAGCTGTTGCCGACGACTGTGTCTAGGGCTCGGGCCAGAGTCAATCAGGCCGATCGCCTTCTCGTCCGTGCCGTGCATGCGGCGTTCCCCATCGGCAAGCGGGTGGAGTGGCACCACAGTAGAGGTAGTTGGTGCGCCGGACCGGTGGTGGACCTGTCGGATCACGGTCCCGGCGTCAAGGTCAGGAACGAGGCTACCGGCCGCGAATACTGGATCGGGCTGTGGCAGATGGAGAGCCGCGTCGGAGGTGAGCGATGAAGCCGATCAAGGCGTGGGCGGTGCAGATCAAGGGCGACGACTGGGCCATTGAAGACACCCGCAGGGAAGCAAGGTACATGGCGCGGTCATGGCGGGCGCACGACGGCCGCAGGTGCCGCATCGTCCGCGTGCTGATTACCGAGGTGCCGCCGAAGGCCAGGAAGGGGCGCACGAAGCCCGGTCATGATTACAACCACGACTGCGCTGACTGCCGGCGCGAACGGCGTGAGGCGAAGGCCAGGAAGGGGAAGGCGAAATGAATCGACGACAAGCGGCCTTGGCGGTAGTGATTTCCACTGTCGCGGCCATGACCAACAACATTCACGCGCAACAGTCTGTCACGGGGAGCATAAAATTCCGCGACTCACCGCTGCGGACTACGTTGGTCTTCGACCTCAACACGTTCACCCAATACCAGTTGGTCTGTGGCGAGCGGTCGCTGACGCTGACCCCGGAGCAGATGATGGACGCGCTGATGGGAGACAAGCGATGAACACCGTTGGCGATGAACTACCCCGCGAACAGGCCCGTTGCCGCGAACTGCTCAGGCAGTATCAGTCGCTCGGCCCGGTCGGGAAGTTCGGATACCTGATGATCGAGGCGGTCATGAAGCGAGCCGACGTGGCGGTCGCGTCAGGTGACGTGATTGCGATGATCCGGTCGCTCGAAGAACTGCGAGGGTGCCAATGATTACCCCACCCCTTTCCCCCGCCGCGCTTACCGTTGTCGGCTACGTCGAAGCCATCGGGCGCAACCCCGGAGAGGACCAAGGGCGCTCGCATCTTTACGCCGAAATGTCTGACGGCGACTACCTGCCGATGTGCCGCTACGGATGGAATCGCAGCGACGGAGCCGCCCTGAGTATCTTCCGAGGTCACAGCGGCGCACGCGGGCTGTGTCGCACTTGCCAACGGCGGCGAGCGGCCGGGTTGCCTCCGGTCGAGGCTCAGCCCGGCTCGCACAAGACGAAGTGGATCTGAGGTGAGTGATGAATGACGTTATTCTCCCCGACGATGTTCGGGCGGCGACGTTCGTGCAGGTGAACGGGTGGGTGTCGCGGGATGGGCGCTACTACGGCGCGGACGAACGGATGGCTCGGTGGGACGGGGCTACACACGTCCGCTGCCGTGACTGTGCGGAGGTCATACCCAAGGCGGGATATGTCGTGTGCGCGGCCTGCCTGCACAGCATCGCAGAAGCCAAGTTCGCCCAACGCGAGCGGCGTCCGTGGGACGGCACGCAGATGGTCTACGACGAAGCCAGCGACCGCTTCTTCGCCAGCCCCGACGAGGTGTTTGAGTGGGCGGACGATGAAGCAATCGCGCACGCGGCCCTGCGGTTGGTGCTGTGCGACCCCGTAACGTGTCGGTTGCTCGATGCCGACCACTTCTCTGACGAACTGCCAGAAGACGGCGATCTGCCTGACGTGGTGGCCGAAGCCATCGACGCCTTCAACGCGGCTGTCAAAGGCGTCGTGCTGTCGTGGCAACCCGGCAAGTTCGCGCTCGCCAGCCAATCAGAGGCCGAGGGAGGGGACCATGCCTGACGAGAAGGCCGTCGCGGAAACCGTGCGGGAGGCGCTGGACAATCACGCCGGCGGGAGGTGTGCGTGTGTGTATCGAAAAGCGCGGTATCCAGACATGCTGCCGCGCTGTGCCATCGGGAGATCGCACGACGCCGAACGCTGGCTCCGCGCCCTGCTGACCGAACGTGACACTCTCGCCGCTGCCCTGCGCGAGCGGGACGAGCAGCAGATCCCCATGCTCCAGACGGTGGAGTTGCACAAGGCCGGTGAAGCCCTGCGCGAACGTGAGGCCGAGGTGGAACGGCTGAAACAGGAGCGGGAGGCCGAGAAGCGTGAGCGGGACCGGGAGGCCGAGGCGGCGGTGCGGTTCGGGTGGAGTGACGCGCAACGCATCAAGGTGAACGGTGAGCTTCGCGGCGCTGATGGAGCCGTGGCCCGGTGGCGGGCCGGCTATTCCTTCCGGAGGCCGCGGTGATCCACTGGCTGACAACGCAGCCGAACCCGCGGTCGCCAGCTACGGGTTTTGACGCCGGCCAAAGGGGCTGGCGATTGCATGCGGTAGAAGCCCCGGCTAATGGGAAGGTCGCAGACATTCGTGAGACAGCGGCGTTCTGTGGTTTGGTCCCAGCCCACGGCTGGGGACTGGACCTGTTCATTGAGCGGCGTTGTTCGCGTTGTGAAAAGCTGGCTGGGCTACCGGTGTCTCCGGAAAACGCCGTATCGGCCCGGTGGCGGGCCGAGGGGAGGAAGGGATGAGCGTGAATACCTACTGCGTCACCTGTGGCGCACACGACCACCAGGCGAAGGACTGCGGCCTACAGGTCGGCCGCGTGACGTTCGGCCCGGCGCGAGTCCCCGAAAAGATGGGGCTATCGGCGAACCTGATCGTCACGCCCACGCCGTGCCCCCGCTGCGCCATCCTTGACGCCGAGAACGGCGAGTTGCGCGATGAGCTGAACGGCACGATCCAACTCGGCAATCAGGCCCGTGAGGAACTTGCCACCCTGCGCCAGTCCCTCGCGGACGCCCAGGCCGAGGCCGAGCAGGGGCGGGTGAAGTGGGAGGGGCTGAGGGACGACCTCGTTTCGGTCATTCGTAGCCTTCCGATGGGTATGGAGTCGGCGGCCTATCGGGGCGTGCTACTCAAGATGGCCGCCCTCGACCCAACCCCGCCTGGGCCGCAGACGTGCGCGTGGACGCTGGACCCGGACGGGGTGTGGACCCCGGCGTGCGGGGGCGATCCCTTCGAGTTCACGAACGAACACGGCCCGATCCTGAACAGTTGGATGCGGTGCCCTTACTGCGGCAAACCGCTGGTCGAGGCGCGGCCCGAGCCAGAGACGGAGGAGGATGAGGATGAGGATGCCTGACACCACGCACGAACACGACAGGTGCGACCACCACTTCGACCGGCACGCTCTGGTCTGCCAGTGCGGGGCCATCGACGCGAGCGGCGCCCCGACCGACGCTGTCCTGACCGATCTCGGGACCAGCTACGGCCCGACCGTGGTGACGCCGCGGCCGCCGTGCGACACGTGCCGGCACGCTGAGACAGTGGAGAAGGTCAGATACTGTCGCCTGACGGCGTTCACGCTGTGCCTGACGGCGTTCACGCTGTCTCGCCCTGGATTATCTGAGGAGGACGCCTGGCGACGGATGGTGGAGTGTGCCACCCTCGGCTACGGCTGCTACGCGCACGAGCCGACGCCGGAGCCCGGACGATGATCGCCCCGCCCGGGGCGCCGGAGTGGTGGGTGCTGGCGGTCCTGGCCGTGCTGCTGCTGGCGGTGCGACTGACGGGGCGGATTGAGCGATGAAGGCCCGAACGAGAGCCCGAACGAGGACCACGCCGCGCAAGGTCAAGGCGGCCACGCGCCATAAGCGGGCCAGGCGGGACGGGCTGCTGGCGATGGGCGGCTACCACGTCCAGATTGAGCGGCAGTTGGGCGGGTGTGCCGTGTGCGGGTGGAAGCCTGGCCCCGGTCAGCGCCGGCTCGCGGTAGACCACGACCACAAGACCGGCCAAGTGCGCGGGCTGCTCTGCATCGCTCATAACCGCACGCTCGGTGCCTGCCGGGACGATGCCGATGCCCTGTTCGGGCTGGCGCTGTACCTGAAGCATGGCTGGTACGCGGCCGTGGTCTACCGGGAGGCTCGCGCCCATCAACAGGCCGAACGAGAGCCCGAACGATAATCCCTTATCCGGATAGGCCGAACAAGTGGGCGGTGAGGGCTGACACAGCCCAGCCGGTCACGCCTGGCCGGGATGGCCGGGTGTCCCGCCCCGAACGAGAGCAGCCCGACCGATTGTCAGGCCCAGAGCGTGCGCTGATTCTCCGGCCGGCGCCGTTGCTCGGCCTCCCAGATGGCCCGGTCCCGGGGGTTCGGCAAGGTAAAGGTCGGCTGCTCGGCCGTGACCCTGGCGAGCTCCTGAAGGATGGCCCGTGCCTCGTCCGGGCTCGCGTCGGGCTGGGGTTTCGTGCGTTTCATTGGACCCTCGATTCGTAGGCTGGCGGGGCTGCTTGCCCATACTCCCGGTACATGGCCTGTCGTGCGTCCTCCAGCCGTGTCCAGTCGCGGGCGGCCCGGTCCACGTCGAAGGCCCAGCGCAGATACGCCTGGCGGTCTTTCTCGGCCTCGCCTAGTCCAGCATCGGGCGGGAGGATGGGCGGGCTCACGCGGTAGCTGCCGGCCAGTCTCAGTCTGGCGACGGCGAGCGCGTGCCGGTACCAGACCGACACGAATCCGCCGTTCAATCCTTCCCAGACCTTGCGGCGCAGTTCCTTCCCGCTGATGGTCTTCCGGGCGTGCTGGCAGATGTCGGCCCATACGGGCGCGTTGGGTATGACACCGGTGATGGTCACGTCATAGTTGCCGTGGCTGGCCCGGATGCCGTGGTCGACCTGGGCATAGCCTCCGGTTTCCCGGCGTTCCCCAGGCTCGAGGGCTCGGCGGACCATTCCGCCGGCCTCGAACTGCTGGCAGTCCAGCTCGGCCAGCATCCGGCGCAGTTCAGCCCGTTCGGCGGCGTTCGTGCGGGGGCGGGGCATGGCTAGACTCTCTCGAAGCTGAAGCCGTTGACCGAATCGCCGCCCGTGGCATCGCAGACCGAGAAAGTACCGCCGTCGTCGTGCTTTGTCTCGGGCTGGATCACCCACCATTGCCCATGCTCAAATACGGTGTTGAAGACGCGCTGATGCGCCCATGCTCGGAACGCGCCTCGGATGCTCCGTTCGATCGTGCGGGTGTTCTGTTCGGTCTTGAGTGGCATGGTGTGCTCCTCTCGGGGGCTCGGGGTGGTCAGTCGCGCGGGTCGGGGTCCACGGCCGGCGTCTTGGTGGCCCGGTACCATTCGAGGTCATCCAGGCTCACGCTGTTGATGAGGGCGCCGGTCTGATCGGTCAGGACGTACGGGTACTTGGTGCCGATGTGCCACGGCTCAAAGCCGAGCCGTCCGCGATCTTCCTGGCGCCACGGGCGCACGGTGTACCGCTTGCCGTAGTCGGTGAAGGCGAACACGGTATCCGGCATGGTCAGTCCTTCCACAGTCGGCGGATGGTCCAGCGCAGCCCGGCCCAATAGGCGAGCAGGGCCACGAACACGGCGAGGTAAAGGGCGAGGAAGCGCACTACTTGACCTCGGCGCGGGCCGCGATGGCCTCGATACGGTCCAGATTGGCGCAGATGTGCATGTGGTCGGGAACGGCGGCCTCGGCCTCCCGAAGCATCGCACGGCACGCGGGCAGTGACCCAACGTGCAGGGTCCGCGCCATCCACAGCGCGACGGCCTCTGTATCGCCGTTGTGCGTCCGTATCCAGCGCAGTAGCATGTCGATCGAGTCTGCTTTCATGGCCAAGCTCCTGTTATCCGGATAACTCCACCGATGGCCCCTCCGCGGGGCTGTGTCCTGTCGCTAGACGGCCGCGCACGGCCCCGGCTTGCTCGCCCCGTGATCGGGATAGTCGGCATCCTCGATGCGACCGTACTTCCAGCCGTGATTACGTGACGGGGTGTCCACGTCACCGAACACCCTCCGGCGCGATACCCCGCAGTGTTGGCAGTGTTGACGCATGGCGATGGCCGCGCCACTAATGCCCCACACGCCGGGATTCTCGCGTAATCCGCCTTCGACCGCGTACGTCCTGATCCACTTATGTTTCATGGTGTCTCCTACTCCTGATGCCGTTACCAATCCCGGCTTGAGATGTCCCCGACCACCTCAAACACCTCATACCGCCGATGCCGGGTCTCCGCGATGATGACGCGCAGTCCATCGGCCGCCCGCGTCCAGACCGTGTGTGTCGGCCCGCTGGCATACGGCGTCGGCACTTCCCGCGGGATGTACCCGGCTACATCCCCGAGCAGCCCAGCCGCGAAGCGGGCATGGGCCGTGTACCCCGGCAGTACGGCCACTCGGCGGCCTAACCGGCTGCGCTCCCCCATCATCCGCGCGCATTCCGCGTCCCGCTCCTGCATCACCTGTCGCGCTACGTCGTGTGAGGTCATGGTCCCTGCCTCCGTGTCTACCATAGATACTACGCACGAACAGGCTCCCTGTCAAGACCCCGCCCTCACTTTCTGCATCCCGGCCCACAATAGGCCGTCTGCCCTAGCCCCACCGAGTGCCCCAGCACAGCCCCAGAACCACACCTGTCCAGTCGCACACCCTTCCCAGCACCCTTGCCCACGCTCCGCTCCTGATGCCACACAGCCCCATCCACAGGCCAGCCAGGGCACGGGCACGGGCAAGGCGATGATGAGTATGGGCTATCCCTACACCAGTGCAGATCATGGGCATGACAATGTGTAAACTTACTCAACAGTTAGCCCGCCCAATCCTGAACGTTTGTTTAGGTTCCAGCCTATGCTACGGTGTAGCGTATGCTACGGATGGCCTGAGTCCATCAATGCGCCAGCCCATGCGTCCCTGCGCCGCGGCTCGGCCTGGCCCTGTCCGGCAGATGCTCGGGGGCTGATCTGGGGCGAGGCGGGCTCGGGCCGGACCTTCGCTTGGGCCGATTCCGTGCCAGTCCTGGCGGGCTCCTGGCGACCTTCGCCATCAGAAAGGCTAAGGATTCGTGCGGAGTGTGATAAGCGCTGTTGTGTTAACCTGTAAGTCATTGATTCTACGTAGCCTGGCCGATTGTCCTGATTATGGGTCAGGCCGGCATCTAGGCGTCCGGTCGCCCCCACCCCACCCCCACCCGGTACCCCCGACGGCCCGACCCACCGCTCACGTATAGAGTGCCAAGGAGCCTGTTGATGCAGCCCGAAGTCAGCCCTGCCCTGTGTCTGGGTTGGGGTGGTCCTGTGGTGCCCTGTGCTGGCCGTGTGCGGTGCTGGGGGAATGAGTAGAAACAGGCCAAGAAATGCCCTAGTGCCACCGTATGGGGACCGGTGCTGGCCTGTGGGAGGGCGAGGGTGGGGTTGGGATGCTATGGTGGGGGTCTATGGCTGGCTATGGGCGGGGTAGTTGGGGCGAATTCAAAGAAAGCTTAGCAAAAGGCAGGTGCTCGTACCGTATGGAGCCGGGGTGTTTGGCGGATTTTAGGGGAGGGGTTGACAATGGGGACTACGGTAGAGTAGTATCTGGGGCATGAGAGTCCTTGTCGCCTGTGAGTTCTCAGGGGTGGTGCGGCGGGCGTTCCGCGAGCGCGGGCATGAGGCGTGGTCGTGCGATCTGTTGCCGGCTGAGGATGGGAGCTCGTTTCATTTCCAGTATGACGTGCTGGAGGCGTGGCCTCCTGCGGCGCGCTGGGATCTGATGGTGGCGCACCCGCCCTGCACGCATCTGGCCGTCTCAGGCGCCCGGTGGTTCAAGGATAAGCAGTCCGAACAGGCCGCCGCCTTGGAGTTTGCGCGACGGCTGATGGACGCCCCGATCCCGCGCATCTGTATCGAGAACCCCATCGGCATCATCAGCAGCCGGATTCGGAAGCCTGACCAGATCGTGCAGCCGTGGATGTTCGGCCACGGGGAAACCAAGGCAACGTGCCTGTGGCTGAAGGGGTTGCCGTTGCTGGTCCCGACCGACGTGGTCGAGGGGCGCGTAGCGCGGGTGCATCGGGAATCGCCCGGGCCTGAACGGTGGAAGAACCGGAGCCGCACGCTGCCCGGGTTAGCCGCGGCGATGGCTGACCAGTGGGGAGGGGTGTGATGAAGAAGGGGTCTCGTCTGAAGGTGTGCCGGTTTGGGCACGCGGCGTGGACCACCGTAGCCGGGGGCAAGCGCCGGTGCCGGATTTGCCATGCGGCGCGTCAGAAGCGGTGGCGGGCGGCGCAGCGGGGGGTGAAGCCAGTTGGGTCTGACGCGGGGTACGCAGCGGTGGTGGCGCGGCGGGCGGCAGCGCGGCAATCCGGATAAGGGGGTGGCAGGATGGGACCGATGCAGGAGATGGCGGCGTGGGTGGAGCGGGAACTGGTGGCACTGAAGGCGCACCGGGAGCGGCTGGAGCAGCGGGTGGCCTCGCTGGAGCGGACGCGGGACGCGGCACTCCAGGATGGGTCGTGTTGCTCGGCCACAGAAGGGGGCTGGTCTTGCACGCTGCCACTCGGCCACGACGGCAACCATGAGGCGCACACGACCTTTGAGCGGCTGCCCGCACACACCTGGCCGCAGGAGCTCGTGGCGCCGAAGGGCGGGCCGTGCCTAACGTGCCGGCATCGGTGGGTGGAGGCCATGGCGCATCTCGACACCTGCGAGCGTGTTTACTGGCAGTCAAGGTGGATGTCTGACCGCGTGCTGTGCTCCACGCTGGGCGGGGGCTGCTGGGCGTGGGCGCCGAAGTCCGGGGTAGACGCGGGGCGGTCGCAGGCGTAGGATAGGCGCGACGGGAGTGTGCATGGCTGCTCGAGGCCGGATGGAGAAGGGGCTGGCGGTGGTCGGGGGCGAGCCCGAGGGGGCACCCGTGGCCGTGGAGACGCCGACCCAGCAGCTCGCGCAGCGGTACGTGCAGGTGGCTGACCGCCGGGCCGCGCAGGGCAAGGTGCCGTTTCGGGGCACGCCTGGAGGGTGGAAGAAGCGCCGGGCGTCCATCATGGCGATGGTCATGCGCGGGGCGTCGGTGCAGGAAGTCGCGGACGCCTTCGAGATGTCCTACAACGCGGTGCGCCAGATCCTCTACCGGATGCGGCACAACGGGGAATTGAAGGACACCGAGGACCGGCTGGACCACGGTATCATTCCCGATGCCATCGCGGCGCTGGAGAAGCTGATTGCCTCCGGGGACAAGGACGCCATCCTGGCCGTGCTGAAGGGGCGGGGGGCGTTTAAGAATCACACCGCGGGGGGGACGGCGGCGGGGACGGCGCAGGTGATGACGAACCTGGTAGTGAAGTTCGAGATGCCGGCTGGGGGTGGACCGAAGCCGGTGTTGGCCGGGCAGGTGGTCGGGGTGCCGCGGGATGTCGAGGTGGAGAAGTGACGCCCGTGCGTTGGCCCGAGGTGGTCTGGTTTCAGGGGACGAGTTACACCTATCCGGATAAGGGGCGAGCATGAATGATGACAACTGCCAGCATCGGTGTGAGCGTGCACACAAGCGCGTGAAGTACTGCGCCAAGTGCCGCATGGTTCACTGTCTCGACTGCGAGATGGAGTGGACGCAGGACTCCTACATCTACATCTACCCGTGGGCATGGACGACAACAAGCACGCCGCTGAGTGGGATGAGCGGGACATCTGGTGGAGTGGTTGATTCGATGCCATCCAATGCCTGCACGCATTCGTGACCCGCACGACGTAGCCCCGGCGACGGCCCGGAAGCGGGCGCAGCGGGCGGTCCCGATGGGGCCGTGTAGCAAGTGCGGCTCCCGGCGCATGGTGCAGCGGCATCACGGCAACCTGAGTTCGGGCCGGGCGTGGCTGCTGTGTAAGCGGTGCCATGTGAAGGAAGAAGAAGCGGCCGGGGGCTGGGGGCGGTTCAAGGACGCGAACCTGGCATCACTCAGGGCGGCACGGCGGCGTGGGGTGGAGCGGAACTGATGGGGACGGTGTCCCTGCTCTACCACCCGGCGCAGGAAGCGTTCTTGAACGCGCTCCAGCAGAAGAACGCGGGCGGCGAACCGGCGTTCAATCGGCTCTGTCTCATGAGCGGGCGCCGCGGCGGGAAGACGGTCATCGGCGCCTACGGCATCGCGTTGTTCGCGGCGAAGCCCAACCAAGTCATCTGGGCCACGGCGCCCTCGTTTCCGAAACTGCACGACTACGTCCTCCCGGCCTTGCGTCAGGCCATCCCCGAAGACTGGTTGATCCCGGGCAAGAAGGGGTGGTCCGAGAACCACCAGGAATTCAAACTCGTCAATGGCACCATCATCCAATGCCGATCCCTCGACGATCCGGAGCGGGGCCGTGGCCCTGGTCTGGATGCGCTGTGGATGGACGAGGCTCGAGACGTGCCAGAGCAGGCGTGGAAGACGCTGCTGCCGGCGCTGGTGGACAAGAAGGGCATCGCGTGGGTGACGACCTCCCCGAACGGGTACGACTGGGTGTACCGGACGTTCTGGAAGCCGGCCAACGAAGGGCGGCCAGGGTCGTGGGGCGTGCGGTACAAGTCGCAGGAGAACCCCGCCCTGAGCAAGCGCGAGATTGACGATGCCCGCGCAGAACTGGATCCCGAGTTCGCCCGGCAGGAGTTCGATGCCGAGTTCGTTCACTTCACCGGGGCCGTCTATGGCGACAAGATCGACGGCCAGATCATCACGGCCGGGAATGAGCGGTTGGTCATCCCCGAGTGGCCGAACATCCACACCACACGGCCATCACTCTGCACCATCGACCCGGGCGTGGATCATCCGTTCGGCGCAGCCCTCGCGGTGATGACTGAGTACGGCATGGTCTGGACGGGCGAGTACTTGGCCCGGCATCTTGCCATCTCCGACCACGTCGCGGCCATCAAGAAGATGGTCGGGGGGTTCCATCCGCAGTACGGCTACGACCGGAGCGCGAAGCAAGTGCAGATCGAGTTGGCGCAGCACGGCATCATGGCGGCGCCGTGCGAGAACGCGGTGGAGGGCGGGATTCGGCGCGTGCAGTCCTGGCTCCAGAGTGGGAAGATGTGGTTCCTGGAGTCGCGCGTGCCGATGATGATCGACCAGATGCGATCGTATCGGTGGGCGAACAACGTGAGCCTGGACGGGCAGCGGCGCATCAAAGAGCGCGTGTTCAAGGTCGATGACGAACTCCCAGATTGCGTACGCTACTGCGTACAGCTCTGGCCGGAGATGCCGGATGCGCCGAAGGCGGTTGAAGGCCGCGACCTGAGCACGCTGCCGGAGGATGTCCGCTGGGCCGTGGAGCGGGAGCGCCGGGCGTCGGCGTGGGTGCCGGCACCGGAACAGGGGTTGGGGGATTTCTACCAGTGGTGAATCATGGCTGAGTTTCTGGTGCGGAGCGGCGAGTTCAACGCGATCGTGCAGGCCGAGAGCCGGGTGAAGGCCATCGAAACGGCTATCCGGATTAGGTCCGAGGACACGGTGGACCCCATCGAGTTCGGCGCGGTGACGCAGGTGATCAACCTCGACGAGTGCGAGGCCGCGACGTGGTACACGAAGACCGAGGACGTGTTGCACGCCCTCCAGTTCAAGGAGCCGGAGTCATGTGGTGCCGTCGTGACGCCTACGAATCTCTCATCGCTGAACTAGCCGAGCAGCGGACGAAGCGGGAAGTGGCCGAGCGCGAGTTGGCGCTGCGCCAGCAGACCATCGAGTGGATGCGTGTGCAGATCAACACCATCCAGCATGAGCGCACGGCGCTGCTGGCGCGGGTGACGGGCGCGGCGCTGGCGGTCCCGACGCTGCGGCCGGTGGACGGCTCGCCTCTGACGGCGACGGCCGCGGCCAGCACGGTGCCCACGGACCAGTTCTTCAACAAACTGTCCTCGCTGTTCGAGGATCCCGGCGACGAGGCGGCGGTGGCGATGGGCGCCACGCACGACGAGGCCGGGGCCGTCGTCTACACCCAGTAGGAGTCTGCCATGCCTGACCTGTACACCTCCGCGCCTGACGCGGGCGAACCGTCCCCCGCTGGTGTGGGCGAGGCCATCGAGCGGGCCATGCGCGGCGAGGCCGAGCCGGAGCCCATCGCCGGCCCCTACGGCGACGACGCGGCCCTGCTGGACTTCTTCACGAAGTTCAAGGCCGAGTGCCTGGAGGATCGCACCGTCTACGAGCGCGAGTGGTGGCGGAAACTCATGTACGTGCTGGGCCGCCAGTGGATCTACTACGACCGCAAGCGCGGCCAGTGGCAGGACAAGCGCCTGACGAAGTGGACGCCGAAGCCGGTCACGAACATCGTGGCCGAGACGGTGGACACGGTCAGGTCGGTGTTCTCCGCGGTGCAGTTGTCCATCTCGGCGCGGCCGAACGGGCAGGATCCCCGGAACGTGGCGACGGCCGAGCTCGCGGACGAACTCGAGCCCTGCGTGCAGCAGGAACACGCGATGAAGGAAGTCACCTGGGAGTCGGACTTCTGGCTCTCCAGCCTCCACAGCGTCTTCTGGCACGTCTGGTGGGACAAGCGGGCGGACTCCAACGGCACGCTCCTAGTGCCCCATGAACAGTGTCAGGCGTGCCAGCAGACCTTCCCGCCCGAGGACGTGGCGGCCGGCGTCTGCCCGTCCTGCGGGAGCCCGATGCTCCAGAAGGCCGTGGACCCCAAGGGCAACCCCATCGGGACCGAGTCGCGCATCGGCAAGGGCTGTACCGACGTGCTGTCCCCGCTCGAGGTGCTGGTCCCTCCGACGTACGCGTGGTTCAGCCAGATCCCCGGGCTCATCCGGCAGCGGTGGCGGACCCGGCGCTGGTGGGAGGAACACTACCCCGAGTTGGCGAAGGGGCTGGCGTTCTCCGGCTCGCCCGAGGACAAGTCCTTGCAGATGTTCCGGTCGCTGGCGACCCAGACCGACGTGTCTGGCTCCCCGCTGACGTTTTCAGGGGGTGGGGGTGACGCCGGGCCGGGGTCGGAGGGGCTCCCGGAGTACGAATTGTGGTACAAGCCCTGCGACAAGTACCCGGACGGGC
>Ga0209417_1003735_pt1 | contig 19652 bp, 16 predicted proteins | sample RifGroF2_FD_184002 | JGI IMG/M metagenome (GOLD analysis project Ga0209417, IMG submission 184002) | Groundwater microbial communities from Rifle, Colorado, USA - Groundwater F2 (SPAdes) (version 2) | ecosystem: Environmental > Aquatic > Deep subsurface > Groundwater | place: Rifle, Colorado... | reverse complement strand
CCAGTTCAACCCATTCAACCCATTCAACCATTTCAACCCTCCCCATGAAACGAATCTGCATGTCACTCGACCTCCGCGACGATCCGGAAAAAATCAAACAGTACAAATACGTTCATACCAGGGAAGGTATCTGGCCTGAAATTCCTCGTGGCATCAAGGAGGTTGGCATTACGGATATGGAAATTTACCTGATCGGTACCCGGATGTTCATGATCCTTGAAGCCCCGGCGGATTGGGATTTTGATACCCAGATGGCCAAACTCGGGAAACTGGAAAAGCAACCTGAGTGGGAAGAATTTGTCTGGCAGTTTCAGGCTCCCCTTCCCTGGGCAAAACCAGGGGAGAAATGGATGATTATGGAAAAAGTGTTTGACCTCGACCGCGATTTTCAATAGCCTTTCAGAACCCCATTAATCGTCATGAAGTTTCCGTCGGTTTTTGTCGGGTTAATGCCCAGGATTCGTGCAAGTAATCCGTAAATAGCAACATTCTCAAAGGTTGGTTGAATAAATCCTTGTTTAAATACTGGCCCTGTTGCATAGAAAATACCATGCATATCCTTATTAACCGGATCATACCCATGGGTTCCCCTAGTGTATTCAATCTTTATACCTTCGCCTTTCGCCCTTCGCCTTATTTCTACTCCCCAGGCACTGTCGGCTTCTACGATTAAGGCGGGAATTCTTTGATGGGTGCCATAATGGTAGTGATCCGGAAGTTTTCCTTTTTCCCATACCCTTATATGTCTGGTCGTCGACAGGAGCCGGTAAGCTTCCTCAAGATACCCTGAATCAGGTTCAAGAATGAATACCGGGTTCCCTCCGTTGATCCTCCTTACTCTCTTCAAATCAATGACTTCGTCGAGGAAAACCTGATTCCCTTCAGGGATAAAGCCCATGCCGTGATCAGACACTATGATGAAATTGATCCGGATTTTCTCCTTCTTCTCAACGCCTTTTAACCTCGCCGAAATCATTCCAACCAGTTGGTCAAGTTCCTCAACCACTTTTTTGGTTTCCTGGCTTTCGGGGCCTGAATTGTGACCAACTCCATCCGGCTCATTGAAATAGAACATCACAAGCCTGGGCCTTTGTGTGATTGGCAGGCTGAGCCAATGCATAACCGTATCAATTTGCTGCACATATGAGAATCCGTCCTCATAAAATTTGCGGAAGCCCGGCCTGTAGGTTTCATTACTCTCTGAGCCGACCCAGAAATAGGAAGCCGTTTTTACTCCCTGCATTTCTGCTGTTTCCCAGATCGCTTCTCCTTCCCAGAAAATGGAATCCTCCACGGCCGACCGGACACCCATCCTGAACACCCGATCCAGCTTCGGATCATAAAAGCTGTTCTGAACAATGCCATGGTGATCGGGATAGAGCCCGGTTGCGATCGAATAATGATTGGGGAAAGTTTTGGTTGGATAGGAGGGTTGGAGGGATGCAGCTTTAACCCCCGTTCTGGCCATTTTATCAAGATTTGGGGTATAGTACCTGTCAGGATAATCCCAGCGAAAACCATCCATTGAGAGAACAACCACATAGCTTTCCGGGGCTCTGGTAACTTTGGTGCCAGGAGAGCAGGCTGTGAGAAGACTCAGAAGAATCGCGAAAATTGAGGCTTTTGACATGGTATTCGTGACGCGTGATGCGTGATGCGTGAATTTTACAGGCATTGAGCCAAAGGCAAATCGTAAATAAGAAAAGCCCTGCCTGTGGCAGGGCTTTTCCCATTTAACGGGTTGGTTAGAAAGAATAACGCAACCCAATCTGAGCCATCCAGCGTGATGCGCGGATGCCGCTGTCATCTACACTGTAAATACTGTTCGGCTTTTTAAACTCGAATGTCGGAGTGGTACCATCAGCGGCAAAGCCCTTGAAGGTAACCAGCTGCATGGTATTCACATATGCATAGTATTTCGGACCCCATGCCGGATTCAACAAGTTCGCCAGGTTGAACACGTCAAATGTCAGCTGCAGTTTATGCTTGGTACTACCTGCCATGACAAAGATGTCCTGTGCAATTTTCAGGTCGATCATATGCTCGAAAGGCGTACGGGCACCATTACGTGCAGCATATTCGCCCCGGTGCTGACTCAGATACTTATCGTTTTCAATGAAAGTATTGAGTGCTTCCCACTGTGCATCAGCGGTTGCAGCATCAGCAAAAACAATCTGATCTTTTGCAGCCGGGATGAACATCATTGCGCCTTCGTTTTCACCGGCAAAACCGGTAATACCTTTTCCACCATTTACTTTTGAGTTATAATCATCATAAATGTAGGAATACGGCATCCCTGATTGTCCGTTGTAGAAGATACTGATGGTTGTTGAAGCATGCTTCAGGTATTCAATCTGATAGGAAACATAGGCCAGAACCCTGTGGCCCAGGTCGAAGTCGGAAATAGTCAGATCCAGGTTGTTCAGCCCATTGACATACTCCATATACCTCCACTGTGAGGAGTTCTGTGAGGAGGTGGCATCGTTGAGAGCCAGAGCACGGCCGAAGGTATAGGCTACGTTTGCCGTAAATCCGTTGGCGAAAGGCTTGTCAAGAGCAACTGTGAAGTTATAGGTATATCCCTTGTCGGTATTAACGCCCAGGATGATGCGGTCATAGGTTGCATCGATCTTCTTGGCGTTGTCATAATACTCGCGGGTATCAGCACCAGTAAGGTTTCCTTTAGGAGTTGGATTGTAATTCAGGTTGAGATAGGTTACGTTATTGAGCGTCTTTGTAAAGATCGCCTCAACGGTTCCTACAATACCCCATGGAAGTTTTTTGTCAAAACCGAGGTTAGCCCTGAAAACCTGAGGATATTTGAAGTTTGAGGCAAATAGGTCCATTTGACCTGACGGAACACGAACATTTGAACCCAGGTCGGTTGCTTCATACTGCTGGTCATATTCAGGAATAAACCCGATGGAATCCTTGCTGGTGGTAAAACCTCCAACGATCACACCACTGTTCGTATAAGATCCACCCGGCCATACCAGGGGAAGACGGCTGGTGAATACGCCAACGCCTCCGCGAAGCTGAGCAGACTCGTCGCCTGAAAGATCCCAGTTAAATCCTACACGGGGCGAAAAGAGAACCTGTGATTTCGGCATCTGGCCGGCTTTTGCGCCCTGCATGTCCCATCCAGCTGCTTCAAGCTTGGGAATGGTAACTGAATTGAAGAGGGTATCGGTAATCGGCTGCGTCATAAAGATCGGCATATCGGCACGTACACCAAAGGTCAGCTTGAACTTATCGGATGCCTGGAATTCGTCCTGCGCATAAACTCCGAGCTGAAGCATGTTGAAGTTTGCTGCAGCCATGGAGCCGTCACCGGTGATATCGTCAACGAGTGAATAATAACGGGCATAACTGAATGCTTTGTTGTTATAGAAATCAGCGATGCTGTTAAACCGGTAGTAACCATAATTCTGGCGAACAAAGAGATTGTATACGTGGGCAAACTCGTTGGAGGTACCGAGGGTGATGGTATGTTTGCCTTTGTAAATGCTCAGGTTATCGGTGAGGACCAGCGATTTTTGGATCAGGGCGTTCCCTGTTGAATACTGTTCGGATCCAAAGTTAATGGTTCCTTTTCCGTCGAGGATCTGAACGGCCGGGAAATCGGCACCCATCGGATCACGGTCATCGTTCACATCGGTATAGACTACCATCAGGCTGTTCGACATGTTGTTGAAGTTCGACTTCAATTCGGCAGTGGTTGAATTGGTTGTACTTGGGAAATAGACCCCTGCATTATAGAAGTTGATCGCTCCGCCGGTTGAGCGGGATGGCCCTAATGATTTGTGGTTGGTGTAGCTGTGACGGAGCATCAACTTATGATTCTCGTTGATGTTCCAGTCTAACCTTGCCATCAGTTTATTTGATTTAAGCTCCCTGGTGTTATCAATAAATCCACCGGGATCATAGCCGTATTTACTGCCCAGGTAATCAGAAAGGGCATTGATATCGGCCTCTGTGGAATTTCCGGCATACCCTGAATAAACGAAAGGTTGCGGAGTTTGGTCGCGCTGAACTTCAGCATTGAGGAAGAAGAAAAGCTTGTTCTCAATAATCGGACCCCCTACGCGGAAACCTGAAGTGATAGCCGTAAAGTCAGCTAAAGGCTTTCTAAGGCTTTCGATGGAATCTTTGGTCAGTCCTTCGGTTTTCAAGGTTGCGTAAGGAGTTTTTCCTGACAGTTTTTCGTTGCGGTAGAACCCATATACGGATCCCGTAACCTTGTTGGTACCCCTGCGGGTAACGGCATTGATGGAGGCTCCGGCAAATCCGCTGTTGCGGATATCATAAGGAGCCAGGGTAACCATAAACTGCTCAATGGCATCCATGGAGATAGGGGAGCCGCCGGTTTGACCGCCGTTAACGCCCGATGCAGCCAGGCCGAATACGTCATTCTGCGCTCCGCCATCGATCATCAGTGAATTATACCGGTTATTAACACCGGCTATGTTGATGGCACCGTTATCATCAACCGAAGCCTGCGGGGTGAGTCGGGTAAAGTCGGTCAGATCCCTGCTGATGGTTGGCATTACTTCGAGCTTCTCAAGTGGAATGTAGGTTTGAGCACCTGTCCGGTTTCCATCGAATACATTAACGCCGGAGCGCTTTCCGACCACCGCAACCTCGCCGAGCTTAACCTCGGTGGATTTCAGTGATGCATCGATTTTACTCGTCTGCCCCAAGGTGAGATAAAGATTCTCGCGGGTCCATGCTTCAAAGCCTACAAAAGTAACCTTAACGGTGTAAGGACCTCCGACATCCATGTTGGGTAGTCGGAAAAAGCCGGCAGCATCGGTGATTCCACCGAAAACAGAACCGGTAGGAATGTGCGTGGCTACTACCGTGGCGCCAGGCAGGGTAGTTCCATCCGGTCCGGTAACCTTACCGTTCATACCGGATGTGGTGATCTGGGAGAAGGCTCCAGCTGAAACCATCACGCCCATAATCAGTAACATCAAAATACGGGTCAACTTTCTCATACAATTAATTGTTTAGGTTATAATAAATTGATTGTTAATTATTTAAAAGTAGTGTGTTCCTCCACAAACAAAGTAAACCAATCTTCCTAAATCCAATCTAAAATAAACATTAAGTTTAATCTGCAAAGGGAATTATTAACTCGGTTATTAACATTATCAACCACTAATGAACCTTACCGAATGAATTCGTATTTTCGCCATAAATAGGGATTTCTATGAAAAAAACCGGGATTTTTTTAATGCTGTCAGGCCTGTTTTTTCTAACAGGATGCCTCAAGGAAGAAGGTGACGGCGGCACCTGCACCATCGCAGGCAAGGTGTATGCCTATGATTATGATGCTGAAATGAATAACCTCCGGGCGCAGTATTATGCCCCGGATGAGGATGTCTATATCATTTATGGACTGGATTCTATCCCGTCGGAACGGGTCCAGACCAACGACAAGGGTGCCTACCGGTTTGAATATCTTCGTCCCGGAACCTATACGGTCTATGTGTTCAGCAAAAATGTCCAGACGAAACTTCCCCCCGATCTTGCTGTCAAAAAGACGGTCATGATCCTTTCGAATAACCAGACAGTTTTCGTTGAAGATATCGAGATAAATAAGTAACTCTATCATGAATAACCCCATTTGCACCCTGGTTCTTTGCTGCCTCATCCCGGGAGGCTTATTCTCCCAGGCACTTACCAGGAAGGAAGCGAACCAGGCAGCCGTAAAATCCATATCGGAGTATGAAACCAGTACGCTTGAACGGAAAGCAAAGCCCGTACTCGAATCCTTTACCCGATATGATGAGGCCGGCAACCTGCTCGAAATAATTGAACGGGACAACAGCGGCACGGTTATTCTCCATGAATCCTATGAATTCAATGCCGACGGCCAGAAAACCTCAGAGATTCAGTATGAACCTGACGGAAAGATCAAAAAGAAACATGTTTACAAATATGTGAACGGTTTGCGTGCCGAACGCCTGACATACGATAAAAACGGAACCCTGATCACCCAAAAGAAATACGTGTACGAGTTCCATCAAAAATGATGACCCCAGTAATTCCTGATCTTCTTGGCGCTTTCAGTCCCATTTCGCTCACAGAAATGGATTCGGTTAAACTGATGACCCGGTCGGATGAAAAATATCTTTGTCATATCGACCAGCTTCCGCAGCTTCTCAAAAAGGCTATTCCGGATTTCAATATACTGGAAAACCATGGTCAGCGCCTGCTTGGTTATGAATCCATGTATCTGGATACACCGGAGCATGAAATGTACCTGATGCATCACAATGGACGGCTTAACCGATATAAAATCAGGATAAGGGAATATACCGCATCACATGAGTTTTTCCTCGAGATCAAATTCAAGGATAACCACAGGGAAACCACCAAAAAACGAATACCTGTCGGACCGGACAGGGATTACTTTTCTCAGGAATCCAGGGCATTTCTGAAACAATTTTCCCGTTATTCCCCTGAGATGCTGGAACCCAAGCTGTTTTCGTCATTTCAACGTATGACCCTGGTTAACAACGATATTCAGGAGAGGATTACCATCGATTTACAGCCTTCCTGGTTTAACGGGTCCAAAAGGATTGAATTGCCGCAAATTGTGATCATGGAGGTGAAATCGGCCAAAACTTCAAATACCCGGGGATTCGGATTGCTTCTCCGCGATGCCCGAGTACTGCCCCGCAGGTTGAGCAAATACTGCACGGGTACCATACTCCTGTATCCTGCAATCAAGCACAACCGATTCAAGGCAAAAATGTTACATTTGAAAAAACTGGATAAAACTTTACAATATGCTGAACCTATTAGCGCCATTCTTTAGCCCGGATCAAACCCTTGGGTTTATCCAGGCCGCTGCTGACCAGGGAGTCGAGGCCATCCGGATTCTGGGCGTTAAGCTGATTAATCCCGGTGATTTTTTCGAACTGCTCCTCCGGTTCCTTTTCAACCTGATCGTTACCGTTGTCATCATCCGATTCCTTTACTATCCGCATTCGCGGCGCAAGGACTACTTTTTTATATACATGATTTTCAGCGTTGTGGTATTCCTTGTTTGCTATTCACTAGCCAGTGTCTCCCTCCAGCTGGGATTTGCGCTGGGACTATTTGCAATTTTCGGAATCCTTCGATACCGGACGGATACCATCCCGATCAAGGAGATGACCTATCTGTTCCTGATGGTTGGAATTTCCGTGATAAACTCACTCACGGACAAGTCGGTCAGCTATGCAGAGCTTCTTTTTACCAACCTGGTGATCATTGCCGTTACCTGGTATCTTGAAAAAATCTGGATGCAGAAAAAGGAGGATTTCATGGATATCCGGTATGAAAAAATTGAACTTATTCTTCCTGAAAGACGTGCTGATCTTATCCAGGACATTAAAAAACGGACAGGCCTGAACGTCTATCGTGTCAGCATCGATCGCATCAATTTCATGCGGGATACCGCCAAAATCAGGATTTTTTACCGACAGGATTCGAACGTCGGGCCGATTAGTAAAGAGGCCCCCAAACAGACGCCACCGGTTGATTCATGAGATTTACCGCATTTTTTTTACTGCTGTTCTTGGCGGCACTGACTCCTGCCAGGTTATGGTCGCAGCATCAGGATGTTCAGCTTTGGTCGGGCATCGGAATCCGGACAGACCTGACCCCGAAGCTTCGGATCAGTCTTGAGGAGGAAGCCCGCTATTTCGATTATCTCAGCAGGCTCGACAAGCTTAACACCGATCTCTCTCTGGATTACCAGCTGACCAAATCAATTGCTTTCGGTACCCTGTACAGGCTTATCGCCAACCGCGATGCAGATGGCTATTTCGACATGAAGCACCGTTTTGACGTATCGGTTGAATTTCAGAAAAAAGTATCAGCCTGGACGTTTGGCGCCCAGGCCACTGCTCAAAAAACATATCCTGAATTCAATCACAGCCGGGATTGGTATGTATCGGACGACTATTTGCGGGCAGAGGGGGAGATAGCCCACGAACTGAAGAATAAAAAAACCGAGCCCTATGTGAATCTTGAGCTCTGGTATCTTATGCCCCAGGGGCAACCATCATTTATTGATCAGTACCGCCTGACCTTTGGGATAAAGCATAAAGTAAATAAAATCAACCGCTGGAAATTTTATTACCGGATTCAGCAGGAAATCCAGGTAGCAGACCCGCTATTCGCCCATATTATCGGGATCGGGTACACCTATGTCTGGAAGCGTTGATTCTGCGTCTTCCCATTTGTACAGCTTGTCAGAAGGCCTCATTTTCCGTGGGCACCGGATGGCTGCCCGTTCACCTTTCTGAGCCCGTTCAACCCTACCCTTATCCGTATGAATTTCGTCTATGGTCAACCGGATCAGTCCGGTGGTAGGCCCGATAACAAGAACTTCATCCCCAATTGCGAGGTCGCCGTTTTCGAGCAGAAATTCCGCCACACTGATACGGGGATAATAGTTGGTCCCTTTCCCCAGATATTTTTTTCTGCGGGTTGCTTTAGACCCGTATACCGGGCTCCATTCCCCCAGCCGCTGACCGAGATAATACCCATCCCAGAATCCCCGGTTGAACACGGTCGACAGCCGCTCGTTCCAGTTTTTTACCTTTTCCGGATTATAGCTGCCGTCCGCCAGGCTTTCAACCGCTTCCCTATAGCATGAGGTGACGGTGTTGACATATTCCGGCGGCCTCGCCCGGCCTTCAATTTTAAGAACGGTTATTCCAGCTGCAAGGATCCGGTCGATAAAATGAATGGTGGACAGATCCTTGGGTGACATGATGTACTGGTTATCGATCTCCAGTTCATCACCGGATTCGATATCTTCAACCCTGTAGGCTCTGCGACAGGCCTGAAGGCAGCTACCACGGTTGGCAGATGTATTGTACTGATGCAGGCTGAGGTAACACTTTCCGGAAACCGCCATGCAAAGGGCTCCGTGTACAAAGAGTTCCAGCCTGATAAGTTTTCCTGAGGGTCCCTTTACCTGGTTCAGCCCGATCTGCCTGCTTATCTCCGCTATCTGGTCCAGGGTTAGTTCCCGGGCCAGGACCATCACATCGGCAAATTGAGCATAAAACCGTACCGTTTCAAAGTTGGAAATATTCAGCTGGGTGGAAAGGTGAACCGTGATACCCTTTTCCCGGGCGTAGGAGATGACCGATTGGTCCGATACAATAACCGCCGAAATTCCAGCTCTGGCGGCCTCATCAATGACATGGCGTGAAAGGTTAATCTCGTTATCGTAAATAATGGTATTCAGCGCCAGGTAGGTTTTCACGCCCTGCATCCGGCAGTAACGTGCAATGAGAGGCAGGTCCCCGGTCCTGAAATTCCGGGTGGATCCTGACCGCATGTTGAGATGCTCCACGCCAAAATAGACTGCATCGGCGCCAGCTCCCACCGCAGCACGCATGGCCTCGAACGTGCCGGCCGGTGCCATCACTTCTATATTTTTCCTGTCGATTGGGGAAGGATTCATCTTTATCAGGAGAACCATTTACGGATCCAGGTGGCTGCTTCGGGAAGGCCGGCGGGATCCTGTATTCCGATTTTCAAAACCGGCTTGCCGATCGCTGTTCCAATCAGGCTCCAGTATGTGTCATAACTAACTAAAACTCTTGATGCAGAAATAATCGCAGCCATCTCGCTTTCGTTAAAATCACCGCATGCCGGAAAAACCGTGCAGCCGGTCCGCTGACCGATGCGCTCGGCCAATTTCCGTGTATTTGCAGCTCCGATAACCACAGTTGGCTTTTCAACCAGGGAAACCAGCCCGATTAACCGGTCCTCCTCCATCATGGGTTCGTTTTCCTGCACCTCAAGTGCCAGGGCGGCAAATCCGCCCATGAATTTTTCCGGAAGCCAGTCAGGATTGAAACCGGCGGGTGCAAAATCCAATCCACCCTGATCATCTTTGACCTCAAAAACCTCCGCCAACCTGAACAATCGTTCACGCTGATTCCCGCCGTTGCTTTTCGGGACCCGGCCAATGCAGAAATCAAAAATTTTGGTCTTGCGCTTCAGGTGGCGGTAGAGTTTCTTACCTTCAAGATCGATAAAATAGTCCGGCATCAGATCCCGAACTCCGCCGATCATCTCATCGGGCCTATCAGAATAGGAAATAATCTCATCAACATGTGGATTTCCCTGAAGTATCCAGAATAATGAGGCTGGTAAAACAGCATAAATATAACTGTCTGTAACCTGAGTTTTCAGGCCCCGGATCAACGGTGTGGCCAAAAGGATTTCCCCGGGGTTTTCGGGGAACAGGATCATGAACCGGACTTCTGTCAATCTGCAGTTATTCAATATTTACAAGCACATGAACCTTATTGTCCATGCATTCGACCACACCCCTTTTGATGTCGAAAAAATGGGTGATCCCGGATGCATCGATCACTTTGATCTTACCCGTTTCCAGGGTGGAGATTAAAGGAGCATGGCCCTTCAATATTGCGAAAGCACCGTTCGATCCTGGCAGGCTGACAAGCCTGACCGTGCCGCTGAAGATTCTGGATTCGGGTGTTAAAATTTCGAGGTGCACAGGCTTATGTTTTTATTTACGGGCAGCTGCGAGCATTTTTTCACCTTTTTCAATCGCTTCTTCAATCGGACCAACGAGGTTAAAGGCAGCCTCAGGATATTGGTCAACCTCGCCATTCATGATCATTTTAAAACCTTTGATGGTATCCTCAATGGACACGAAGGCTCCCGGCCGGCCGGTAAACTGTTCAGCCACATGGAAGGGCTGTGAAAGGAACCTTTGGATTCTGCGAGCCCGGTGGACGATTAGCTTATCGTCTTCGGAAAGTTCGTCCATACCCAGGATGGCAATGATATCCAGAAGCTCGTTGTATCGCTGGAGGATTTCCTTCACCCGCTGGGCTGTCTCATAGTGTTCCTTACCTACAATTTCAGGCGTCAGTATTCGTGAGGTAGATTCCAAAGGCGCAACAGCGGGGTAAATACCTATTTCGGCAATCTTCCGGCTGAGTACCGTTGTTGCATCAAGATGAGAAAAAGTAGTAGCTGGCGCAGGGTCGGTGAGGTCATCAGCAGGTACATAAACTGCCTGCACTGAAGTTATGGATCCTCTTTTGGTGGAGGTGATCCTCTCCTGCATGGCACCCATTTCGGTAGCCAATGTGGGCTGATATCCAACAGCGGAAGGCATTCGGCCAAGCAAGGCTGAAACCTCGGATCCAGCCTGGGTGAAACGGAAGATGTTATCCATGAAGAACAGGATGTCCCTTCCGCCTGATTTCTCATCCCCGTCGCGGAAATACTCAGCAAGTGCCAATCCCGAAAGGGCGACGCGTGCCCGGGCTCCGGGCGGTTCATTCATCTGACCGAATACAAGTGCAAGCTTGCTGTCAATCAACCGCTTGCGATCCACCTTTGTCAGATCCCAGCCTCCCTTGTTCATATCTTCGACAAACGCGGGGCCATAATCAATAACCCCGGATTCAAGCATTTCACGCATCAGGTCGTTGCCTTCGCGGGTACGCTCACCCACACCGGCAAAAACCGACAAGCCTGAATAGGCCTTGGCTATATTGTTAATCAGCTCAAGAATCAGAACGGTTTTCCCAACCCCTGCACCCCCGAACAAGCCGATTTTTCCGCCCTTTGAATAGGGTTCAATCAGGTCAATAACCTTGATCCCTGTGAAAAGAACCTGGTTTTCAGTACTCAGATCCTGAAATTTTGGGGGCTCGCGGTGAATCGGATAGCCGCCTTTCCGGTTGAGCGGCCCAAGTCCGTCAATCGGCAGGCCTGTTACATTGAGGAGGCGCCCGCGTACCTGGTCCCCAACGGGTATACAGATCGGTCCGCCCGTAGTTTTTACGGACATTCCCCTGGACAATCCGTCAGTGGAGTCCATTGCGATGGTCCTTACCGTGTTTTCACCAATATGCTGCTGACATTCGACCACGAGAACCGTACCATCCTCGCGCTTTACCTCCAGCGCTTCATAAATATCAGGTAAAGCAGAATTTCCTGATATAAACTCTACATCGACAACGGGTCCGATAACCTGTAAAACTTTTCCTTCATTCTCAACCATTGCTGCGGTTTTAATTACGATTCAAAAATAACTTTTATTAACGCACCCGGCTAATCAGATTCCGGGTAAATATTTCGAGCTCAACTTTGCGCTCCTTTTCGACAGGAATCTTCCCGATAATTTTAAGCGCAAGTTTCGAGTATTCAATAACTTTCTCCTTGGTAAACTGGTCTATTTTCAGCTGCCTGAATATTTCCAGCACCTCATTGATCTTCCTTTCCGGTTGTGGGTAGTCTTCAGACATGAGCGATTCCAGTTGACTGATCTGAACCGGGCTGCCAATCTCAAGGGCCTTGATAAGAAGATAAGTTTTTTTATCTGCAAGAATGTCGCCGCCGATATTCTTACCGAAAGTCTCGGCATTGCCAAATGAGTCGAGGAAATCATCCTGAAGCTGAAATGCCATACCGATTGCGAGGCCAAGATCATATACCCGGGCTGCCCATTTGGGCTCCGCTCCTCCGATTATGGCTCCGATCTGCAGGCTTCCTGCAATCAGAACCGCTGTTTTCAGCCGGATCATGTTAAGGTACTGCTCAACCGAAACCGAATCCATTCTTTCAAAGTTCAGGTCAAATTGCTGGCCTTCACAAACCTGAAGTGCGGTCGAGTTAAAAACTGATAACACATCCGGCAAGACTTCCTTTTCACATGAGGCAATAAAGATATTGGACTGGATGGCCAGAGCATCCCCCGAGAGAATCGCCCGGTTCACGTCCCACTTTACATGAACCGTCGGAAGGTTTCTTCTGAGAAAGGCCTTGTCCATGATGTCATCATGAAGAAGGGTGAAGTTGTGGAACATTTCAATGCCCAAAGCCGGTAAAACAGCCTTTTCCACATCATCGGAGAAGAGCTGGCAGCCCATCAGAACAAAAACAGGACGAAGCCTTTTGCCCCCGTTTGACAGGGCATACCAAATGGGTTCGTACAATTCCCGCGGCTCCATGATGTGGTTTTGTCTCCGGATTTCATCATCGATCAGGCTTTGTAATTCATCCAGATTTCTCATGCAGGTTTTTGATTGGTTATTGATAAAGCAGCCTTATCGCGCAGAATTTTTCGGAGCAGAATTGAAGGAACCAGGAACAAATTGGTTATTACCGCGATGAGCAAAGTCAGGCTGATCAGGAAACCCATTGCTTTTGTGCCGCCAAATTCGGAAGCCACAAAGATCCCGAAACCGATAAAAAGAACGGAAACCGTGTAGATAACGCTCACCCCAACCTCCCGGAGAGTCTGGATAATGGCAACCTCCGGATCGATTCCGGGACATGAAAGCTGCTGCCGGAATTTCGAAAGGAAATGGATGGCGGTATCCACGGCAATCCCGTAGGTGACGCTGAAAACCAGCAAGGTTGATGGCTTGATTGAGATATGGGTAAAGCCCATCAGGCCAGCCGTAAAAATCAGCGGCAGGAGATTTCCAAAAACGGATACCAGAATCATACTGGGGTTCCGGTAAATCCATGCGATAAACAATCCGATCATTAATATCGCAAGACCCAGACTCTGAATCAGGTTTCTGACCAGATATTCCGTGCCAAGGGTATACTTCATGCTGGACCCGGTCACCAGCGTCCGGTAAGGTCCGGGCGGAAACAGGGAGTCCAGCCTGTTTTGAAGCAGGGATCCAATCTCCACCATCCGGTCATTTCCGACATCCGCAATCCGGAAATTGATCCGCATATTCTGCTTGGTGGAATCAATGAAAGTTGAAACGATCTTATTCCCTTCCATCTGACCGGATAAATAGGGCAACAGGAAGGCTCTCTCCTGCTGACTCGGCAATGAATAGTACTTTTCGTCGCCGTTATAATAAGCCTGACGCGCCATTTTCATTCCGTCAGCTATGCAAAATGACCGGGCGAGGTCGGGAAATCCTGCTGCATACTTCTGGAAGTCCTCAACTTTTTTGAGAAAGCCCATGGACAGAACCCCGTTCGGTTTGTTCGTGTTGATGGCAACCTCCAGAGGCATGACTCCTCCCACATTCCGCTCAAAGAACTTAAGATCCTTGTATACGTGGTTTTCTTTCGGAATATCATCCAGGATAAAACCGGTCGACCGCATTTTTGTAATTCCGAAGGTTGAAAGAACCACGATCAGGACCACGATAGCGTAGATCCAGTTCCGGCGGAAGCGGACATAATAGACGATCCTGTCAACCACCTTGTTCATCAGGAGGCTGTCAAGGTGCCTGGTATGCCTGGGTCCGGGTGGCGGCATGAAGGAGAAAAATACCGGAACCAGAACCAAACAAAGCAAATATAAAACCATAATATTCACCGAAGCAATCAATCCAAAGGTCCTGAGCATCTGATTGTTGATTACCATAAAGGTTGCAAAGCCGGCAGCCGTGGTAAGGTTCGTCATGAATATCTCAGCACCCACCTTCTGTATGACCCGCTGAAGGGCTTTTACCTTGTTTTTATGCCGTGAGTATTCCCCGTGATATTTGTTCAGGAGGAAAATATTATTCGGAATTCCGATAACGATCAGCAGGGCCGGTATTGTCGCATTCAACACGGTTATCTGCGATCCGATCAGCACCACCATTCCGAGTGCCCAGACTACGCCGATGGATACAATGAACATTGATACCAGGACGGTGCGTAAGGATCTGAAAAAGAAGAACAGGATCAGGGTTACTGCGAGAGCCGCCAGGATGAGGAATTTGATAAACTCACGCTGGATGATTTTGGACAGTGTGGTTCTGACATAGGGTAGTCCTGAATAGTGAACCCCGATGTTCTGCTTTTTTGAGTAGGCACCTGTCAGATCCTGCATCTCCTGAACGATCCTGACCCTTTCAGGGGTATCCAGGCAATCCTGGCTCATGGTCATAACCACCAGGATCATGTGTGACGAATCTGAATAAACCAGGTCGCGGTAAATCGGCAAGGACCTGAATTTGGTAACCAGGGAGTCGAGCTGGGGCTGGTCCGTTATCGTATCTGGAAAAACCCGGTAGAGTTCAAAAGTCTTTAAATCAATGTTTTTCCTGATATTTACCGCATCATAAACGGATAGAACGCTGGTAATACCCTCAATTTTTCGAATATTTTTTGTGAGGTTTTTGAATTCGTCAAGTCGCTCCAGCGTATAAAAATCAGGATCCTCGAATCCGAAAAAAAAGAGGCCCGCCTCTTCGCCAAACATTTTGTTGAACTGTTCCAACTTGATTGAAACACTGTCAGTATCTGGCAGCATCCCGGAATAGCCATGGTCGATCTTCAGGTCTTTCATTTCCCAGATCATAAAGAGCGTAATCACGCCGATCCCGATAGCAAAAGCAAGCCGGTTGCGTAGAATGAGTCGGGCTATGCTACTCCAGAACATCAGGGAAGTTTAATCGGTTTCAGACCCATTTCACCAAGTTTTTGCTCCAGTATCGCTATATTTCTTGGGCGCGCAACAACCTTTCGGTTTTTGTCAACCAGGATCATGGTGGGAGTGGCCCTGATTCCATAGTCATAAGCAATGGAGCAGTCCCAACCCTTCAGTTCCGAATGATTAATCCAGGTATATCCGCCGCGGTCCAGTGCATTCTCCCAGTCAGCCTTTTTATCGTCTACGGAAATGGCAAAAACTTCCAGATCATTACGGCTATACCGGTCGTAAAGTGCCTTCAACTTAGGCAGCATCTCCGTGCAATGAGGACACCAGCTTGCCCAGAAAACCACAAGTTTAAACCTTGATGGGGTTTCTGACATGATAACCGCGCCATCCTTTTCGCGGGGAATCACAATTTCCGGAACCTGCTTTCCCGGAGCTGTTTTCTGATAGGAAGCAACGATATCGCCGATTTCGGCTTTTCGTTTCTCATCCGTGCAGGAGGCCTGGGCTAAATAAAACTCTGTCAGATAGGCAAAAAAAGCATCAAAATCGGTTCGTTCCGCCCAATCGGCAACATCCTGAAGAATAAACTCGAACAGTACGTCATTCACAGCCGCGGCCGACATCAGCTTGTCGAGTCCCTTGTTCATCGCATCCTCCAGGCTGGCAGGAGGTATTGTCCTCTGGAATAAACTGAAATAGAGCCGGATCTTATTGGGCAGGCCCGGACTATACATCAAGGAGGTATCGTGAAAATCTGTTTCATCCCAGAAATGCTCCAGGATATAATTCATTTCGTTCTGCTTAAGAATATTGGAAGGAACTTTGGGAGACAGTTCCATTTTAAGGAATCCGGCCGCGAAACTTTTGGGATACCGGGCAATAATATCCCGGGTTACTTTTTCCGGATCCGAGGCGCGGACCTTCTGAAGCTCACGCAGAACCTGATCACGGAAAGGATCACCGGCAGGATAGAGCCCGGCCAGCCGTTGGAGGGCTTCGGCTTTACGGTTCATCCCGACATAATACTGCATGTATTCGTTAAGTAGCTGATTTTCTTGAGATTCCAAAACTATTAACGAATCGATTATGGCATTGAAATCCGTTCGCATCCGGATTTGCTCGCGGTTAAAAATAAAATCCCAGAACTGCTCCGGACCCACCACAATCCGATAAAGACCGGGGTGAGCAGTGGATGGCAAACTAAAGGCAAAGCTACCGTCAGCGGACACTTTAGCTGAATCAAGCATCTGCGTTTTCATTCCAATGTACTCAAACAGGTAAGCTTTACGCGTCGGGATCGAGTCGACCTGGATGCGAATCGCATATTGAGCCGGTAATTGAAGCTGAATGAAAAACAGGAAAATGAGGATGCCGGCTTTTCTCATACGGAGGGTATTAGGATGTCAAGGCCTCTGCGCCGCTGACAATCTCAATTATTTCGCTGGTAATGGCGGCTTGCCTTGCTTTATTATATTCAAGCGTCAGGTCCCTGATCATGTCTGTTGCATTATCCGTAGCCTGGTGCATGGCAGTCATCCTTGCGCCATGTTCCGATGCCTGTGAATCAAGCAGGGATTTATGCAGTTGTATCCTGAGAGCCTCCGGGATCAGGCGGGTCACCAGATAGTCAAGGTCGGGCTCAAAAATGAAAAAGGGCTCGGTCCTGCTGCCTGCTTCAGCCGCAGATGGCTGAACGGGAAGAAATGGTTCAACCATTACCACCTGACTTGCAGCATTTTTAAACTGATTATATATCAACTCTATGCGATCATATTCACCTTTAATGAACTGATCCATCAGCTGATTGGCGAATTTTTCAGAACGAATAAATGCGGGCTTATCAAGAAGATCGTTATTCTGGGGCCAGCTGCTGAATCCTTTGGTTTTCAGGACTTCGCCTCCCTTTTTTCCGATTATTGTCATATGCAGGTTGCCCCGCTCCCTTTGCGCGGCGTACCGTGTTGAAGCCAGTTCTATGACCGCCTTGACGATGTTTGAGTTGAATCCGCCGCAAAGTCCCCGGTTGGCTGAAACGACCACCAGCAATACTTTTTGCGGCTCGCGGTTTTGGGTGAGCGGGCTGATTTCATTTTCCTCTGCGGCAGTGCTGACATGCCCGATTACCTGATGCAGCCGGGCTGCATAGGGTCTGATCTGGATAATGGCATCCTGGGCTTTTTTCAACTTGGCGGCCGACACCATTTTCATGGCGCTCGTTATCTGCCGGGTTGATTTCACCGAGGTGATTCGCTGTCGTATTTCCTTTAAGCTTCCCATTTCCTCGGAATTACATTAGGCCCGGTATTTAGCAGTAAGTTCAGCAGCCGTTTTTGTCAGGATGTTCTCCGCCTCTTCGGTAAGGAGCCCCTTCCGGAATTCTGCAAGCAGTTCCGGATATTTCATTCCCATATATTCAAGAAAATCCGCCTCGAACTCCTTAATCCTGGATATCGGAACGTTACTGAGCAGACCACGCGTTCCGCAGAAGAGTATTGCAATCTGGTTTTCTACCGGATAAGGGCTGTGAAGATTCTGTTTGAGTATTTCCACATTCCGGGCTCCCTTGCCGATGACGCTCAGCGTGGAGGCGTCGAGATCTGAACCAAATTTTGAAAAGGCTTCAAGTTCCCTGTACTGAGCCTGGTCAAGTTTCAAAGAACCGGCCACTTTTTTCATCGATTTGATCTGTGCATCACCCCCGACCCTGGACACCGAAATACCGACATTGATAGCCGGCCGTATACCCGAGTTAAACAAATTCGATTCAAGGAAGATCTGGCCATCCGTAATAGAGATGACGTTCGTTGGAATATAGGCTGAAACGTCGCCGGCCTGCGTTTCGATAATCGGCAGTGCCGTAAGGGATCCCCCCCCCTTAACGAGAGATTTTAATGCCGCAGGAAGATCATTCATGGTTTTAGCCACCTCATCACTGTCGATGATTTTGGCAGCCCTTTCCAGTAATCTGGAATGCAGGTAGAATACGTCACCCGGATAGGCTTCCCTGCCCGGAGGTCTCCGGAGTAGCAGGGAAACTTCGCGATAAGACACGGCTTGCTTTGACAGATCGTCATAAACAATGAGGGCGTCCCGGCCGGTATCACGGAAGAATTCACCGATGGCTGCACCGGCAAACGGGGCGTAAAACTGCAGTGCTGCAGGGTCGCTGGCGGTAGCCGTTACAATGACAGTATACGGCATTGCGCCATGCTCCTCCAGTGTTCTGGCTATCTGGGCAACTGTTGAGCCTTTTTGTCCGATTGCCACATAAATGCAATAAACCGGCTGGCCCTTTTCGTAAAACTCTTTCTGATTGATAATGGCATCCACGGCAATAGCAGTTTTTCCTGTTTGCCGGTCGCCGATAATCAACTCCCTCTGGCCCCGTCCGATCGGGATCATGGCATCGATGGCCTTGATACCGGTTTGGAGCGGCTTGTTAACCTTCTGCCTGAAAATTACACCCGGAGCTTTTCTTTCCAATGGAAGATCCAATAACTCACCGGTAACCGGTCCTTTTCCATCCAGGGGTTCACCGATAGTGTTGATCACCCGCCCGAGCAGGCCTTCACCAACCGGGATGGATGCAATCCTTCGGGTTCGCTTAACCTGGGTTCCTTCCCGGATTCCTTCAGAGGGTCCCAGGAGCACCGTGCCCACGTTATCCTCTTCCAGATTCAGGACAATGCCCATTACCCCGTTATGGAATTCAACCAGTTCATTTGCCTGAACATTTGAAAGGCCATATACCCTTGCAATTCCGTCGCCTACCTGCAATACGGTTCCAACCTCTTCCATGCTGGCATCAAGGTTCAGCCCTTCCAGCTGCTGTCTTAAAATCTGCGAAATCTCCGCCGGTTTAATACTTGCCATGTTCCGTTATTTCTTTGATTCTCGTAATTCAGTTTTTATCTTTTTCAATTGAGTCAGCACACTGGCATCCAGCTGCTGGTCTTCCACCGTCAGTCTGAACCCTCCTATGAGCTCCTCATTAAGTGTGGTGGTCATATCTATCTTATTGTGGGTCGATTTCTCCAGCCGTGTTCGTAGCGATTCAAGAAGTTCCTTGTCAAACACCTGGGCAGATTCAACTTTTGCTTCCAGAACCCCCAGATCGGCCTTGTAGAACTTCATGAACATCCTGCAGACAGCAGGGAGATAGATCTCTCTTTTATGATCTACAAGAAGTTGCAGGAAGTGCAAAGTTATCTCCTCTACCTTTCCTGTAAAAAGATTCCTGAAAATA
>Ga0209417_1003732_pt1 | contig 19657 bp, 12 predicted proteins | sample RifGroF2_FD_184002 | JGI IMG/M metagenome (GOLD analysis project Ga0209417, IMG submission 184002) | Groundwater microbial communities from Rifle, Colorado, USA - Groundwater F2 (SPAdes) (version 2) | ecosystem: Environmental > Aquatic > Deep subsurface > Groundwater | place: Rifle, Colorado... | reverse complement strand
GTAGTGGCGCAGCAGGGCGTTGCGGTCGGTGCTGGCCAGCTCGAAGTCCTGGGTCTTTATCAGGGCGTCCTTCGGGCAGGTGTCGGCGCACTGCCAGCAGAAGACGCAGCGGCCCAGGTACATGAAGCAGTCGAATTTCCGCTTGGCGGGCGCCGCGGGCTGCCCCTCCACCGGCGCCGGGGCCGGCGGCTGCTCGGCCGAGAGCTTTATCTCTATGGCCTTGGCCGGGCAAACGCGCACGCACATCTGGCAGCCGATGCACTTGGGCGAGTCGAAGTCTATGCGGCCGCGGAAATCCTTCATGGGCTTGGCCGGCGCGAACGGGTACGCGCTGGTAGCCGGCTCTTTGAACAGGTGCTTTATAACTTCGCTGAATATTCTTCCGGGGTTTGCCATATGGTTATCCTAATTTGTACTTGAGGAAAATATCGAGAGCGATCTGCGCCATCGCCACCGGCGCCAGGTACTTCCAGCAGAAATTCACCATCTGCTCTATGCGTATGCGCGCCATCAGCACCTTCAGCACGGCCAGCAGGAAGGCGATGAACAGCGTCTTGACGAGGAAGACCGCGATGGCCGCCGCGCCATGCGTCCCGAGCGACCCGCCCATGAACACCGCGTTGATCAGGGCCGCGCCCACCACCATCTCCATGTCCACCGCCAGGCAGAAGAAGCCGAACAGCCGCCCGGTGTATTCCGTGAACTGGCCGCCTACGATCTCGTTCTTGGCGTGGGGAATATCGAAAGGCATGCGCTCGAGCTTGCCCTGCAGCGCTACCAGCGCCGCGAAGAGGCCCGGCGCCTGCAGCAGTATCAGCGCCGGGTGCGCCGAGAAGAAGGCCGCTATCTCGGTAAGATTCCAGGTCCCCGCCAGGATGGCCGGCCCGATCAGGGACAGCATCAGCGGCACCTCGTAGGCGAAAAGCTGCGTCAGCACGCGCATGGCGCCCACGGTAGAGTAGGGGCTCGTCGAGCTCCAGCCGGCCAGGAAGAAGGTTACCGTCGGGATGGTTAGCAGGTAGATCACCGCCACCATGTCGCCCTGGAAGCTGAAAAGCGCGCTGCGCCCCACCGGGATGGAGATCAGCGCCGTCATGACGGCCGCGATGGCGAAGAAAGGCAGCGAGCGGAACATCGCCGAATCGGCGGCGTCCGGCACGATGATCTCTTTCGCCAGCAGCTTCGTGAAGTCGGCGAAGGGCTGGAACCACGGCGGGCCCACGCGGTTCTGCATCACCGCGCAGAGCTTCCTGTCGAACCACTGCAGGAACAGGCCGTAGACGGCCAGGAACAGGAAGCCCGGGAATATTATGATGTACGCGAACGGGAGTATAGATTCCATTGTCATGTATCCTCAGCTCACAGCTTCGTGAAGTCCACGCCGCGCTTGCGGTAATGCTCTATGCCCAGCTTGCGCAGGTCTTCCCAGGCGTAGGTGGTCTTTTTGCCTTTCTTGGCGTCCCAGACCACGGCGCGGTCCGTGCAGGACATGCACGGGTCTATGGCCGCTATGGCCAGCGGCACGTCGGCCAGCCAGCCGCCTTCCATCATATAGGCCACGGACTGCAGGTTGGCCATCGTGGGGGCGCGCACCTTGAGGCGCTCGGGCTTGTCGGTGCCGTTGGACTTCAGGTAATGGATGTCCTCGCCGCGGGGGGCCTCGTAATGGTTCACGGCCTCGCCGGGCGCGAGCTTCATCGGTATCTTCACCGCGATGGGCCCTTCCGGCAGGTTGTTGAGGATCTGGTTGATCATCTTGTACGATTCCACCAGCTCCAGCGCGCGCACGACCACCCGGCCGAACACGTCGCAGGTGTCGTGCGTGATCATCTTGAAATCCAGCTTGTCGTAAATAAGGTAGGGTTCGTCCTTGCGCACGTCTATCTTGATGCCCGAGGCTCGGGCCGTTGGCCCGACCGCCCCGTATTTTACGGCGATATCGGGAGGCAGTTTGGCCACGTTCATGGTGCGGGCCAGCAGCGTGGTCTCCTGGGTGGCGATCTTGATGTAGTACTGGGTGCGCTCTTCCAGGTACTTTATGCGCTTGAGCACCGCCGCCTTCTGCTCGGCGGTGATGTCGCGGCGCACGCCGCCTATGGTGTTGATGGAATAGTGCACGCGGTTGCCGGAGAGCAGCTCCAGGCAGTCCAACACCTGCTCGCGGTCGCGCCAGGTGTACATGAACAGCGTTTCGTAGCCCATCTCGTAGCCGGCCACGCCCAGCCACAGCAGGTGGCTGTGCACGCGCTCCAGCTCGGCTATCAGGGTGCGGATGGCCAGCGCCCGCTGCGGCACCTCGGCCTTGGCCAGTTCCTCGACGTTGGTGATATAGGTGGTAGTGTGCGAGTGCGAGCAGATGCCGCAGACGCGCTCTATCAGGTACAGGTTCTGGATATAGGTGCGGCTCTCGGCGACCTTCTCCATGCCGCGGTGGTTGTAGCCCAGGTTGACCGTGGCGCCGGTTATCTGCTCGCCTTCGAGCACCAGCATGAAGTTCTCGGGTTCTTTAAGGGCGGGATGCTGCGGGCCCAGGGGTATGGTGATCTTTGACATATTATTTGGCCTCCTTGGCGGGGGCGTCCCACGCCGGCAGGTTGGCGTCGGTCCAATCCTTGCGCAGCGGGTACTGGTCCGTGGGGAAATCGTCCGGCAGCGGGTAGCGCCGGCCCGGGGGCAGGCCCTGCACCTTTATGCCGAACATATCCTCGAGCTCGCGCTCGTAGGAAGTGGCCACCGGGAAGACCGGCAGCACGCTGGGGAGAGCGGGATTGGTCTTCGGGGTCTTCACTTTTATCGAGGCCACCATGCCGTGGCCGGAGAGGTGGTAGAACGCGCCGAAGTTCTCCCCCTCGTCGAAGCCGGTGATGGTGGAAAGGTAGATGAAGCCTTCCGCTTTCAGCCATTCCAGCACTTCGGGCAGCTTCTCCGTGGCAGCTTCCGCCCAGACGCGGTTCTTGCGCTGCACGGAGGCGTTGGTAACCACGCCGGGGAATTTGGCCTCGAGCCCCGCTTTGATCTTTTCTTCTTTGGCAAATTCGCTCATGATTGTCCTCACTTCGAAGCGTCTTCGACGCTCTTTATCATCTTGACCACGCCGTCTATGATGGCTTCCGGGCGCACCGGGCAGCCGGGGACATAGACGGAGACGGGGATTATGTTATGCACGCCGGGCACCACGCTGTAGCAACCCTGGAAGACGCCGCCGGAGCAGCCGCAGGCGCCTACCGCCATGACGAACTTGGGGTCGGGCATCTGCTCGTAAATGGTCTTCAGGCGCTTGGCCTGCTGGCGGGTTACCGGGCCGCTGACCACCAGCACGTCGGCGTGCCTGGGGGTGGCTTTCAGCACTATGCCGAAGCGCTCAATATCGTAGCGGGGCGTCAGCGCGTCCACTATCTCGATGTCGCAGCCGTTGCAGGCCCCGGAGTTGAAGTGCAGGATCCAGGGCGATTTCAGCAGCGACGAGGTTATGATCTTATCTATTATTTTCATGTCGGTCCTCAATCAACGAAGAGTATGGCGAGTATGACCGCTACGGACGCCAGGTAGGCGAAGACCAGCCCTATGCCTTCCGACATGGGGTTGAAGCTCCACGTGGCCAGCATCAGGCCGGCGACGTGCAGCAGCGTGAAGAAGATCGCGAAAGGGAAGAACCCGTTGTAGTCCGGGTCGGCCTTTTCCGAGGTGACTTCCTCGCCGCAGCCGTAAGCCTTGTGCTTGGCCGAGCCCGCTACGCGCGCGGGGGTGGCGGAGAGCGGCGAAAGGAGCTCGGAGAGCCCCAGCGCGAACAGCAGCGAGATGATGAATACGACGGGCGGGAAAAGTAGTATGTCCATGGCTTATCCTTTGAGACCGTTCAGTTTCCAGATGTCGGCCAGGCCGCTGAGGCGGTGGTTCTTCACCAGCAGCGCCAGGCCCGCGGCCACCACCACTACCTCTATCACTATCATCGTTATCACTATGGCCTGGGCGAGCTGCAGGTTGTTGGTGAGGGCCCCGGCCGAGATGACGGCCAGCATGACGCCCTTGGAGACTATCTCAAGGCCGATGAGCTGGCGGATGATGCTGCTGGAGGCCAGCATGGCGTAGAAGCCTATGAAGAGCAGCAGCGCTATGAAGTACCAGTCGAAAGCGAAGAAGTTCATTTCACGGTCCTCCTCTTCGGGAAAACGGATTTGATGACGAAGACTCCCGCGGCGAGCATCGCGATCTGCCCGAGCAGGTCGGGGCGGCGCAGCTCCCAGAGGACCTTGCCTATGGGCCCGGCTTCCGCGGCCGTGTATTTCCAGCCGGCCAGCTCGGCGAAGAACGGCGGCAGGTAGAACCAGGCCGCTATGCCGAAGATGCCCAGCGCGAGGGGCAGCACTTTAAGGTAGGTCATCTTTTCCGCGGTGGTGCTCGTCGAGGCGCGTATCAGGCTTACGCCGCTGATGAAGAGCACGGTGATGAGCCCGGCGCAGACGGACAGCTCGAAGACCGCCGCCCACGGCGCGTTGAAGTTGAAGAGCAGCAGCGAGGCGCAGACGCTGACCAGCGCCAGCATTATGGCGGAGGTCAGGAGGTTCCGCGCCATAACGGCCCAGATGGCCGCTATCACGGCGAGAGAGAACAGGAGGGTATGATAGATCATAGGAATATCCTTTCAGCCACCATCCAGACATACGAATAGAAGTACGGGAACAGCAGCCCGACGGCCACTATGACGGCGCTCATCACTATTACCGGCGTCAGCAGCGCGCAGGAAACCTCCGGGGAGCGCTCGGAAGCCGCGCTCTTCTTGCCGAAGAAGACCTTCTTCTGCATCAGCATGAAGTAGGCCAGCGTCACGATGGAGAACAGCAGCGCCAGCACCGCGTAGGTCTTGAAGCCGTACTGCCAGAGGGCGAGGATGATCAGCAGCTTGCTCCAGAAGCCGGACAGCGGGGGCACGCCGGCGGTGGAAAGCAGCGCGATGACGGAGGTCCAGGAGGTCCAGGGCATGGAGTGTTCCATCCCGCCCAGTTTTTCCATGTCGGTCGTCCCCGCGGACTTCTCAAGGCTCGCGCTGTTGAGGAAGAGCACGGTCTTGAACGTGGCGTGGTTGACCAGGTGGAAGATGGCGCCGATGATGGCCAGCGGGGTGCCGAGGCCGGCCGCCAGGATTATGTAGCCGACCTGGCTGATGCTGGAGAAGGCGAGCATCCTCTTGAAATCCTTCTGCTTGAGCGCGGCCAGCGCGCCTACGGCGATGGAAAGCATGCCCAGGAACATGATGCCGCCTGAAAGCCCAGGCGCCATGCCCTCCGCGAAGTTCATCAGCGTGGAGATCTTGAGCACGGCGTACACGCCGGAGATCTTGGTCACGATGCCGCCCAGGTGCGCGGAGACGGGCGCGTAGGCGCCCTGGTACGCGTCCGGGGTCCAGGCGTGGAACGGGACCACGCCGGATTTAATGAGGAAGCCCAGCGTTATCAGCGCCATGCCGAAGACCACCGGCCCGGAAGGGATGCCGGAAGCCATCACGAGGCGCAGGCTGTCGTAGGACAGGCTGCCCAGCGTCAGCAGCAGCAGGGAGATGCCTATCATGATGAGCGCGGAAGCGGGGAAGGTAAGGAAGAAGTATTTTAGGGCCCCCTCCACGCCCGCCCTGGAGTCGTCCGTAGTTATCAGCGCGAAGGAGGTGACGGCCAGGACTTCTATGAAGACGTACAGGGTAAAGAAGTCCGAGGTCGTCACTACGCCGCACATGGCCGCCACCGACACCATTATCAGGGAATAATAGGCGGAGCGGTTGGGCATTTCCTCCGGCAGGAATTCCGCGGAGAAGAAGGTCACGCACAGCGCTACCAGGTAGATGAGCCCCACCAGGAGGATCGAGAGGCCGTCGCCGGGCACCGAGGTGAACCCGTCGGCTATCACCGAGGGGCGCAGCACCAGCCAGGCCAGGTTGGCCAGGCCGGCCAGCAGGGTCACGTTGGCGAGGATGTCCGCCAGCTTGGCCCGGCGCCGCGCCGCGAAAGGAATGACCACGGCCGTGAAAAGAGGAATGAGGAGATAAGCGAGCAGTCCCTTGTCCATTATTTCAGTCCCCCGTTCTGGCCGGCGGCCAGTATGATGTACACCACCGCGCCGGCTATGGTCAGCGCCATGTACAGCGGATAGGAGCCGTTGTGGAAACGGCTCAGCGTCCGGCCGCAGAATCCCGCGGCGGAGCTGGGCAGCGCGTCGATCAGCCAGTCGAAGATCTTGTCTATCCTGGTAAGGAGGTGCGCGGCCGGCGGCACCAGTTTATCCATCACGACCTCGTACAGGTCGAAGGCGCGGCGCTCGGCCAGCTCGTAGGTCTCTTTGAGCAGGGGCGCGTGGTGGATATGGTCGGAGGCCTTGCTGGCCTTCCCCCCGCCGACGGAGAGGCCGATCACGTGGTTTATCACCGCGGCCAGGATCACTATGACGGACACGAAGTAGAGCTTGTCGGCGTGGAAGCCGTAAAGCGCGTGGGCCGGGGCGAGGTTGAGCGAGGCGAGCGCGGGGCCGATGAAGGTCTCGATCGGCAGTTTCGCGCCGAAGCCGAAAGCCACGCAGATCGCCGCCAGGCCCAGCATCGGGAGGATCATCGAGACCGGCGCTTCGCGCGTCCCGTCGAGCTCCTTGGGCCTGTCGCCGAAGAAGACCGCGTGCCCTAGCTTCAGGAACGAGGCCAGCGTCAGGAAGGAGCCGAGCTCGGCCGCCAGGAAGAAGATGGTGTAGCCGGTGTCCAGCGTGCCCTTGTAGACCAGCTCCTTGGAGAAGAAGCCGTTCAGGGGCGCTATGCCGGAGATGGAGGCCGCGGCTATCAGGAAGCAGATCGCCGTCACGGGCATCAGGCCGAAGAGGCCGCCCAGCTTCTTGAGGTCGCTGGTGCCGGTCTGGCGCTCCACCGAGCCGGCCGTCATGAACAGGCAGGACTTGTAGGTGGCGTGGTTGATCATGTGGAACAGGCCGCCCGCGATGCCGATGGGGTTGAGCGTGCCGATGCCGAGGATCATGTACCCGGTCTGGCTGACGGCGTGGTACGAGAGCAGCCGCTTGTAGTCGGACTGCACGAAGGCCATCATGACGGCCACCAGGATGGTGACCGCGCCGAGGGTCATCAGCACCAGCTGCATGGTCCCGTCGAGCGCGAACAGGTAGACGCTGGCGCGCGCCAGGAAATAGATGCCCAGCAGCTTGTCGATGGCCGCGGGCACGTAGGCCATGAACGGCGCGCTGGAATCGGTAGCCGCGTCCGGGATCCAGGTGTGGAACGGGAAGGCGCCGGCCTTGGAGACCGCGCCGATCAGCAGCAGGATGTAGGCGAACATGGACCAGCCGTAATCCAGGGTGAGCCTGTTGGCGGAGATCTCGGTCATGCTCATCGTGCCGGCTATGTAGCCGGTTATGGTGATGCCGGTGAGGAGGCAGAGGTCGGTGGACGCGTTGATCAGGAAGGCCTTCATGGCCGTGCGGCGGGCCGCGTGGGTGTTCTGCGAGAGGGCGATGAAGGTATAGAGGAAGACCAGCAGGCCTTCCCAGAAGAAGAGCATCGCCACCATGTTATCGGCCAGCACCGCGCCGGCGGCGAAGGCCTGCGTCATCAGCAGGTTGAAGAAGAACCACTTGGGAGAGCCGTCCTTGTCCTCCACCGCTATCTTCGGGAAGCTGAAGGAGTAGAGCGAGATGGCCACCGAGAAGAGCGAGACCGCCAGCAGCAGGAAGGTGCTGAGGCTGTCGGCTTTCAGGGTGAAGGTGATGGCTTCGCTGAGCCAGCGCAGCGAGAGCGCCTCGGGGCGCGTTACGAAGATGGCCGCGGAGACGATCAGCGTGACGGCCGAGGTCAGCGTCGCGAGGGTTTCCTTGAAGTAGCGCGTGCGTCCCGCCGGGATAAGCAGCACCAGGGCCGCGGCCAGCGGGAGGAGTATGGGTATCAGTATAAGGTTCATTGCAGGTTAACTCCTAAGGTAATAGTTATCAGGCGGGCGTAGGAAGAAGGGTAGTAGATGAACGCGCCCAGCGCCAGGCCTATCAGGCCCAGCAGCATGACGCTGGCCACCATCACCGGGGACCCTTCGCGGGGGCTGTCGTGGCCCGCGGCCTCGCCGAGGAAGATCTTGTAGAAGAGGCGCACGAGGTAGAGCAGCGTCATCACGGCGCCGGCCAGGAACGTCATCAGCACCAGCATGTTGCCGTTCTGCGCGGCCCCGGAGAAGACCAGGAACTTGCTGAAGAAGCCGCCGAAAGGAGGTATGCCCATGACCGACAGGGCGCAGAGCGCGAAGGCCACCCCTGTTACGGGCATCGAGGCGAACAGGCCGCCCATCTTGTTGATGTCCTTGGTGTGGGTGTTCTGTTCGATGATGCCGGCGCAGAGGAACAGGCCGCCCTTGGCTACGCTGTGCATCAGGATGTAAAGTATCGCGCCGGTGAAGGCGGTGGTGTTGCCCGAGGCCAGGCCCAGGAAAATGAAGGCCAGCTGGCTCACCGTGGAGTACGCTATGATACGCTTGATGTCGGTGTCCACCAGCGCGGCCCCGGCCGAGACCAGGGCGCTGGCGCCGGCTATGTAAAGCACGGCGTTGGAGAACCAGTCGGGCGCGGCGAACGTGACGCCGAAGATCCGGGCGTAGGCGTACACGCCGATCTTGACCAGCACGGCCGCGTGCAGCAGGGCGGTTACGGTCGACGGCGCGACGCCGGCGTCGGGCAGCCAGGAGGAGAACGGGAGCGTGGCCGATTTGGAAAGGATGCCCAGCAGGATGAGGCAGGCGGCGATGCCGGGGATGGCCTCCCCGTGCAGCACGCGCATGTCCATGGTGCCGTAGTTGGCGTAGATCATGATTATGCCCAAGAGCATGCACAGCGCGCCGAACACGGTGACGAGGATGGTCTTGTTGGCCTTGGCCACGTCACGGTCGGAGCGGAAGAAGCCGACCAGCCGCCAGCTGGCGAAGCCGGTCATTTCCCAGAACACGTACATCCACAGCAGGTTGGCCGAGAAGACCAGACCCATCATCGAGCCCAGGAACAGCACGACCATGGTGTAGTATTCCGTCTGGTTGTCGTAATGCGAGATGTAATCCACGGAGTAGATGAGGATCACGGCGCTGACAAAGGCGGAGACGGCCGCCATGAAAACGGAGAGCATGTCGGCCTGGAGTATGAAGTCGAAGCCGAGCGGGAAGGTGAGGGCCGCGCTTATTATGCGCCCCGAGCCTACCGGCTGCAGCAGCGCGGCCGCCGCCAGAAAAGTTAAAAAGCCCAGGAGCACCGCTAAGGTGTTCCGGGCCCGGGTCGAGATCCGGCCTGCCAGGGGGATCAAAAAAGCGCCGAAGATTGGTAAAGCTACCGAGGTTACAAGAAGTTTTGTGGTGAGGGCCATAGTTTTTCCTTAAATATTATTATACAAAAAACAAAAATTTACCCCCGTTTAAAAACCTTAATGTCCATATAAGCGGGGCTAATAGTCCTGAAAAAGAGCCGGGGGCCGGGAACAGCCGGAACCTTGCGGCTCCCTGTCCCCCGACCCCCGATCCCCTGCTTCCCCATCGTTTACAGCGGTATGTTCCCGGTGTGCGGGTGCTTGCCCGGCTGGCGCTTGCCGGCCAGCATTTCGAAAGCGCTGATCAGCCTCGAACGCGCCTGGGCGGGCTCTATAACTTCGTCGAGAGAGCCCGTGGAGGCCGTCTGGTAAGGCGAGGCGAACTTGTCCGAATACTCCTTGGCGAGTTTCGCGCGCAGCGCGTCCTTCTCCTCGTCCTTGGCCTCTTTGATCTGGCGCGAATAGAGGATCTCCACCGCGCCGCGCGGGCCCATCACGGCGATCTCGGCCGACGGCAGGGAGAAGTTGATGTCTCCCCCCATCAGCTTGGAGCTCATGGCGATGTATGCGCCGCCGTAGGCTTTGCGCAGCACCAGCGTTACCTTGGGCACGCTGGCCTCCGAATAGGCGTAAAGGAGCTTGGCGCCGTGGCGGATGATGCCGCCGTGCTCCTGCGCCACGCCGGGCCAGTAGCCGGGCACGTCCACCAGCGTCAGTATAGGTATATTAAAGTTATTAAGGAAGCGGATGAAGCGCGCCGCCTTGTCCGAAGCGTTAATGTCCAGCGCGCCGGCCATGTGGGCCGGGTTGTTGGCGATAACGCCGACGACCTGGCCGCCCAGGCGGATAAAGCCTATGACGATGTTCTTGGCGTAGTTGTGGTGCACTTCCAGGAACTTATGGTCGTCGGCCAGCCACCAGACCACGTGGTGCACGCGGTAGGGCTTGCGCGCGTCCATCTCGCAGAGCTTCTCAAGCAGGGAGATCTTGCGGCTGTCGGGGTCCTTGGTGACGCTGGCCGGCGCGGCCTCGCAGCGGTTCTGCGGCAGGAAGCTCATCAGCTCCTTTACCTGGCGGAAGCAGTCGGGCTCCGAGTTGGCCACGAAATGGCAGACGCCGGATTTTGAGGCGTGGGTCATCGCGCCGCCCAGCGTGTCGAAATCCACGGATTCGCCGGTGGCGGCCTTGACCACTTCCGGCCCGGTCACGAACATGTTGCTGATGCCCTTGACCATGAAGACGAAATCCGTCAGGGCCGGCGAATAGACCGCGCCGCCGGCGCAGGGGCCGAGGATGATGGAGATCTGCGGAACTATGCCCGAGTACTTGGTGTTGCGCAGGAAGATCTCGCCGTAGCCGTCCAGCGAGTCCACGCCTTCCTGGATGCGGGCGCCGCCGGAATCGAGGATGCCGATGACCGGCACGCGGGCGTCGGCGGCCATGTCCATCAGCTTGGTGATCTTGTCGGCGTGCGTGCGGCCGAGCGAGCCGCCCAGCTGCGTGAAGTCCTCGGAGAAGATGGCCGCCAGCCGGCCGTTGACCTTGCCGAAGCCGGTGATGACGCCGTCGCCTTTAATGTGCTTGTCCTTCACGCCGAAGTCCGTGCAGCGGGTCTCCATCAGCAGCCCGAGCTCCTGGAAGGTGCCCTCGTCCACCAGGTAGGCGATACGCTCCCTGGCGGTGAACTTGCCCTTGGCCTTCTGGGCCGCTATCTTTTCCGGCGGCCCGCCCGCCTGGGCCAGCGCGTTTATCTCGCGGAATTTCTTAAGCGATTCCGGTACGACGCGGATTTTCTTAGGGTGGCCTTTCTTGCCGGTCTCCTGCGCCGCCGCGGCCGCCGCGCCCGCTATCGGGTCTCCCATTAAATCTGTCATGTAGTTGTCCTCCGGGTACTATTGGTATTCTAAAATTTTCCAAGCGCGGGCGCCACAGCTATTTCCCGGCCGCCACGGCCGTCCAGAAACCTGCCGGCCAGGCGCGGGTCTCCACGGCGAATTCCGGGCTGCCCAGTTCCTTGTACCTGTCCAGCGGCCTGCCGGTGAGCTTCACCGCTTCCCCCGACACGCGGATATCCAGGGGGTCGGCCATCAGCCCCAGCCCCAGCGCCTTCATCAAAGCTTCCTTAATGGTCCACAGCCGCGTGCCTTCCGAGGGGTCGGCTTCCGGGAGCTCCGTCTTGTGGAAATAATCCCGGTACCAGGCGGGGTGGCGCTGCTCCGTCTTCTCCAGGTCCGCCCCCAGGAAAGAGGAACTGCCGGGCTTGAGGGCGGCCAGCGCCCAGCCGTTGGAATGCGAAATGGAGAGGAGCCTGCCGCCGCAGGAAGGCCTGCCGTAGGCGTCGGTGACTATCTCGTAGGCGGCGAGCTGGTCCGTCCCGTCGGTCTCGGCCAGCAGGAGCTTGGCCGCCAGGCGCCCGGCCAGCCACTCGCTGCGGCGCTTTTCCAGGCGGAAGGCCGAGTAGCGCTGCTGCTCGTCCGGGGAAAGGGCTGAGCCCGGCGCAAGTCCCGCCACCTGCACGTACTTCAGCCTGGCGCCGGTGGCGGGCCAGAGCGCCGTGTCCGTGTGGGTCGTTCCTGGTCCCATCAGATCTGCGTGGGGATCATGGCGTAATCCCGGATCTCGGCCGTGAGGTTGAACTCCTCGTCGAAAGCCCACGCGTCGTAGAGGCTGCGGCCGTCCTCGGTGCGCCCCTTGAAGACGCCGTAGAGGAAAAGTTGGGCGGGATCCTGCGGCTCATGGTCGTACACTATGGCCGCGCCCACCGCGTCGGGCAGGGCGATGGCCCTGTCGAAATGGATGTCGCGCCAGCCGCAGGCCTGGAACAGGCCTTCCAGCACGAGCGGGTGGAAGATCAGTTTCGGATGGCCGTGTTTCCAGAGCGGGGCCTGCGGGCGCTTGAACACCGCCAGCACCGAGCTCTTGTCCAGCGCCAGGATGCCGTCGAGCACCTGGAAGCTGGGGCCGTGGAAATAGGTCTTGTAGATGGTCTGCGCGTCCGCCTTGTACTTCCTGGTCTTGGGCAGCACGGGCCGGATGCTTTCGGTCCAGCCGCTCTGCGCTTCGGAGGCGGCCGTGGCCTTGAAGTGCGTCCTGGTCTGGCCGAGGCGCATGCCCTTGGGGCTGATGAAGTCGGATTCAAGGCGCATCTCTGTCCCGCCGGAACCCTGGCGGGCGTTTATGCGTATCTCGGCCGCCTTGTTGCGCAGCAGCTTTATCGGCACGGCGAAGCGCACGTCCTTGAGCGCCTTGGGCGGCGCGCCGTTGAGGAGCGCGGAGGCTTCGGCGAAGGTTTCCAGGCCCATCACGCCCGGCACGTACGGGGTGCCGTTTATGGAGTGGTCCACAAGGTAGGGGTCCTGTTCCAGCGAGAAGTCTTTGGAGGCCGCGAGGGATTCGCCTTTAAGCAAGTCTTCCACCTTAGGCGCGAAATGGAACCCGCTCGAGCCCGAAGCGGAGAAGTTGGGCTCGAACATCAGCTGACGGTCCCAGTCGAGCTTGCCGAGGCTGCCGGAGAGTATGATCTCCGGCACTTTGCCGTAGGCCAGGTCGTCGACGATGGCCTGCATCCCTTCCTCGGGGTAGAGGAAGTCCATCTCCTGCGATTTCAGGAAGGCTTCCACGCCGGGCCTGGCGCCCATGCCTATCTGCGCGAAGCCGGTCATGTCCACGCTGAGGGCGCGGACGCCTTTGTTGGCCAGGCTGACGCAGAACTTGGCGATATAATCCGAGGCGGCGGCGTAATCGCTCTGGCCCAGGTTGCCGAACTTGCCGGCGATGGACGAGATCATCACCCAGAAGCCCTTCTCTTTCACTATCCCCGCTTTCCAGAGGTTTATCGCCGACTCGGCCTTCACGTTGAAGATCAGGTTGAACTCCTCCACCGTCTTGTCCACCACCAGCTTGGAGCGCTCCAGCCCGGCGAAGTGCACCAGGCCGTCCACCTGGCCGAAGTCGGCCTTGATGTTCTGCATGGCGGTGGCGAAGCTTTCCTTGTTGAGGAGGTCGCAGCGATAGTAGTGCACCTTCACGCCCAGGGCGCGGATGGCTTCCATGTTCTTGTGCATGTCCGCCGCGTCCTTGAGCTTGGTGAACTCCCGCTCGAGGATGGCGGGCGTAGCTTTCTCTACGGTGGCTTTGATCTCGTTCCAGAGCTCGCCGGTCTTGTAAGCCTTGAGCTCGTCGGGGCCCATGCCGGTGAGGCGCTTGGCTTTGTCGCTGATCTCGATGATGTCGAGGAGCAGGAGGTTCGGCTTGTGCTGCTCCGCGAGCATCCGCGAGAAGAGCGCGCCCAGGCCGCGGCCGCCGCCGGTGATCACCACGTTCTTCCCCTCCAGGGCCGTGGTGGTGCGGGACTTGTCCAGCGCCTGGGGCTTGCCCATCAGCGTCCAGCGCTTGTCTTCGGCGTAGCCGATGGCCAGGCGCTTGTCGGAGTAGAGGATCTCGTAGAAGGTCTTCTGCACTATGGCCTGGTTGGAGGAGCTGGGCTCGAAGTCCAGCAGCTTTACCGCGCTACCTTCGAATTCCTTGCGCAGGCACAGCGCGGGGCCGTAGATGGCGCCGTAGATGGGGTCGTACACGTCGCGGGTCCTGTAGCCGAAGCCGCCGTCCAGCGTGGTTACCACCGCCATGAAGGTTGTGAAGCCGGGGTCAACCTTCTGCAGGCCGCCGGCCAGGTGCTTGGCCGCCAGGAACAGCGGCAGCGCGTACCGTTTAAGGTCGGCGAAAGCCGAGGTCTCCTGCGACAGCGACTTGACCATGCAGCCGGGCAGGTAGACTATGCCCTGCGTGTCCGGGTGCGCCGCCGCGAAGTCGGTGAGGGCTTTTTCCAGCGCCGGGATATCGGAGAAATCCACGGTGATGGCGTCTTTCACTTTCGTCTTGGCTGGCGTGAAGATGTACGAATCGGCGCGGTGCTTGTTGAGCTCGGCGCGGAAGGCCTTGGCGAGATCGAGGTCCTCGGTGAAGATCGCCACGGGGCGTTTGGGGGCGAGCTTCTTTATCACTTCCTGCTCCACCTGCGCCTGCATAACGGCGGGAACGTGGCGGATGTGGCGCTTGGGGTGTTCGGGCTGCTTCGGCTGGGGCCTGGGCGCGGGCTGCTCTTCGGCCTTGGCGCTGAGGTCCAGCAGTTCGGGCTGTACGGCGCGCTTGCCGGCCGGGGCCGGCCGGGCTTCCGGCTGCGCTTGCGGTACTGGGACACCATGCCGAATGGTGTCCCCCGCTGATGCCTGGGCGGCGGTCTCGTCCATCACGTACTTGATGCAGTGGCGTATGGTCGGATAGTCCTTGAGCGAAAGGTTGTCCTTGCGCGGGATGGTGTAATGCTCGCGCATGGCTGCGAACAGTTCGGCCTGCTTGACGGTGTCGATGCCGAGGTCGGCTTCCATGTCGAGGTCGAGCTCGAGCATATCCTTTGGATAGCCGGTCTTCTCGGCGATCATATCGAGGATCTCGGCCTTAACGGCCTCTTCGCTGCGAGCGGCCGGATCACGGGTTCCCTCGTCGCCGTCGCTCCTCGGGACCCGCGACCCCACCTCGCCGCTGCCGCCTGCTGGCTCGCGGCTCCGGTCTTGCGGACCGCCCGCAGCCTCCACTGGAGGCCGCTCCAAGGGGCGGTCCTCACCGCTCTCGTCCAGCACGAACTTGATGCAATGGCGGATGGTCGGGTAATCCTTCAGGGAAAGATTGTCCCTGCGGGGGATGCTGTAATTGTCGCGCATGGCGGCGAACAGCTCGGCCTGCTTGACCGTGTCGATGCCGAGGTCGGCCTCCATGTCGAGGTCCAGCTCCAGCATATCTTTGGGATAGCCGGTCTTCTCGGCGATCATGTTCAGGATGCCTTCCCTGACGGCGTCCTCGCTGACGCCGGCGGCGGGGGCGCGTACGGGCGCGGGGGCCGCCTGTACCGGCGCGGTGGCCGGTGCGGGCGCTGCGGCAGGACTGCTCGCGGCTTGCGGCGCGGAGGCTCCCCCATTCTCGTCGAGCACGTACTTTATGCAGTGCCTGATGGTGGGATAGTCTTTCAGGGAAAGATTATCTTTGCGGGGAATATTGTAATGCTCGCGCAGGGCGGCGAAGAGCTCGGCCTGCTTTACGGTATCGATGCCGAGGTCGGCCTCCATGTCGAGGTCCAGCTCCAGCATGTCTTTGGGATAGCCGGTCTTCTCGGCGATCATGTCCAGGATCTCCGCCTTCACCGTTTCCTCGTTCAGCGAGGACCCGGTGGACGAAGGCCTGGGCGCGGCGACGGGCGCGGGCGCGGCGGCAGGAGCCGCGGCGGGCGCAGGCGCGGGAGCGGCGGCGGGCCGGCTGGCGGCTTGCGGCGCGGCTATCCCGGCCTTCTCTTCGAGCACGTACTTTATGCAATGCCTGATAGTGGGATAGTCTTTCAGGGAAAGATTATCTTTGCGGGGTATATCGTAATGTTCGCGCAGGGCGGCGAAGAGCTCGGCCTGCTTGACGGTGTCGATGCCGAGGTCGGCCTCCATGTCCAGGTCGAGTTCCAGCATGTCCTTGGGATAGCCGGTCTTCTCGGCGATCATGTCGAGGATCTCGACTTTAACGGTCTCCTCGTTAAGTCCGGAAGCCGGCTTGGCGGCCGGGGCGGCTTTAAGGGCTTCCGCGGCGGGCGCTTTCTGCGCAGGCGCAGGGGCGGCCGCTTTAGGCGCAGGGGCGGGCGCGGAAACCGCTCCGCCGCCCTTCGACTCCATCACGTACTTAATGCAGTGGCGGATGGTCGGATAGTCTTTCAGGGAGACGTTGTCTTTGCGGGGTATATCGTAATGTTCCCGTATGCCGGCGAAAAGCTCGGCCTGCTTTACGGTATCGATGCCGAGGTCGGCCTCCATGTCCAGGTCGAGCTCCAGCATGTCGCGGGGATAGCCGGTCTTTTCGGTGATCATCTCAAGCACGTTCTCGCGCACGGCGTCCTCGGACAAACCCGCGGGCGCGGGGGCGTGGACGGGAGCGGGCGCCGGCTGCGCGGCGCGCGCGGGCGCGGCGGCGGCGACGGGGAGCGGTACGGGGACACCATGCCGAATGGTGTCCCCCGCTGATGCGGGCGCTGCCGCTGCGACGGGCTCTTTAGCCGGGGCCGGGGTTCTCACGCCGGCGGCTTTCTTGTCCTTCACGCGGAGGGTGTTGAACACCACTTCCAGTTCGGCGGAGGTGTCTCCGGAAACTTCTTTGATCCACTGGTTGTAGCGGCCCTGGTCCTCGAAGCGGCTTTCCCCCTCTTTCCAGACGCGCTCGGTCATGGACATGCCCATATGCGAACCGAAGCCGGCCGCGAAGCGCAGCACGTACTTCAGGTCGTACTTGCCGCCCTTGGAGAGGTTGATGCCGGCAAGCTCCGGGTCAGGCTCTTTGTAATTGGCGATAGGCGGGATGATGCCGGTGTTCAGGGCGCGCACGGAGATCACGTCCTCGAGCGAAGCTCCCATGGTGTGGCCGGTGAAGCCTTTGACGTTGCTGACTATCACTTTTCCGGCGCTGGCCCCGAAGGCCTTCTTGAGCGCCTTCACTTCGGCCGAGGCGCTGCCGCCGCGGGCCGGGGTATAGGTCTCGTGCGACATGAACATCGTGTACGGCGCCATCTCTTCTTTCTTCAGGCCGTAGAGGTTCTCCACCTTGGCCACGAACTTCTCCATTATGGAAGCCACGTGGTCGGTGTCCAGGCGGGTGGCGTGGAAGGCGGAGTTGGCGGCGTCGGTGAGGAGCAGCCGGGCCAGCGGCTTCATGCCGCGGGCGCGCGTGAGGGTCTCGTCCTCGATGACGATGCCTACGGCCCCGGCGCCGACTATCAGGCCGTGGCGGCGGCGGTCGAAGGGCAGGGCGGCCTCTGAGACGTTCTCCTTGGTGGTGGCCGTACCGGAGGCCAGGAAGCCGGGCATGGTCCATTCCTGGATGGTCTCGCTGGTGATGTCGTCGGCGGCGATCACGACCACGCGCTTGCACTTGCCGGCGCGGATCCAGGATTCGGCTATATGCGTCGCCTGGGTGGTGGAAGCGCAGGCCGCGCTCATGTGAATGCTCGGGCCCTTGGCCCCCACCCACTGGGCGAACTGGGAATCGGCTATCGGGATGACCTTCAAGAGGAAGTTCTGGCTGAACGTGTACGGGTCTTTATCCGCGCCGGGCTGGTAATCGGCGAAGTTGCCCTGCAGCCACGCGCGCAGTCCCGCTTTGTCGGCCTCCGTGGGCAGTTTTTCCACTATCTGGTGATAAACTTCCCACAGCTGTTCGGCGGTGCGGCCGGCGTATTTGTGGTTGAAGTAATGCGTGACTTCCTTGATGATGGACTCGATGACCGGGAAGGCCGACGCGAAGATCACGCCGGTCTCGGAGGCCACGGGCTCGGGCAGGGCCCATTTCTCGGGCAGGTAGCTGCCCGTGGTGGTCTTCTTGTAATAATGGATCAGCGGCAGGCCCGCGTCCTTGAGCGCCAGCACGCCGGCGCCGATGGCCATCTTGAACGTGGAGTCCAGGGCTTTGGCCACGGTGTGCGGCAGGCCGAACTCGGCCTCGATGTCGAGCTGGCCGCGGCGGGCGGACAGCTTTATGGCCTGGTCCACGGAGTCGATCTTCTCGATGCTGTGGTTGCCCGTGGGGGACTTCACCACGCGGATGATGTTCTTGTCGATCTGTTTCGCGCGCCAGCCGCCGGGGATGGGCTCTATCATGTTCTTGCCGGCCAGGATCTCGTCGAGGTTGTGCTCGCGGAACAGCTTGTCCCAGGTGCCGGGCGTGCCGCCCGCTATGCCCGAGATCGCTATCTGGTTGGAGTTGAAGCCGTATTTCTCGGCGAAGGAGGCGTTGCCGGCCGAAATTTGTACCGGGACACCATTCCGAATGGTGTCCCCCGCTGATACACCATGCCGAATGGTGTCCCCCGCTGATGTCTTGAGCGCCCAGCCCTGGTAGTAGGGGTTGAAGAACTTCCCGCCCTGTTGCGGGGCCTTGCCGCTCCAGTTCACGGGTATGCCCAGGGCCGTCATGTTGGCCAGCAGGTCGTTGAACTCGGTGATGCCGCCGCGCTTGGGATGGTTGGAGGCCAGCACGGTGATGTCGCCCTTGTCCTTGAGCGTGGAGGTGGCGAAGGCGCTGAGCACGCGCTTGGGGCCGCACTCTATGAAGGTGCGCACGCCCTCGGCGTACATCCGCTCCAGCTGCTTTATGAATTCCACGGGGCTGGTCATCTGCTTGATGAGCATGTCGTAGATACCCTGCGGGTCGGTCGGGAAGAAGTCCGCGGTCACGTTGGAAAGGATCTTCATGTCCGCCGGCTTTATCGGGATGTTCTGCAGGAAGTTGCGGTACGGACCCATGGCGGGCGCCACTATCTCGGAATGGAAAGCGTGCGAGACCGGGATCTCCCCCGCCTCTACGCCCATGTCCTTGAAGCGCTGCACGGCGGTCTCCACGGCTTTCGCCTCGCCGGCTATCACGGTCTGCAGCGGGCAGTTCTTGTTGGCGCAGATCACGTAGCCGGAGATCTTCCTGAGCTCCACGTCCACCTTGTCGCAGCCCAGCGCGATGGAGGCCATCTTGCCGGGGTCGGCCACCTGCACGTTGGCCATTTCCTTGGCGCGGCTGGTGACGGCCTTCAGGCCGTTCTCGAAAGTGAAGATGCCGGCCGCGGTGGCGGCGGCGTACTCGCCCAGACTGTGGCCTATGGCCATGTCCGGCTTTATGCCGAACTCGCGCATCAGGCGGTACATCGCCATGTCGGCCGTCATCATGGACGGCTGGGTTAGCTGGGTCTGCTTTATGGCCGCTTCGCGGCGGGCGAGCTCTTCCTTGCCCTCGCCGGGCTTGCTCCAGATGGCTTCGGTTAGGCGGATGCCGATCATTTTCTCAAGGATGCCGTCGGCTTCGTTGAAGGTTTCCTGCACTACCTGGTACTTGGCGGCCAGGTCGCGCATCATGTCCACGTACTGCGAGCCCTGGCCGGGGAACAGCAGGCCCACCTTGTCGGTGTTGGCGGCGGTCTTGAACGTGTAAACGCCTTTCAGCTTGAAGTTGAGGGGCGGTTCGGTCCAGGCCTCGGGCTTGGCGTTCTTGGCCATGAACTCGATCTTTTCCAGCAGGTCCTTGGGGGATTTGGCGACGATGGAGACCCCGCAGGCGGCCTTGGGTTTCAGCTGGCCGGGCTGGGCATAAACGGACAGCGGGTAGGCTTCGGGCCACTTTGAGAAAACGGCGGCGGCTTCGGCCTGCGCGTTCTTTATCACGTCGGCGGGAGTGTTGCCGGTGAAGGTCACGGCTTCGCCCTGGATATTGGCGAAAGGCGCCCGGGGATTTTCCACCACTTCCACCGTGGCGGAAGGGGTCTCGGCGGCC
>Ga0209417_1003730_pt1 | contig 19660 bp, 19 predicted proteins | sample RifGroF2_FD_184002 | JGI IMG/M metagenome (GOLD analysis project Ga0209417, IMG submission 184002) | Groundwater microbial communities from Rifle, Colorado, USA - Groundwater F2 (SPAdes) (version 2) | ecosystem: Environmental > Aquatic > Deep subsurface > Groundwater | place: Rifle, Colorado... | reverse complement strand
TCCTACATTTCCATGAATTGGAGAGGAAAACCTTTGATATCCTACCAGGTTATAGTCAATCTAATCGCAGCTACAAGAACGACGACAGGGCTGCAAATAAAGGCAGACTTAGACAAGCGAAAGTATACTGCTGGAATTAAAGTTTCTGATGAAGATTATGATACTTTGAATATCACACAAAACAGTTTTAAAGGGAACTGGAATTACATCATAAAACCGCTAGTATTGTAAATGTTAATTAATGACAGTGCCTTAGTGTCAGTGTGCGTGATTCTTTCAGGAAAAAAGTCCGTTTTTATACAGATTTATCAAGTTCCCGGCTTTTTCTTTCCTGTACCATTTCAGCAAACAGTTGCACATCTATTATAGGAAGAAGCATGCATATAAATTGTTTCATTTTAAGTTCCTCCTGTTGTTTCTAGTTAATCGAAAACTATTTCGCTATAAGTAAAACGCTTAATTCTCATGCATGAAGCTCCCTCGTTTGCGTTCAGCCTTTTTAATATTCCGTCATCAGGGATGACCGCCTTGAACTTCTCAACAACTCCAGATAAGTAAACGCCCCCACGCGGCAATCGTTTATTTAAACAATATAGTTTTTGTGCAAACATACATACGCAGCGCCAAAGATCCCTGCGTCATTCTCAAGCAAAGCCTTTTTAATGATTACATCTTCATAACCTTTTGGTATATATACCTGAAAAACCTTATTCAGATGTGAGAAAAAGAAGTCTCCCTGAGCAGAAATACCTCCTCCAATGACAACTACTTCTGGATCGAAAAGCGAAACTATCGTATCAAGCCCATTGCAGAGGGAATTTATAAAATCATCGTACACTATCAATGCAGATTCTTCCTTGGCTTTTACTCTGGTCATCAGCTCAAGGCCGTCAATAGATTGATCTGTAAGTTTTTTATATCTGTTAACCAGAGAACTTGTTGATGCTGTTTTGTCATAAATTACTTCATCTCTCTGTTTGCCCTCTAAAATCCCGCTGGCGGCAGAAACTCTGGCAAATTCTCCGGCAAAACCATGGAACCCCTTATAAAGCTTGCCATTCAAAATACATGCTCCGCCAACCCCTGTCCCAAGTGTTAGAAATATAATAAACTTGTTATTCTTCGCTGCCCCTTTCCACATCTCCCCCAGGGCTGCGCAGTTTGCGTCATTTTCCACAAAAACCTGAACTCCGGTTTTAGCTTCAATTTTCTCTTTGAGCTTGCAGCCGGTGTATCCAGGAAGATTGGCGCTGAGTGTTACAATTCCTTTTTCACTGTCAATCAACCCTGCTGTACTGATTCCAATTGCTTCAATCTTATACTCTCTGGAGAGTTCCTGAAAAATATTTATGATGATTTCCGGAATAGCATTCTTGCAGTCAGCCCCTGGAGTCTTCACGCTGTCTTTCTGAATAATAAGCCCTTTAGAGTCCACAACTCCGTATTTTATAGAAGTTCCACCGATATCAAAGCTCAGAAAGTTCATAGTTTTACCCTCGACTTAGTCATTGCTGTTTAATTTACTTTGTAATATGATATTCTATTTTAAGTAAATCTGTTTTTTTTTGAAGTCTTACAAATCAAAGTTTATAAAAATAAAGAAGATTACAAGACAGCCGGCGAGGGTTTCGGGAAAGCCGATTGATAAATTTTAACACCTTTAAGACAATAATATAAAAAATTGACTATCTAAATGAAATACGATCTGGTTATTTTCGACTGCGATGGAGTGCTTGTCGACAGAGAACCCATTGCCAACAGAATTTTTGCCGAACTTATAAACTCTCTTGGCTACAACTTCTCTTATGAAGAATGCGAAGGAATGTTCACTGGCCGCTCTGATAATAACTGTCTCAAAATACTCGAAGAAAGAACAGGCAAAAAACCACCCAAAGACCTTTTTAGCAAATTTGATGAGCTGGCCTTCGAAGCATATGAAAGAGAGCTTCAATCGGTCGAAGGCGTAAAAGAGATAATTTCACTCTTAAAATTTAACGACTTTTGCATGGCTTCTAATGCCCCTGAGAAAAAAATCCACAAAGCTCTTAAAGTAACAGGCCTTTATCCAGAATTCGAGAATAAATTTTTTTCATGTTCAATGGTTGCAAGACCCAAACAATTTCCAGACCTGTTCCTTTACGCAGCTATGAAAATGAATGCATCCCCTAAAAAATGTGTCGTTATAGAAGACTCTCCTTTTGGAGTAAATGCCGCGATTTCAGCAGGAATGGATGTATTCGGCTACTGTGCGAGAACCGATCAAGAAATACTGAAAAAGGCAGGTGCTGAAACTTTCAATGACATGGCTCTATTAAAGGAATTTTTGGGTATCTCTCCTGTTGGAACTCAACATTCAAAACTCAAAACTTAGTCTTTTGCCATGCTGAAAGTCAATAACCTTTTTCTGATCGGAGCAGCCGACCGAAATGTCGGAAAAACAGAGTTAGCCTGTACCCTGATTAAAAATGAAACTCAAAACGGCCGCAAAGTTATTGGAGTTAAAGTCACTACTATCAAAGATGATTCTCACGGAACTTGTCCCCGAGGCGGAAAGGGCTGCGGAGTATGCACTTCTCTTTCAGAAGATTTCTGTCTGACACATGAAACTGATTCAAGTAATTCTAAAGACACATCAAGAATGCTCCGCGCTGGAGCTTCCGCTGTCTACTGGCTAAGAGTAAGAGAAAAGGCTTTGAAAAAAGGAGCTTTAGCCCTACTTGAAAAGATAAAAACTTCTCACTGTCCAGATGTTTCGATTGTTTGCGAATCAAATAGCCTGAGAAGAGTCATTGAACCAGGCCTCTTTTTTATCCTCAACCGTTCGAATAATGCCAATATCAAAAACTCCTGCAAAGAAGTTGAACGATTCGCAGATAAGAAAGTTACCCTTCTTTCTGTAGAACAAGGGTTCGACTTCGAACTCAATAGAATCTCATTTGAAAATAACAGATGGGATTTCAGGACAGATGCTTCCTGCATTATACTTGCTGGCGGTAAAAGTTCACGCATGGGTGAGGATAAAACTAAACTCAAAGTAAACGGCCTTACGCTGTTAGAAAGCAGTATCAAACAGCTCAAGCCTCTCTTCAGCGAGATTCTTATAAGTTCTAATAATGAAGAGGAACTTTCGTATCTTAAATTACCTGTCATCAAAGATTCGGAAAATGGACATGGCCCTCTGATGGGTATTTACAACTCTCTTCAAGTTTCAAAATCAGAAAGGAATTTTGTCATTGCCTGCGATATTCCGGAACCGGACATCAGTCTGATTTATAAACTCCTGTCTATCGATTCCTCTTTTGATGTTGTCATCCCACGGCACGATGGCAATATGCTCGAACCGCTCTTTGCCGTTTACAGCAAAAATACTTTACCTTTCATTAAAGAATCGATTAAAACCTCCAAACAAATCAGAGCTTTCTTTGACAAGGTAAATACCTGTTATATTGACACTGACTTAAATTTCTTTAATATAAATACTTCTAACGATTATAATTTATTTTTAGAAAAGAAGGCCGTAGATGAATCAAAGATTGCTAGATAAATTCATAAGATACGCAAAAATAGATACCAAATCTGACCCTAATTCTCAGAGTTGCCCGAGTACAAAAAAACAGTTTAACCTGGCAAAACTTCTGCAGGGAGAACTTAAAGAACTTGGCATGAGGGATATAAGGCTTGATGAGCATTGTTATCTCTATGCTGAACTGCCTGCTAATTCCGCAGACAAATACCCTGTTATCGGCCTTATAGCTCACATGGATACTGCTCCTGATCTTTCAGGAGAAAATGTCAATCCCCAGATAATTGACAATTATGATGGAAAGGAGATAAATCTAGGGAATAAGGGTAAATTTACCATGTCGCCCAAAGACTTTCCAGAAATGAAAGAGTATATAGGAAAAACACTTATAACTACAGACGGAGAAACTCTATTAGGTGCAGATGACAAGGCAGGAATAGCCGAGATAATGGAAGCTTTGCATTATCTGAAAGAACACCCTGAGTTCAAACACGGCACGATTAAGATTGGATTCACTCCTGATGAGGAAATAGGCAGGGGCGCCGACAGATTCGATGTTAAGAGTTTCGGTGCGGATTACGCCTATACAATCGATGGAAGCAAGCTTGGTGAGATTGAATTCGAAAACTTTAACGCCGCACATGCGAAAATTAAGATTCAAGGGCGCAATGTACACCCTGGTTCTGCAAAAAATAAAATGATAAATTCCATCCATCTGGCAGAAAAACTAAACAGTTTACTCCCTTATGAAGAAAGGCCAGAATATACAGAAAATTATGAAGGATTTTTCCACCTTATCAAGTTCAACGGTACAGTCGAAGAAACAACTATGGAATACATAATCCGTGACCATGATAAAATTAAATTCGAAGCCAGGAAAGCTAAAATCAGAAATATCATTGAATTTCTAAATAAACAGAACGGTAAAGAATTAATATCTCTTGAGCACAAAGACCAGTATTTCAATATGCGGGAAAAAATAGAACCGGTCATGCACATAATAGAACTGGCTAAAAAAGCTGTTTCATCAGTAGGAATCGAACCAGAAATAATCCCGATAAGAGGAGGCACGGACGGCGCAAGACTCTCCTACATGGGACTCCCCTGCCCTAATATCTTCACTGGCGCTCATAACGGGCACGGCCGCTATGAGTTCGTCGTTCTTGAGTCTATGGAGAAAGCAGTTGAATGCATTCTCAATATCCTGAAATTTTCAAAAATTTAATATTCCATTATTTAACGCATTCAGATATAATGCGTTTAGTTTAACCAAATAATCAATCCGGGGATATTGCCATGACTTCATTTTCTATCAGACTAATTTTCAGTTTACTTCTTTTTTCTGTTGCTTTTTTATTTCAGCCACTTAAAGCAGATGAACTAAAAGGAAAAAACAGTTATATGGCAATGGTCGATATAGGAAGTTCAGGCTCTAGATTATATCTTTATAAATTCCAAGTCTATGATAAATGTAAACCTCCTCTGCTTACTGAAATTATGTTAAAAAATAACACAGTGGCACCTGGGCTATATACTCTAGCGGGCGACACACAAAAAGTAACTGAATATTTTGAACCTATTTTTAATAGTTTGGATGCAGCCATGAAAGAGCACAATATTCAATATAAAGAAGTCGAGTTTTATGGACTTGGGACTGCGGGAATGAGAATTCTCTCGCCATTTGACAGGATAGCACTATTTAAATCTCTAAATGATTTATGCGCTACTAAGGGATTCAGTAAGGTGAATGTCAGAGTTCTCGAAGGTCATGAAGAAGGTCTCTATGACTGGATTACGGTTAACTATCTCGAAGGTACTCTTGCCAATGACAAAGAAACTTATTGTATTTTAGATCTTGGAGGCGGCTCTGCTGAAATTGCATATGAAGTACCAGATGCCATTTATCCGGATACTTTCAAAGTAACGATGGCTGGAAAAACCTTTAATGTTTACTCTAAGAGCTATCTAGGCTTAGGTATGGACTTTGTAAGATATCAGATATCTCAACTTCCCTATTGCTGGCAGACAGGCTACCCTATGCCTTCTGACGATCAACCGGCTCATGCAAATTTTTTCAAAGGAGTTGACGATCTTTCAATACTTATTACTCTGGCAAATCGGTCTGGCTCTTTTCTTGCCCCAGATATTCCACCAGATATGCAGATAATCGGGCTGGGTGGCTTCTACTATTTAACTAAATCAAAACCTCTCAATCTTCCTAAAGATTACTGTATAAACGATATCGTAGGATCAGGCAATAAGCTCAGTAAGGAATCATGGATCAGTTTATTACAGAATTACAAACTTGGCCCATATACATTCGAATACCTTTTTGAATCTGAGTACATCGCAGCTCTCCTGAAAAACGGTTTTCATTTCAGTAATTCCCGAATAATTCACGCAAGAAATAGAATAAATGAAATGGATTCGGATTGGACACTTGGAGCTGCCCTCTATGTCTATGAAGGAAATGAGACTAATTAATATACTTCTTCAACTAAAGTGAAACCCTGCCTGAAATACCTGTGCCTTACATTTCCAATTGCAGCTATTCTTGTTCTATTGTCAATACTCTTTTTTGACCGAGGTGTAGCTTATGCGGTACAAACATTTTATAATCCTTCTGAAATCAAAGAAAATGCCAGACTCGGAATCTATTTGACCTACTGCTCTTACTGCGCCATGCTGCCCGTTATGGCAGGATATTATTTCTTCAGACTCGAAGGTTATGAAAAGACAAAGTTTATGCGCTTTATCCGTCAACTGTCTCTTTCATTTGTTTTCGCTTATTTCATTAAAGATATACTGCAATTTTTCTTCGGAAGAACGACAGTCCTGGATTATGCCACTGGAAAGCTCAATTTTCACATACACCCTGGCAGATACGGTTTTCACTTTTTCAGCCTTGGCGCTGACTCATTTCCTTCCGGTCACATGACATTGATATGCGCTGCTATGCTCTCTGTGATTCTTTTCTATCCAAAACTCAAAATCCCTTCAATCCTACTAGTTATGCTTATGCTTATAGCTCTTCTTTTAAATAACTTCCATTTCTTAGGAGATACCATCGCAGGCGCTTATCTTGGAACGAGCATAGCTTTAGGAGTCTATTACATAGGAGTATACAAGAATGAGACCCAAAAAACTGATAAATAAATGGGTTGAAACTTTCAATAACGCCGAAGCAGACGCACTTGCTGAATTCTACGCCGAATCTGCCGTAAACCATCAGGTAGCAAATGAACCTATTATTGGAAAACAAGCCATAAAGAAAATGTTTATAAAGGAATTTTCTCAGGCAAAAATGGTTTGTATAATTGAAAATATTTTCGAGGACGGCGAATGGGGAATCCTTGAATGGAAAGACCCGATAGGGTTAAGGGGATGCGGATTCTTCCATATATTAAACGGTAAAATAATCTTCCAGCGCGGATACTGGGACAAACTCTCTTTCCTGCGTGCCAACAACCTGCCAATTCCAAATAACTAACCTTGCTTAATTTTGCTTATAAATCACATCATGTATACAATTTTTATTGATTGCTTTGCCATATTGCCATATAATTACGCACGAATTCTCTATTATAAGACCGCAATGCTTATAAAATTTATAATATTTATCAAGCGTTCAATTTACTTTTGAGACGAGTTAATATGATCAAAGCTTACATGAAACTTTCGTTGAGCAAAAAAATATACATTTCAACTGCTATAGGTTTTTTTATAGGCTTGTTCTTTGGAGACAGGTGTGCTGTGCTTGAACCTCTAAACATAGCTTTTATAAAAATTTTCCAGATTATGATTGTTCCATATATGATATTCAGCATCATTAAGTCCATAGGCTCTCTTAATTCGGAAAATACCAAAATTATTATCAAATATTTCGTTTCCGTGTTAATAATTCTGTGGATGCTAAGTATATTTTACGCTTTTCTGCTTGGAGGCACTTTTCCAAATATAGACAGAGGCGACTTCTTTCACATTCAATCCCCTCTTAATGTCAATGCTAACGATTTGTATGATCTGTTTATACCGTCAAACCCGTTCTTTTCCCTAGCAAACGGGTATATTCCGGCAATTGTTGCTTTCAGCATCCTTGTGGGTATTGCAATAGTTAGAAGCGCTCATAAAGAGGCTATTATAAAGTTCGCTACGGTATGCGAAGATCTCATGAGCCAGGCAAATAAATATATTCTGGCTTTGCTGCCGTTTGGCGTCCTGATAATGTCCATATATACATTAGGGACATTGAACGCAATGAAACTAAAAGGGGTTTTGCTCTATATTTCATCAGCTTTTTTTTATATTATCTTTATGTCTGTCTTTATTTACCCTCTGTTGATTTCTGCTGTAAGCAGAGTCAAAATCAAGCAATTCTTCCATTATGCGATGCCGTCAGCTGTTATTGCATTTTCTACCGGCAGCGTGTTTTTAGCTTTGCCTGTAATCTACCAGTCTATGTATAAATTCGATGAAAGCATAAAAGGAAAATTAGACTCTTCAGACGGAGATCCAGCCAAAAAAACAAAAGCGCGTAATATGGTAAGTATCATTGTACCACTGGCATGGGTATTTCCGGCAACATATAAATTTATGGTAATTTATTTTATAATATATGAACAGTGGTATTTTAACAGAGCTTTGGATATCTTTCATCAGATTAGTATTTTCTTTGGCGGCATCCCATGCCTTTTCGGGAATAACGCTGTAATCGTTCCCTTCCTTTTGAATTTATTTAATCTTCCCAATAAGGCTTATGACATTTTTATGCTTACATCAAGGTTTATGGTGTATTTCAACAATGCCAACGGAGCCATGTTTATTATTCTTTGCACCATGCTTTGTCTCATAGCTATTTCAGGTAGAATCAGAATAAATTGGGTTAGACTTACATTTTTCTTTATTATTTCTTTAGTTATATTTTTAACATTTGTCGGTACTTTGAATAAAATAATGACTAAATTTCTTTCAGGAAATAATGAGATTAGAGAGGAACTTACTCATATGAATATAAATCCTCATAATATTTTAAACTATCAAACTATTAAAGCCGAGTACTTGACTGCCGATCAATACAGGTTTGTGAAACCTTTGAGCAAAAATGAACCGCTTCTTAATAGAATTGTAAGAAGCAATGCCCTTAAAGTTGGATACAATCCATATGCTGCCCCCTTATCGTTTTTTAATATTTATGGAGTTCTGGTTGGATTTGATGTTGATTTTGTTTATGACCTGGCTCAAGGGCTTGGCTGCGAAAATATTGAATTCTATCCTGTCAGCAATATAGAAGAAATAGAAACCTATATGCAAGCCGGCAAGATTCTTGATATTTGCATAGGAGGTTGGCTATATACTGGAGAAGTACACGGCAGCATGGTTAGTTCTGAACCTAATTTGCCATGTATCCCGGCAATTGTTCTGCCGGACAAATATAAAAATAAATTTAAGACTATAGATCAGGTTCTATCTGATAAGAGCATATCTCTGGGGTTGATTAAAAAAGAAATATTCGGGGGATCTGCATTTATGTCAAAAATCTTAAATGGACGTAAAATTGTGTTTTTAAATAATTACAACGATTTCTTTTTAAATCAAAAGTCGGATGTTCTTATTTCAAGCGCAGCAAAAGCAGGTCCTCAATGTATTTTAAATCCTGGTTTTTCCTATCTTTATTACAAAGGTGAGGCTATTAAACTGTTTTACAGTTATTTGATTCCATATTCTGGACATTCTGCAACATTCAGGGAGTATGTAAATACTTGGATACTTATCTATTTCAGAACAGGAATGTATGAACAAAAGTATAACTATTGGATAATGGGAAAGACTAATATTACATTGGGCAAATCATGGTCGATACTTGACTGGCTGATAAATAATAAATATTTTGTTACTTCAAACACCCTCCCTGATAATGAAAACCTTCCTCCTCACTAACTCATTTTAATTTTCAGCTCTTTTACTTTTTCCGGAAAACTTTCGATAGAAACGCTTTCTTTAGTAACGATCGGAATATACTCTTCCTGAGAATTTAGAACAGTCGTAGTTAACCTCTGAGAAAAGCCTTCGCTTGTAATAGAGCTTAAATAATCTTTACCTCTTTGACAAGGGTTTGAACCTTTAGAGAGAATACAAGATTTAGGGCAGATAATGCAGACCAGGCTTTCTCCGTCTTTAAGCTGATAGAAGAAATCATTGTTATACTGAGAATATTTCTGACATTCGCAATAAGGCAATTTATTAGTAAGTCCTTCTCTGAAAACTTCAGGATGCCTGAGATATTCAGCAACAAATGAAGCTGCTTTTTCTCCTTCAAGTGAGGCGTTATCAGCAAGATCGTTTATATGCAGGCAGTTTCCACAGAAAAATATCCCGTCTTTTGTTCCTTCAAAAGCAGAGTTTACGGCGATGTTTGAATTATCTTGTATATTTAAACCCAAATTTCTGGCTAGCTCAAGTTCAGGTATCAGACCGACAGAGAAAAGAACAGTATCGCAATCATAGTACTGTTCTTGATTTTCTGTTTCTACATAAACACCGGAAACTCTTTTTCTGCCGCAAATTTTTTTAATTCTGGAAGAAAGCATCAGCGGAATTCCGAAATGATCCAAACATTGAACTTTGTTTCTAATTAAACCTGATAGATACGGCAAGGTTTCGAGTACGGCAATGACATCATACCCCTCAATCTTCAGCCTTCTTGCCATTATAAGTCCGATATCTCCTGAACCCTGAATAACCACTTTTTGCCCGATTTTAAGGCCGTGCAGATTGATAAGCGTCTGAGCCTGCCCTGCTGTAAAAACTCCCATAGGGCGTGTTCCAGGAACTTCTATATTGTCTCTTGTTCTCTCCCTGCACCCTACAGCAAAGACGATTGTCCTTGTTTTATATTTCATAATCCCGTCCTGAGGTGAGGAAACGGTCAATATTTTGTCCTCAGAAATATCTAACACCATTGAATTGAGGCGGCAACCAATATTTCTGTCTTTTATGTTTTTCACCAATTTGTCTGCATACTGCGGCCCGGTCAGTTCCTCATTGAAATAAGTTAATCCAAAACCCAAATGAATGCACTGCCTGAGAATTCCGCCAAGAAAAGGATTACGCTCAAAAATTACGATGTTTTGGATGCCTGAATCATGAAGTTTAATAGCGCAGGCAAGTCCTGCTGCCCCTGCTCCTATTATAGCCACATCAATTTCTTTCAATATCATATTATTTTTTCTAATCCTATTTAGAGGCGCAATATTCTGCGGCTAAAATATCAGACGCGAAATATCGCGTCTCTACCGGCGGGCTCGGAGCCTTGCTAAGGCGCACGGTAAAAAGACTCGCCCTACCTTAACCTTAATATTTCATCAGTTTTAATGCTGTACTCTTTCTGCAATATATCTATTAGTTTGGACAAACAGAATCCGCCCTGGCATCTTCCGGTCATGGCAAAAGTTCTTTTCTTGACAGCTTTGAGGGAGCGGGCTTTCAAAGGATTATTTAACGCCTTTTTTATCTCACCTTTTGTAACATGTTCGCAACGGCAGACAACCTGTGCATAATCGCTGTCTCTTTTAACAAGGCTTAAGTATTCATCCGAGTTCTTGTCATAGATTTTCGCTGCGCCCTTCCATCTTCCATCAAATTCTTTCTTCCTTGTTAAATCTTCCTTCTCCCCGATGATATCCTCAACAATGTATCTGGCAATTGCGGGCGAACTCGTCAGCCCCGGCGATTCAATCCCGATAAGATTTATGAACCTGGGGTTAACATCGGATTCGGCAATATGGAAGTCTTCAAAATTAGAATTGCTTTGGGAATTAAACAGTTTAGGTCTGATTCCGGCATAACTCTTTATAAAACCGAAATTCTTAATTATCGGCATCAGTTCATAAGCTTCCTTCTTGAGCTGTTCCATCGTCTTTTTCGTAGTCGCAAGATCATCTCTATCATTTATATATTCGGCAGAAGGACCGATAAGAATATTGCCGTTCATCGTAGGAGTAAAATGAACACCCAAACCGCTTCCGTCTGCAGGCGGGACAGGATAGACAGCCATGTTCAACATATCCGAATGAGCCTTGTCAAGAATAAAGTATTCGCCGCGGCATGGATGAATTTTAAATTTGTTATCTCCGACAAGCGAGGCAATATTGTCAGAAGCGCATCCTGCGCTGTTTATCACCCATCTGGATTCGGAAATTAATTCACCTGAAGCAGAAAAAAGTTTATAACTCTCTTTTTCCTTAGTTATCTTCGTTATCTCTGTGTTTAACTTAACAATTACTCCATTCTCGCAGGCATTCTCAGCAAGAGCAATAGTAAAAAGAAAAGGAGTTATAATTCCTGTTTTCTCTGAATAAAGAGCCCACTTCCCTTCAATATTGGATTCAAGAGTTTTAATAGTCTCTCTGTCGATTATAGACAAACCTGGAGTAGAGTTCTTTCGCCCCTGTTCCAAAAGCTTTAAGAGATATGGTTTTTCCTCATCGTTTTTGGCAATAACAAGCTTTCTGCAAATTTTGTATTTTACTCCCAATTCGTCTGCAGTTTTCGTCAGGAGGGCAAGGCCTTCTCTATTAAAACGAGACTTCATGGAACCTGTTTTGACATTGAATCCTGCATGGATCACTCCGCTGTTTGCCTTGCTTATACCTTCAGAAACATCTTCTTCCTTGTCGATCAGAATAACTTTTAGCTCATATTTGGAAAGCTCTCTTGCAATCGCGCTCCCAACTACCCCAGCCCCGATTACAGCAATATCGTATTTCATAGAGTTCATTCTTGATTTCAAAAAATAGCAGACTAGCAATCTCAGTAAAGCTTAAGTCCAAATAGTTTATGCATCAAAGAAAAATGCCCGTCAAAAGTATAAAGAATCAGGTCATTTGTACAAATGAGATTTTTATCGATCAAGTCTGAAAGTTCATTGCTGGCAGTCCCGTCTTTGAAGAAATCTATCCAAACTGATGAATCTACAAGGATATTCTTCATCTCTGCCTCAAAGAATCCAAGTCAATATCAATCTTTATCTTGCCTTTGAATTTCTTAAGCTCCTTTATTCTGTTCTGCTGTATAAAATTCTTGAGCGCCGCTTTTATAACTTCGGTCTTTGTTTTACATTTAGATGATTTCATTGCGTCTTCCAATAGTTTTTCAGGCAAATCTAATGTAGTTCTCATAAATACCTCATTATTTATATGCATATATTTTAGAAACTTTTTATGCATATTCAACTAGACTCAGATACAAAAGACACTAAAGCAATCTTTATTTCAAGATTTGCGTCAATTCGAGCGATACGATCGTATCCTCGTGGTTCAATAGTATGTAGCGAAGCCGCCATCCTTGTCTATAAGGATATTTTCGCCTCCTTTTTCCCATTTTGAGCGCAATGAAACAAGCTCATGCTCGTCGATCTTCTTCATAAATGCTTTTGAAACTGTTTCGCTATCAAGACTACCGACATACAGCAGTTCCGCATTCATAGCTAGCTGGGCGAACTTGTAAGCCTTGTGGTCTCCTAGTCTATAGTTATCGAAGCTGATATTTCGCATGACATTTTCGGGAGAACCAAGTTGGGTCAGCCTTTCAAAATATGAGTGTAAGCCTACCTCTTCATGACATTCTGAAACAAGTACTATCGTTCCGCACGGTTTTAAAACGCTCCTGCAGTTTTCAAGGGCTTTCTGTGACTGATATAAATCCCTGTTAAGAGGCTCCTTCACATAACTTATTATCCTGTCGAATTTTCTCTCCACTTTGCGCCAGTAATATTTCAAAGCAGAGGTCTTGGCCTCTTCAAAGGCTTCTGGCAAAGTTCCAGTACTTAGGCTTATTATACTACTTTCGTCATTGACTAACTGAATACTCTGTATCTCCTTGAGCGGTCTTATCATGTTGGCAGATTCCCAAATATCTTCAAAGACCGGATTTCTAGTCGTTTTTAAAATCTCCGAACCTTCCGACATCGCCCATCTGTGGTTCTGTTCGATAGAATTATAAGCCGCAACTCCGGGAAATATTGACTTAGCCCCTCCGGTAAAACCCGCAAAATAATGTGGTTCCACACTGCCAATCGTTATAATTCTCTCATATTTATTCAGCATTGAATTGTAGGAAACATTCGTTTCTCGAGAAGTCTTCCCTGCACACGAATATTCATTCGCCCCCCTGATATCATGCAGGAATATCCTGTCTGACTTTTCCGCACCGGCAATTTTTCTGGCGACTTCCAAGGACGGCGGATGATGAGAACCTGTAGCAATCAGAAAATCCACCGAGCAGGCAAGCTTGCCTGTCTCTCTAAGGGCATTGATTATCTTTGCCGTAGGGGTAGAACGGTGATGATCATTGACAATCACCAGACTATTTCGGGAAATATAAAGCAAGTCTTTCAAAATCTTTAATATCCTCTCACTTACATCATTTAGCTTAAATAAGCTTATCCTTGACAATTGTTTCATTCAAGATAGAATTCCTAAATCATTGTGACATCGGGGACATTTCTGATTATTGTTCCAAATCATGTGGCAGCCTTAAAAAGTATAATGTGATACTATTCTCTAGCATATTTTCTTTTTCACAAACTTTGGAGTGCTATGGCTCTTTAGATAAGCGGTTTAGCTTATTGACATAGCTTTCAATTATCTGAGGCATGCCTCAGACAGACAAAGCGTAAACGACAGATGAAACCAATTGCTTCAAGTATAGCTTGTTTTGCATCGTACCACGGGCGTCTCGCCCGTGGTTTAAAAGAATGCCAACTGACCTCGGTCAAAGGAACCGCATTCATTCAACAAGGCGGCATGCTGGAACGCATGACCAAGGCAAGATCGAATACCGGAATAATCATAAGTCATCTTATAGGCACCTTATCTGACAATAATTCTATTATCTTGAAAAATCACTCTCTAAAGCTAAAATCTCAATTGTTTGTAAATACAGTACCCAAAAATATGGAGACATCGGGGGACATTTACGACAGTCAACTAAGTCCTCATTGTCACCAAAAAAAAAGAACTATGGAAGATAATCAAAAAATCAGCAAAGGTTTTATCCCTGTCCATGGCGGATATCAGAATCTGATAACCTTCCAAAAAGCTGAAATTATCTTCGACGGCACTATCTACTTTACCAAAAGGTTTTTTAGGAAATATGACCGTACCGTTGGCCAAATGGTTCAGGCTGCGCGCAGCGGCAAACAAAACATTGCTGAGGCAAGCATGGCTTCTGCCACTTCCAAAGAAACCGAGATCAAGCTGACCAATGTAGCACGCGCAAGCCTTGAAGAGTTGATGATAGACTACAAAGACTTCCTCAGGATCAATAAACTTACTCTCTGGGATAAAAATCACCGTTTCTATAAACGCTTCAGCGAACTAAACCAGACGCCCAATGCCAATTATGAAACCTTCCAAAAAGCAATCGAACACGAACAGCCGGAAATTTGCGCCAATTCTATGATTTGCCTGATAAATATTGTCAGCTACCTCCTAAGCCATCAGATAAAATCCCTGGAAACTGCCTTCTTACAACAAGGCGGCATGCGGGAACGCATGACCAAGGCAAGAATTGAATACCGGAAAAATCATTGATTAATAGCCAACACTCAACACGGAACACCCAATTTCCCAAAAAAATCAATTAAAAAATACCTTTACTTTCATTTTTGGACATTCAGAGTAATTCCTTATTCTTAGGATTTTGGTAAAAGGTTCAACGCTTTCGGAGTTAGTAGTGTTCACGAACATTCACTCAATCGATGTTTATTTCATTTATCACGAATAATTTTATTCTTGAAAAAGCACATTCTCAAGCTAAAATCCTAAATAATATTTCGTAAACATGAACAGTTATGAGCAACACTCAGGTACCCCCCGATTAAATAATACAACGCAAATACAAGACTAAAAACTAAGAGCTGAAGAATGAAGACAAAAAGAAAACCAAAGATCCGGAAGGATAAAAAAGGTGAATACATCCTTGAAAAATACTTTATCCGCGGGAAACAAAAGTTTCGCAGGATTTATGTAGTTGACGGAATTCCGGCAGATGAGTTTTATCTAAACAATGCCGACCCTATTACTCTGCTTCAGGATGGAGAATATGAACTTCTGTTCGAACAAGGATACTGAAAGACAATAAAATGGAATATTCAATTTTGTTTCAAAACAGAAAGACATACCTTATATTCTGACCATTACGACAGCCTTATGGATGATGCCGCTTCCAATAATCGGCGTATGGGTATCGACTGATTACTGCATACAAAAAACGCAAAAAAATAAATAAGTTTCCACAGTCATCCCATAAGTAGGCTGAATAGCTGTTTTTTTAACTTTGTTAAGCTCATTTTATCCTGAATTTTCAAAAAGTGAAATCTGGAAATTTTTATTTGCTGTTTTCATTTGAATCTATGCTGTCCCATATCTTTTCCACTGTATCCCCGGCAAATAAGCCTGATCTGGAGTTCCAACCATCCTGAACTTGTTCGATGCTGTCCCACAGGTTTCTATGAGTTTCCTTAAATCTGCGTAACTCCATAGCATTGCCCTTAGTAGAGTGAAGATTCTACTGAAAGAATGCTCCCAATTGTGCAGAGCAGGTATCAGTCTCAGGAGTATATACTCAAGAAGCGCCGTCCATATCTGCCATTTTATCGCATTGTAGCTGTTGCCGAAAAAATCAGATAACTGAAGTGTCTGCTTTATCTGTTTGAAGTGTAATCAATAATTTGGATTATAGGTTAGCTGGGAAAATTAAACGACATTGTAAATTGACAGAATTTTACTTCCGAATTCATAAATCCGACTTTTTATTTCAGAAAGAGCTTATCGTACTGGTTTGCCCAATAGCTAAGAACAACATCAGCCCCTGCTCTGAAAATCGAAATGAGCGATTCAGACGCCATTGAATACAGATCGCCATAATGCATTTGAGCCGATGCGTGAATCATTGAATATTCGCCGCTTACATTATAAGCTGCCAGGGGAGACTTCGTCTCTTTTCTTATAGCTGATATTATGTCAAGGTATAAAAGCGCAGGCTTGACCATCAAAATATCAGCGCCTTCTTTTTCATCCTGCAGGGATTCTCTAATCGCCTGATTTGTGTCAGATGAAGGAAGCTGATAAGCTCTTCTATCTCCAAATTGCGGAGTGCAATCCGAAGCTGACCTGAAAGGGCCATACATAGACGAAGCAAACTTTGTAGAATAACTCATTAAGAGAGTATCAGTAAATCTGTTTTCATCCAGAATTTTCCTTATTGCATCAACCTGTCCGTCCATCATTGCGCTTGGAGCTACACAGTCGGCTCCTGCCTGAGCATGAGATAATGCAATCTTTGAAAGCATCATATTGGTTTTCTCTATATCCATCTTGCCACAATCGTCAAAAAGACAGCAATGCCCGTGACTGGTATATGCACAAAGGCAGACATCCGTACAGATGAGCAGATCCGGAAAGTTCATCTTAATTAATTCAACAGCTTGTTGAACAGCTCCTTCTTCACTATAAGAATATTCAGGATATGGAGACTTCCCGAGGGGTTCCAGGACAACGCCAAAAATCATTATCCCTCCCACGCCCATTTCAACAACTTTTCCCAAGTCTTCAATGAGTACATCAGGAGAGTATCTAAACTGCCCGGGCATAGAATCAATCGGAACCTTCTGCCCCTGCCCTTCAATTACAAAAACAGGCCAGATAAATTTCGAAGGCGATGGAATTTGCATCCCGAACATCTTTCTCATTCCTTCTGTCCGCCTGATTTTGCTAAGTCTCTGAGTCATAAATTGACCTTTCTTTTTGGTTTCACTTTTCAAGCTATCTGCTTTTACGATAGTTTTCGATTTTTTAATTTATATCCTTTAGGCCTCTAGGAAAAACTGAAGTTCTTCTGCATTAAATATATTTGTATTGTACTGTCATAATAAGTTTTTTACCAGGCCGGAACTGCGCAGAGTCCGTTTACAAACAGCGTTTTCAAAAGCCTGCTCAGATGACCAAATAACTGCATTTTTCTTCGCCCGTGTTATTCCGGTATAGACTAACTCTCTACTCAGAATTGGAGAATCTTCTTTGCCCGAGAGAATCATAAGCACCTTTTCAAATCCCGAACCTTGAGACTTGTGTATGGTCATAGCAAATACTGTATCGTGTTCAGGCAGCTGGGCAGGAGAAAAAGAACTGTATAAACCTGGCTTGCTGGCGTTTGGGAAAAATACACCAATTCCTTCAGGATTTAACTCTGAAGTCCAGCAAAGCCCAACATCACCGTTGTACAAACCAAGAGACGGGCAATTTTGAGTTATAAGAATTGGCAGACCTTTGAAATAAATCTCGTTTGCGATGATTTTTTTCCTGTTCCTAACAATTTTAGTCAGGAGAGAATTAACTTCGATTGTTCCCCATGGGCCGGTTTTATTGGCACAGAGTATTTTGAATCTGTTAAAGAGTCTGATAGCCGTATCTATATCAGAGGAGTCAAGGTAAGAAAGGAATAGTTCAGATTCATTATTCACTTTCAGTTCGCAGATAAAGTCAGTAAGATTTTTCAGAAAATCAAAAGATGACTTAGGCAGCGCATTAAACACAATTTCGCCTGACGGATCATTTTTTGCCGTTTCCAGAGCAAGGATGCTATTTCCTGAATTAACAGCTTCTTTTAGTTTTCCTATCCCCTTATCAGGGCTGAAACGGTGGCTTCTTATAAGTTCTACGACATTGTTATTAAGAACGGTTGGAGTACAGGTTATTTTTAATTCAGCTTCAGGTAGAGTTTCCCTGTAAAGTTCTGCAAAATCCTGGCTGAATAAATTGTGCGCCAAGTTTTCACCCATATCTGCATCACAAATATCAGTAAAAACAGCTCCTGCTTCTACTGAAGAGAGCTGGTCTCTGTCTCCAAGAAGGATTAGTGACGCATCTTGTCTTACAGCATCAAATAATCTTGCCATAAGGGCAGCAGGAACCATTGAGGCCTCGTCCACTACGATTACATCAGCATCTATCGGTTTATCAGCATTATGCCTGAAATTAGGAGAAAGATAAATTGACCCAAGGAGTTTATGCAATGTAATACTGTTTTCCGGAACAGCATCTTTAATAACAGAGTCTGAAAACTTCATTTTTCTTTTCTCTTCGGATATAGCTTCAGATAGCCTAGCTGCAGCTTTCCCTGTTGGCGCGCACAGGCAGATTCTGAGAGCTTGTCCTTTATTTTTGAAGGCCTGTTCCTGAAGGAGAAGTAAAACAGCAGCAGTAACAGTGGTTTTTCCTGTTCCAGGGCCGCCTGTAATTACACAAAATCTGTTAACAACTGCGCTGAAAGCCGCAAGCCTCTGGAAATCAAAAGAGTTCTCAGGGAGTTTACTTATTGGAAAAATCCTGTTCAATCCATCTTTCAGCAAACTCATATCGCATTCTTTTCCTGCTGCTGTTCCAAAGTATCTTAACTTATCAGCTATTTTTCTTTCAAACACCCAGTATTTATGCAGATAGAGTAATTTTTCATCCAGAATCATTGGAAGATAATCCCCTGCCCTGCCGATAATTCTGCATGACTGAAGTTTTGCTATAATATCGTTATTTGAGAAAAGAGGAGGCTCTGATTTCTCTTCTGAATCTGAAAATGCCTCAGAAAGCAAGGAGTTCAATTTATCGGGGCTTTCGAGATTCAGACAAATGTGACCATGCACCGAAAGGCTGTAGCTAAGAAGCAGAGAAACAAGAAAGAGTTCGCGATTGGCAGATGATGAACCGTTGAGCTCAACCATTTTTGCAGCAAAGTGAAAGCTGATTCCCTGAAAGGCTTTTCTGCAAACTGTTAATTCGTTTTCAGTCATAAAAGAGAGATTTTTCATATATTCTAGCCTGTTATTACTCCTTTTTTACCACAGAGGACACCGAGAAAACCTGAGTTTTTTAACTCTGTGGTTAAATTGTTTTAAATGATAAGTCTTTTAATTTTTCTACATTAAAATTGATCAGCAATCCTTTATGAACACCTGCAAGCTTCAGCTCATGTGCCAGGCATTGTTCATATGCAGATTCCAACAAACCTGGACCAAGGTTCTTATGTACCTCTATTGCACACCCTATCACCTTTCCGGTAAGTTGATCCTGTTCCATTCATAAC
>Ga0209417_1003729_pt1 | contig 19676 bp, 17 predicted proteins | sample RifGroF2_FD_184002 | JGI IMG/M metagenome (GOLD analysis project Ga0209417, IMG submission 184002) | Groundwater microbial communities from Rifle, Colorado, USA - Groundwater F2 (SPAdes) (version 2) | ecosystem: Environmental > Aquatic > Deep subsurface > Groundwater | place: Rifle, Colorado... | reverse complement strand
AATCACAGCCCGCTTTCTCGGTCCCATCATCTCCGGCAAGGTTGTCGTTCTTACGGGAGCCATGGTTCCATACCGCTTTGGAAGCTCGGACGGTTTGTTTAACCTTGGCGGCGCGCTGGCTTTTGCGCAAACATTGGAACCCGGAGTCTATGTCGCGATGAACGGTCGCTGCCTGCGCTGGGACACGGCTACCAAAAACCGCAAAAAGGGAATCTTTGAAAAAAGAAGGCTCAATCACAAGATGAAGTAAGGATTTTGCCCTGCCTGTCCTCTATTTGGGTTCTAGTGCGGCAGATTCAACCATGTCCCTGCCCAGTTTTGCCCTTACAAAATTTTCGAGGCTGGAAGGGTAACGATACCAGTGTTCTCCGGCCTCATCATCGGGAGGGTCAAGAGGGACAATCAGGGGTTTTTCGCCATGAATTTCCGTTGCCTGTTTTATCGCGGGAATCACAATGTCCTGTGTGAAGCCGCCCTCTTCCAAATTATCCGGGAAGGTTTCAAAAAGAACCCCATGGCACACGAAAAGCGAAAGGTAATGAACATAATAGTTTTTTGCGGAACGCCCATGCTCGTGGAGCCAGCGGGAACAGTCAATCGTGGGGATTTCCGCAAGCTCTGGCAGCATTTTGAACATATCGTGGTGAAATTCCAAAAGGGGCTGGCCCCAAAGTGTCTTTACCGTTGAAATGGGTTTCCCGAGGTAGGCTGCCACCCTGCACGCGATGAATTGTTCGATCAGTTTGCTTCCTTCGAACTCCAATATCCCGCAAGAGAGTTTTGACACGTTTTCGCCGGAAAACTTGTCTTCCGAATACTCTAAAATCAGAGGCTTCAATCCGCAGGCGGCAGCTTTCCTGGCAAAATTGATAGCCTCAAAGTTGGGAGAGGCGACCTGTCTTGCCAGGACCGCGTACTCGCCGCCCGAAAGGGCCTGCTCCAAATAGTCTGCGGGCGGCTTAAGGGCCTTGCGCCTCGATCTGAGAAGCTCAACGGCGTCTTCTGGTGCCGTGTAAATCCATTTCATGATTGGCCACGCTCCATTTTTGTGTGAGGAAGTCTCTTGGTCTCAGCCAAAGGTGCTGCCCTTCCATCCCCAATTTGTGGCCGGGATTTCCGTGAAATTGATATAAACGCATGTCGAAGGGATGCCGAGCTCTTCTTCAAGGCAGGCGCAGATGTCGGCACTCAGTTTCTTGTTGGTGCTTGCGCTCAGGCCGCCAATGCCTCTGACTTCGACAAAGGCGCCGGGTTTTTCTTCCCCTGCAAATGTTATGGCGGCATCGTCCTCGACAACAGAGGCTACATAACTTTCCGGTTTCCCCGTGCCTTTTGAAACCAGTTTTGAAAGCGCCTTGGCCAGGGCGAGTTTCTTTTCTTTTCCGCAAGGAACTGAGATTTCTGCTTTTACCAGCGGCATGATTTCATCCTTTCTGTTTTCACAATATTCTGTCAGCTTGGAACATTTAAAGTTTCTTCAGCTCTTTTTTAAATTGTTCAAAATCCGTTATGCGCAAGTAAGGGTTGCTTTGCCTTTCTTCTCCCAGTGTGGCAAACGGAACGCGGCCGTAATTATGCCCGGAATAAACGATATTCGAGTCCCGCAGCGGCCAGAGCACGTCCCGCATTGTCCGGAACATTGTATGCGCATCACAATAACCGCAGCAGTCGATAAAGAGCGTGTCACCTGTGAAGATTGCCGAATCATCTCCAAGACGATAGCAGACGCTATCCTGCGAATGCCCCGGCGTGTGAAGGCACTCTATGAAAGTCCCGCCAAAGGGAATCTTTTGTCTGTCTGCAACGCTGATTTCATGAGGGAACTGGCACTTGGGATGCGCAAGCACCGGAGTGGGGAAAAACTTTTTTACCGCGGCAACTCCCGATACATGGTCATGGTGCCCATGAGTGATCAGGATGAAATGCGGCTTCAGCTGAGCTTCCTTTTCGACGGCGCTTCTGATGATTGCAGTGTCCCCGCAAGGATCGACCAAGGCAGAAGCCCCCGAGTCTTCGTCCCGCAAAAGATAGGAGAAATTATCGTCGAGGCCCCCCACCTTCAACTGTATGACTTTCACAGACATAAAAGCCGGCTTTCATCATTTTTCAAAAGATCATGAAATAGCCGCCAACACAAAGCACCACAGTCGCCGCAACCGAGAGCCATACCCTGCGGCGGAAAACGCTGCGCCCGAAAATTGGAGTCCCTCCGACCTTGCGGAAGCCTCCTGCCTTCAGATAGTGACTTAATTTCCGGCGGTCCTGGCCTCTCTTCGCATAATCAACCGAGGCATGCTTGCGAACTTTCCGACGCATAGAATCAGCGCCCCATTGCCGCGTGGATGATCATCCCCAGTATGATTGCCGCGAAAAAGATCGTAAGCATGAGCGGCAGAAAAACTGCCAGCCCAATTGTGAAAAGCTGCCAAAAGGAAAGAGAGAGAATTTCCGGCAGTATTGAGTTCCCGTGATGCGCCGGAAGTGGTGCGGAGGGCACTTCGCACGGTTCCTCGTATTTGGAGAGTTTCTCAGAGTTCCTCGCAAATTCCACACGGACTGCCTCAATCGTTTTTACGGCCTCGCTGGCCAAGCTTCAGGCCTTGGAGGAGCTTATCTCTTCCAAGGCCTGAAGCTTGGCCAGCATTTCGTTGAAGCTGTCGCGTGCGGCATTGAGTTCCTGAAGGCGGGTTTCATGCTTGCCTATTCCGTCAGGCAGTATAGCCAGCGCGTTGCTTAGCTTCTCGCTCAGTGAAAAACGGGCCCTGTCCAATTCCTCACAGCGGGGACTCGGGATTTTCCCGTGTTCCTTTCCTGGCTCTTTTGATGGCGCATTGTTGTGCTGTGCAGCTTGCTGGGGAGGGCGGATTATCTCTGTTTTTTCGTGTTGCTCTCCAGCCTTTTTCGAGGCCTGCGCCTCGGCGAGCTGGGTGCGTATCTTGTGCAGTCCGCGGCTAAGGAATTCACTCTTGTTTGCCATTTTCTTTCCCTCCCATTGCAGAGGCTTGGCGCCCCGTTCAGAGTTTCAGTTTTGAGGCTACGAAGTCGGCGTCCTTGTCTCCCCGTCCGCTGAGGTTCACAAGGATCGAGCAGCATTTTTTCATGCTTGACGCCACTTTCATCGCGTAGGCCACCGCATGAGCGCTCTCAAGAGCCGGGATGATTCCTTCCACGCGTGAGAGGGTCATAAATGCGTCAAGGCACTCCTTGTCGTTGACCGTTTCATACTGCACTCTCTTGATGTCCTTTAAATAGCAGTGCTGGGGGCCCACGGCAGGATAGTCAAGGCCTGAGGCGATTGAGTAAACCGGCAAGGGTTCGCCTTTCTTGTCCTGAAGCACATAGCATTTGAAACCGTGAAGAGAACCCTTTGTTCCCTTCGAAAGGGTCGCCGCATGATCCTTCGTGTCCAGTCCGCGTCCGGCCGGCTCGACGCCGATCAGCTGGACTTTCTTGTCCGGCAGGAATGCGGTGAATATGCCCATCGCGTTGCTTCCCCCGCCGACACAGGCCATCACATAATCCGGAAGCTTTCCGGTCATCTCGACAAACTGCTCCCTGGCCTCGCGTCCCACAATGCTCTGGAAGTCCCGGACCATCATTGGGAACGGATGGGGCCCTACGACCGAGCCGATTGCATAAAAGAAGTGCTCCGGGTCTTTCACATATTCTTCAAAGGCGCTGTCAACGGCGTCCTTTAGGGTTCTTGTCCCACGGGTGACACAGACCAAGTCAGCGCCCAGAATCTTCATCTTTGTGACATTCGGGTGCTCTTTTTTGATGTCAACTTCACCCATGTGTATCTCACACTTGATCCCGACAAGCGCGCAGGCGGTCGCCAGGGCAACTCCGTGCTGCCCGGCGCCAGTTTCTGCAAGCACCTTGGTCTTGCCCATGTATTTCGCCAGCAGGGCTTCTCCCAGGCAGTGGTTTATCTTGTGCGCCCCGGTGTGGTTCAGGTCTTCGCGCTTCAGATAAATCGATGCTCCTCCACAACGCGCGGAAAGCCTCTTGGCAAAGTAAAGCGGGCTCGGCCTGCCGACATAATACTTGTAGAGTTCAGCCAGTTCCTTCTGAAACTTTTTGTTCTTGCAAATCTTCTTGTAGGCCGCCGCTATGCTGTCCATTATCTTTTTCAGGTGAGGAGGAATGACCTGGCCTCCGTACTCGCCAAAGAAGCCGTCCTGGTCCGGCATTGCTGTAAACTTCAATTTCCCCATAAGATCAAGTTCCTTATCCTTGCGTTATGAGAACGCATCTGCAATACGAAAATCCCTATTGATACCATACTGCGAAAGCCCCCGTTGCGCAACCCTGTGGGCAGCCTTCCTCTCCGGCTCAGGCGCGACGATGAAAGCTTATCCTTGGATCAGCCAGGACATAGAGGATATCCGCCAGAAGAATGCTGCCCAGCGTAAGTGCGCCGCTGAATACGAAAAGCGCCATGAGCAGAGGAATGTCCCGGCTTGTCAGGGCCAGCATCGAAAGCGATCCCATGCCGGGAATGCTGAATACATATTCCAGGATGATGCTTCCTGCCACCAAGCCTGGGATCAGCTCTGCAAAAAGCGTTATCTGCAGTATCATTGCATTGCGAAAACCATGAATGAAAAGTATGCTTGCCTCCGAGACTCCCTTTGCTCGCGCAGTCCTGATGTAATCCTGACGCACCGCCTCCATCATCCCGGCCTTTGCATAACGCGAAAGCCCGGCAAAACCCGCATACGCCAGACAAAAGACTGGCAAGACATAATGCATTGCCGTATCCGCCCATATCTTCCAGATGCTTGCCCCCCATGTAGTCTCAGCAAGAATCCCCTTGAGGGGGAAAATGCCCCAGCGTCCACCTTCGCAAACCGAAGCTTGAAGCAGGAGAGCCACCCAGAAAGACGGCAGGGAATAAAGCAAAAACAAAAGGAAACTCACCATCCTGTCCCAGGAGGAATAAGGGTTGGCTGCCGCACAAATTCCCAATGGCAACGCCAGCAGATATGTCACAAAGACCGCGCAAATATTAAGAGTCAGTGTTACCGGAAGACGCTCAACTATTATCGCCGCTACAGGCCTTCCCTTGTCTACGGAAACAGAAGTTCCGAGGTCTCCATGAAGCGCGAGATCCCGGATCCAGTACGCAAAACCGACTATGATCGGCTCGTCAAGATGCAGCTTCTTTCTTGCCGATGTGTTCTGAGCGAAGGCTCCTTTCTCTGCGGAAAGACCCTGAGTGCCTGCGCTGCTGTCCCCGAGCATGCTGCTGCTTTTAGTCGGATCCCCAGGAGCCAGACGCATCAGGAAATAGCTTACCAGCATGATCACCAGCAGAGTGAGGAAGGCCAAGAACAGACGTTTGGCCAAATAAGACCACATTTGAGCTATTCCTTTTTGTATCCGGACGCTTATTAATTTGACATCTGCAGACTTTAGTTCATATTTAGGCTCTCCGCAAGCGCGAGCCCGGGTAGCTCAGTGGATAGAGCAGTAGTTTCCTAAACTATTGGTCGTGGGTTCAATTCCCGCCCCGGGTACCATTCAATTTAGCCTCAATCCCAGCCTCAAAAAGCTAGGCCTGTTCTATGCCCTTCTAAACCTCACGAAATACCGCTTAGGATCGATGAAAGGCATACTAAAGTACTACCTGTCTGTCCGGGGACTGCATCAAGAAAAACCTGCCGGAATACGCTTTGCGGAGTCCCGCACTGCTCCCAGCGCTTCCACCACCTAGACTTTTAAGGGGAATACCCCCTTTTTCTAGAAAGTATTTAGAGCTGTGAGGAGTGGAAGCGCTGCCGGGAATCTGAAACAAAGCCTCTTATCTGCCTAAAAGGGATTTTCCACGGAGGGCAAGTATTGAGCTTTCCTTTTCGTGGGAAGGCCGCTATAATAAAAGCGTAGTCTCATTTCGACATAGTAAACAAGAACAAAGGATTAGGGATTAGTAACACAAAACCGTAGTACAAAGATAATTTTACCGTAGTAACGGTGATCGTCTTCTATCGGAAAACTGGCACTTTTCACTAAAGAAAGACGGCAAACCGGGGCTGCGCCTGCTTGGGCGCGTCTCATTGCTGGTCTTTCTTGGGTATGCCAGTACCTCCGATAGAACGGCGATGGGATGTCGCCCTTTTTTATTGCCCGTGTTTTGACTTCCGGCGATTCCTCCCCCGTTGCATCAAACCCAGTACTGCAAACGAAAGGAGGCTCGACAGCGAGGAAAAAACATTGCCGGAAACACTCAAAACGAAAAGGGGTTCCCATGAACAAAAGAAATTGCTATACACTGATAGAATTGCTGGTGGTGATCTGCATCATGCTGATTATTTTCGGTATCTCTCTCCCTGCCTTTAATAAAATAACAAAAGCGCAGGCCGTGCCCTCCGCTGTCCGCGAACTCTCCGCAAAGATGCACCTGCTCAGGGGATACGCCATAGAACAGCGTAAAACTGTCGCTCTTGCCATCTATCGCGGCGGCGGAGGGGAGCGGGTGGACTGGTATCGCCCGGCTATCCTTGCCAAAACTGCCGGACACTATGACTTCAAGAGCTGGATAGAGGAAGCGGCTTATCTTTCAATGACGGTCAAGTTCGCAAAACAGACGCGGGAAAAGAAGTCTGACGCCCCGGCTGATTCTTTTTCGGGCTACTGGAAAAACTCCGCGCACCCCTTGGAATTCGTAAGCTCTCCCGGCAACACCTATGAGTGGTTCATCTACAGCCACACAGGACAGTTGACGGCAAGCTCTAGCGCGGCGCGTATAGCCATTAGACAGGTGTCTAGGCCGGACAACGACTATCGGAAAGAGGATAACGACACCCCCAATGCACTCTTCCAAGACGGAGAAGTAAGCATAAACCAATTCACTGGACGCCTATCCTTCAACGAACAATAAGGGAGACTCCCAAATGAGCAAGAAAGCAGCAATCACACTGGCAATATTCGCATTCGGTTTCGGACTCTTCGCCGGACGTACTATCGAATGGTACAAAGAGAAACAAGAAAACGATAGCTGGAAGGCCTTCCTAAAAGCCCACAGCTATGAAGCCTCCTGCAAGCCCTAGTCCAAGAGAGTTCAATAACAGGAAATGAGGCTTACCCCCTTTACACCAATAAGAAACCCAATTGGAGTCCCCTAACGATTATAACAACGATTACCCCCTTAAAATTTTAGCGGTTGTGGCTGTGCGAAGGCCCATTCCCCCTCAAGCCCTCAACTAGCCATAACCGCTCATGTATAGTCCTAATAAAATTTACCAGTTTTCTTTACCTGTTCAACCCATTAAATAATCCCAGCAAGCACCTATTGATACGATTTATGTTTGTCATAAACACACAATACATTAATTAGAACATTGAATATAAGCAGCTTGCAATATAAAATTCCAGAACTAAAGTGACAAATCTAATTGGAGTGACTATTAAGAAGGTAGAAGTTAAACTAACTCCTTAAGTTAATATTAGACAGCAACATAATGAGAAAAATCATATTCATAAGCCATGCAACTCCCGAAGACAATGATTTCACTGTCTGGCTTGCTTCACGCTTAATACTTTTAGGGTATAATGTTTGGTATGATAAAGCTCTTCTTTTAGGCGGGGAAAAATTCTGGCAGGCTGTTGATTTGATTATTAGGAATGAAGCAGTCAAATTTCTATTCGTATGTTCAGAAAAAGTTTGTACTTCTCCAGGAATGCTAAAGGATGGAATAGAAAAAGAATTTCGCCTAGCAGAAAGTATTGCTAAGCAAAATAGAGAGCTTAGGGATTTCATCATCCCGCTTAATATTGGAGCTCCCTATAATTATTTCATTGGGATTGAAAATTACAATCAAATTCCGTTCAAAGATAATTGGGCTGAAGGCTTGAAGCAGTTGCAAGAAAAATTAATTAAGGATCAAATCCCTTGTAATACAAATAGTATAGATAGTAATTTTTCTAAATGGTATACAAAAGAATTTTTGTTACCTCCTAGCAAACAGATAATTGTTGGTCGAAAAGAAAAATACTATAGTTCATGGTGGAAAATAGATAATTTACCAGATTTTTTTTATATACATAAATTCTCCAATAAAAATCATGCAGATGAATTATATAAAAAACAGCATGAATTTCCTGTAGCAAAAATCAATAATTATCTTATCAGCTTTGCGAAGATATTAGAGTTCAAAATCGATTATGGGGATAGTTGTTCAGTTTTCCAACCAAACAACATTTTCGTAATAAAAACAGTGGACGTGTTAAACAAAACTTGCATAGGCCTCTCTAATGAAGAAGCTGCAAATTATCTCAAAATTTTGCTGCAAAGAATCTTTCATTTACTGATGCGCAGTCACGGATTGAAATGGCATGAAATCGCCAATCATAGTCAGTTATATTATTACACTCCTACCGCTTTATCTTTTGACTCAATAAAATTTCAATACGCAGATAATAAGAATAAACGAAAATCTTTATTCGGAAAAGAGCATGCATATCATTGGCATTTTGCAATATCAGGGTATCCGATTTTTTCTCCATTCCTTGCTTTTAACCTAAAAAACCACATAACTTTCACTGACGACCAATATAATGTATTAACTGATAAACTAGGAAACCGTGATACTGCAAAACTACATTCTCTACGTCGTAAAAAAGGAAAAGCCTGGTTTAATGATGAGTGGCGCGACTTATTATTTGCCTTTTTACATGGTATGGAAAAGAGAAATAGAATGCCAATTCAAATACTTTTAGCGCCGGGCTTCATATTGACTATGCGAACATTCACTGAAGAATATAATACTGATTTCGGCTATAATGACCCAAATGAGAATCGCCAAAATATTCTATATGACAGCAATATAGGCTTTATGAATATCGATGCTGATAACAGTGAGATTGACCCTCTGGTAGAGAAAACATGAATAACCCTAAATTAATATACTTTCAAGAGCCACAATTGACGTTTGCACACTTGCAAAAAACAGAAGACCCTCGGGATGGCCTAACGCTCTTTGGCCCTTTCACATCTCAATCTGTTGCTGGGGCTATTACTGTTGGAATTATTGGCCCTCGAATACAAATTAATTATCTGCGTAATTATCTGGTCAAGATTCATAACCCAGTTATTTCTGATAAGACAGATATAGCTAGACCATTTTTCCCTGGGGTAGAAGCTGCTCTGGGAATATCGATCAATTCCAGGTCTATTCAAGAGATAGAATTAAAACAGTGCGATATTGATACATATTTGAAGTATACCGATAGTCATCAGCGGGTATTTAACTTATCCAGCTTGTATGCAGATGAACTACGCAAATTCTGTAATTCTGAACATGTTCATGTCGATGTGTGGTTTGTAGTTATTCCGCAATCTATTTATACTCTATGTCGTCCTAAGTCGAGAGTACCACGCACTGATGATACTATAAATATTGGTCTTGCAAAATGCGACAGAAATTCTGATCAACCATCTCTATTTGAAGAGGATAATGAACTTAAGGCTGCATATCAGTACGAACTGAATTTTCATAATCAGTTAAAAGCCAAATTATTGAACGATAAAATTATAACACAAATTGTAAGAGATCAAACTATTGCATATAAAGAGCTATTGAGTAGCGATGAAAAAATTAATCAAGAAAGTAAATTTGATTCTGCAAAAGCTTGGAATATCGCCACTACTCTATATTATAAAGCTGGAGGTATACCTTGGAAACTTGGCGAAATACGTAGACAAGTATGTTACCTGGGCCTGGTTTATAAAAAAATTGATAGTTCGCCAGATGAACGAAAAGCTTGCTGTGCAGCACAAATGTTCCTAGATTCTGGTGATGGCATGGTTTTTAGAGGTAATATTGGTCCTTGGTATAATCCCGAAACTAAACAATGTCATATTGCGAGGAGAGATGCCTGTGATTTACTCAAAATGTCTTTACAATCATTTCAAGAGAAATTGAAATATCTACCAGAAGAGATTTTTATTCATGCTAGGACATACTTTGATGATGAAGAGTGGTCTGGTTTTTTGGATGCAACACAAGGAAAATGTAAAATAGTCGGGATTCGTATAAGGGATGATAACCATTTGAAATTATACAGGCGTTATCAATATGCAGTTCCAAGAGGCGCGTCCTTAATCTTATCAGATGTTGAAGCCTATTTATGGACTAAAGGTTATGTTCCTAGATTGCAAACACAGCTAGGTCTTGAAGTCCCTAGCCCGTTATATATTCAGATTACCAGAGGAGAAGCAGATATAAATACCGTTTGTCATGACATATTTGCACTTACTAAATTAAATTATAATGCATGCATATTTGGAGATGGAGAACCCGTAACTTTACGTTTTGCAGATAGTATCGGCAATATTTTAACTGCTGGTCCTAACGTAACAACAGAAGTTCTATCTTTCAAACATTATCTCTAGTTTGAATTTGAGATAGATTCCAGATAACAAGCATGCTCATTGGGCAGGTTTCGATGTAATATATTCGCAAAAGGTCTTCTGCAAAAATTCACGGAGAGAGTTTGGCAAACGGCTACGATTACCAGCCACCATCATTCCATTAGATGTAGAAAGTGTTATTTTCATACTTGGAACCTTATTAGGGCATGAGTTGAATAAAATTTTCGCGTTTTCTCTAACTGAATCACAGAACTTTAAGAGGAACCAAAAGATATATTTCCCCCTTGTAAACTTTCGGTATTTCGCTTCTTTTTTTAATGCAGTTTCATAACTAGAAATGTCGATTTGTTGGTCATATACTATCTTACATTTCTTATGGATATACTCAGCTATGCCCACTGTTGTTAATGCAGTTTTCATTTCCAAACGTCCAGCCTTAATTACAAAAAATTTGCTAATTTCAATATTGTTTAAATTAGCTTCTTTATTATTTCTCAGCCAAAATAATATCCATGCCATTATAGGCAATGCAGCAATAAGAAACTTCTCCAGTTCCTCCTCAAAGAGGTCACAGATTCGATCTAACTCTTTGTGTTCGATATTTGCAAAACCATAGATTTCCGTTAAAAGACGATGACATGTATTTCGATTTACCACTTCGTTCTCAATGGAGTATCCTTCTGTTATATAAATATTGAAGTCCTGATGAAGAGTTCTAGGAATAAGTTCTGAGAGATCACGATCGACAAAAAAGCAAATACGTTTCTGGGGGAAGCGTTGCCAATCCATACTTTCATAGATTTTGTAAACTTGATTTTTATTCCCTGCTGGCCACAATTCAATATCCCAATCATCAGGGATCAAACTTTGGATAAACCCTTTATAGAAACATGGATCTTCTTTCCCTTCTACAAACCCATAGACTATATTATTGGTTGTCGAATAGCGCATTAAAAATTCGTGGTAACTTGCGACATTACAGGCTAGCGCAGTCTTATGAATAGATAACATATCCATTGCCCCCTCCTCAAATAACAAATTCACCAAGTCCGTGAGCATATTTTTGAAGTTCATTCTCGTAAATGAATGGAGAGTGAGTTACTGCAACAAGTCCTGCGCAAAAATCGGCTTTTTGAATGTCCGCTAAAAACTTACGTTGCCAGACTACAGATAAAGATAATTCGGGTTCATCAATCAAAACGAAATATTTTCTCCCCCCAGAAAGATAAAGATGGCTGAAAAGTGAAACGATTTGCTTTTCCCCTGAGGATAAGTGCTGGAGCTTGATATCTTGGTTAACATTTAGACTGTCCCTAGAACGAATTGTGTATGTGAAATTTGATGTATCGTACCTAAATTCTTTATCCACCATATAGCCGTTACAAGCCTTACAAAAGTTTACGATCTTTGCTTCTTTCGCTTCAAGATCTTGGTGGAAGGCCATTAGCTTAGTGAAGTAGTGGCATATTACTTTTGCGGGAACATTTTGTTTTTCAGTATTTTTAACTCTCTCAATAGTTTCTCTTAAATGCTGTTTATTATTTAGGGACAAAATATCTTCGGGGATTCGATTCAAAATATTTTCAACTGTTTTAGCATCAGCCTTTCTAATCTGCTTGAGATCAACAGATTTATATTGTTCTTCTACAATATCGCCGAGATAAGAAAACGTTAATTTGTTGAGACTTTCTCGTGCAAATTTATCGAGTTCAGTCCGTGTTTTATTCACCGCTGATTCGACATCTTTCATTCCGAACTCAACCAACTCAACAAAAGTATCTTCTTGTCTGCGGGCGGCCAGAAGATTTCGTCGAGTCTCCAATTCTCGTTCATCCAGTCCTTTGAAGATGAGATTGAGTTCCTGTTCGATACGTCGATAGGTTGGTAAATAAAGGAGTTGAGCCTTAAGAGAGTTTTGTATTTTTTGAAGTGCCTGCCGCAATCTGGCTGGTTCATTTCTTTCGAATGCAGTATCTCCAAATAAATCTGGTTGGTTAATTTGGCCTAGTAGGTAATGAAAGGGGATATCATATTGATCGCAGAGTTCTTCCAACTCATGAGTTACGAGTTTTCCTTCTGCTTGTTCAAGGAGGGTCATAATCTTACGTCTTACGTTGTATGGCAATCGGCGGAGAAGCCGATGATCTATCTTTAAAAAAGATTTCTCAATATCTGAATAATGAAGGGTATGAGATTTAGAATCGATAGTTATTGTTAGTGACTTGAATTGGTATTTTACCATCGAACTCCATTGGCCGGAAAGTAGGTAATAGAAAAGGTGTAAAACTGTTGTTTTACCTGCTCCATTCTCACCTACTAATATCAATGTATTATCCTTAAGTTTTAAATCAAGATCTTTAAATCCGTGCAATTTTTCGATTTGAAAACGAGTAATTTGTGTCATGTTCGAACTCCTCTTAAAATCAAATGAAATATCACATTGTTACCAGAAAAAAAGTCTTTGTAGATCCTATTTATTGTTTCGGTCTGCTATTCAGCTTTCCAAACATCTTGAATATAGCTCCATAATTAAGGTTCTCTAGTTTGGATAGGGTTTAGCCTTCAAAATCTTCTTCTCCTTATCAAGGCACCATTCCCGTCCACTTTCCGGCAACAGAGCGAGGTTTTTAGCCCTGACAGGCTCCCGAGGGCTGGGTAAGGGTAAAAGCGGCGCAGGAAGGCACGGGGATCAAAAAATGGGGAATCAGGAGGCGCGACTTTTGGGAATAGCGGGACTCGGGATCAGGTCAACAACTCCATCAAGGCCACCTTTGCACTCCAAATTCCAGCCGGAGACACGGACAATTCCAGCGTACAGCTCTTCAACGAAGTGGTCATACATATCCGGGAACCACTTCTCATAGATTTCACTAGGGGACGGAATCATCGAGCCATCCTCAAGGCGGATTTTCGGAAAGGGGCAACGCTCAAAGGGATTTCGGCGCAAACAGTCCCTTGCAGCCCTATGGCGCAGTTCTGCTTCAAAGCGGAATACATCGTTCACCCCGTTTTGTTCAATAAGGCGCTTACGGACTTTACGTGAAATCCTACGGGCCAAGATTTCCTTTGTCTTGTCATAGATTTTAACAATCCGAGGATCACTCCCATAGTAAACTGTTTTGTCTGGCCCTTCTCCTATCAGCGCAGTCTTACGAATACCGCTTGGTTTGATAGATATGTCGGAAAGCATGGGTAAACCTACAGCGCATGGATAATCAACAGCTACATCAAGCCTAGACATACGGAATAGGCAAGCCCTGCCATTGTACTTAGGTAGGAGGCTCAATAAGCATTCAAGGGGTAATAGTGCTTTCTGCAAGGGAACTTTTGCAGGGTTCCAATCTAAACGGAATTTGAAAGTGTTGCCATGCTGCTCTCGAAGTTGAGAAAAAGGGCGTCCAGTCTCCAGCAGTACGAACGAACCTTCCTGCCTTTTTGAATTTACTTTCATTTCAAGAAGCCTTCGCTTTAGGCTATCAAGAAACCCAGGCAGATTCTTTTCCGGCATCTCACAACTGAAGTTAACAGTGAGCCTATCGATCACAATAGAAAAGGGAAGAGGAGGGAGGGCCAGAAGTACTCCACTGGGGAGAGGAAGCATACTAGGCTTGTTAAGAGCATAGTTTACCGTAGGGCTTGAGTAATCATTATATCTACTGTTAGAGCGAAAAGCTCCCAGTAGTTTCCACACGCCGACATCTCGACAAGGAAGTCTCAAGGCAGAGCAGAACGAGACAGCTGCATTATATATCTCCGTATTTCCGAGAGGGATACGCCCATCCCAAGAAAGAGCTTTTATCATCGCTGTATCATATAGGCAGACAGGCTTGACTCTGCCGCCTGGACGCACTTCAAGCCCATCATTCGGCAATATCATTTTTTGAGGGGCGTTGGATTGCAATATCATCTTCCTTTTGCATCGTTGATTCAACAACCCCGTGCAAGTCTCGAACATGGCAGCAAGCTGGTAATCCCGCACATTGAGCTTGCCACCACACCATTCAAAATCAAAGTCCATGAGATTCATTTTGGCACCCCATCCATTAGTTTTTTAACTTCACTCACTCGAAACCGTACAGCTCCGCCAACCTCTTTGAGGCATCCATGGACAAACGCTTGCCCGCCGTGAGAAAGCCGGATTTTGGTCAACCTTCCTTCTGCAGCATATGAGTCGATAGTTCGTCTCGAAACACCGATAAGCTTTGCTGCCTCTTTGGGTGTAATCAGTCGGTCTTCCATCTCCAGGGAGGGATGGGAATGTACTGGCTTTGCCCTGATCGTGTCCAGGGCTTTTTGTAAATCCTCAGGGGTTAGACCCGCCCCTCGAAGGTGAGGGGCTAAGGCCATTACTGCCAATTCGAGCGCATGCTTGGGTAGCGTTTTCAAAATTCAGAAACTCCTTCCGTATCGCCGCCCGCATTAGGATTAAGATATATTAACCTCTGATATGCGCCATCCTCATGCCTGTTATGGTTAGGAACAAAGGCAAGAGCCGTTTCATCCATAAAACAAGGATTTGCGCCATATCCAAGTAGCATATGTCCAGTGAAGCCACGTTTGAACTGCGCATCCCATCCCTCTTTACTAGAGCCATCAGCCCGATAAAGTATGTGAACATTTTCAGAGTCCTCAATAACCGCAAGGACTTTGTTGATAGCATTAGGCGCGCAGGTCATCTTCGCATATGACCCCCCATCTGATATGATCGACATAGCCATTGCTAGTTGTTCCTCATAATTCAACTTGTCGAACTTCAGAACCGCTGTCCAGTATTTTGTGATACACTCAGGTGCTCTGTATGAGAGTTCTCCACTTTGCAACCTCCCCAGTTTGCCATTTACAGGATTTGGTTGAAAATATTTAAAGATTCCGACTTCCATACTCTCCCTCCATTCTTTAACGGTTCTAGGATAAACCGTATTCTTCGTGCCCATAAGAATATAACGATCAAGCCTATATACTGACTCCAAAAAATATTCCATGGTAGTAGCCAAATCTATAGGATACGGAAATGCGCGATAGAAGTCTTTCACAGTTACTCCCAAGTTTCTGACGACTTTTAAGTGTAAGCTCTTAAACATTTTTTCTGGCGTCCAAAACAGAATTTCTGATTCTTCCGTTCTTTCGGGTGGATTTTGTCGTTTTTCATTCTTTTCTGCTATGTTGTTGCCCTCAACATTTTCTCCGTTCATGTCTTGGTTCTTTTCAGAATGGGTTTCTTCGTTTACAGAGATGTAGTTCTTTTCCATGGTCTTATCCTTTGGGTTATTAACTTCATTCTTGATTGGCGACACTTTACCTTTTATCTCTGAGGTATTTTGTGTGCTGTTTTTTGTTTGGCTTGTCATTTTGAAAGCCGTCCTTTCTTTTCTTGTTTTTCGAGTGCCATGCTTGCTTTCTGTCATTCTGTCCTTGATTGATCCCTGTTTGAAACCTCCTTTGTTATTAGTTATTGAATGCTAGTTGGCATTCCTTTACTAAGATTTTCTTGATAATCTCTGAGGATAATTATATGGGCTTCTAGGAAGACAAGCAAGGCATAACAAGCTTGACGGTAATGATTTAAAAGGTACGAAATTATTTCGTACCCATGAAGGAAACAAATGGAGACTACAAGGTTAAATCCAATTGGGGAAATAAGAATGAGAGAAGGTGAAACACTGGATTGCCTGCGGTGGCAGGCAGGGTGCTTATAGCAGAAATGGATATGTCAGCTATGTAAAAAAACTATTCCACAGGAAATCAATTCATTGCAATTTATTTATGATTTTGCTGCATTCTAAATCAATATCTTTTCTATTTTCAGGCGCAATGCGAATATATATTTTTCTCCATTTGGTTAAAGTGTGTACAGAGATATTTCCACTACTGCCTCTATATCCAGCAGGGAGATTTTTCTTGAACAATTCCATAGTCCTTTCGAGTGCAACATCCATAGGCTTATCTTCTCCATTTTTCGGAATTGATTTATATATTTTGTCAAATATTCCACCCCAAAGAATGCGGTATTTGCGAGCTCTTGCGCCTGGTTTGTCGCTCACCATGTTATTGAATTTATTTACCTTTTCTCCCAAATCAAAAATTTGTCCGAAAAGATGTTCAGATAAAATTTCTATTGGCCCACGATGGAGGTCAGATTTAATGTTATGCTTAATATTATCGATCAATGCGATAATCACATCTCCAAATTTTGCTCGCGTAGGACTGGGTTTGTCATAAAAGGATGGAGTTTCAACGGTATTTTTGTCATATAAACGGCGTAAATCATCAAGGCACATATTGTCAATTTCGGAGATTCCCATATCTTTCAAAACAACTTGCATTATATTAAAAGCTGTATCGTCAAGGAAACTATTTATATTGGCTGGACAGAAATAACATTCTTTTAGTGATCTCAAAACCACTCTTTTTTTAGGATTATTGCCAGTGTTTTCTCCTTTGGATAATGGCTTATTGCGGTAACAGCAAATCCAATTATCTATTTTGAGTAATTCTTTGCCGTATCTTATTTGCTCATTAAAATCTAAGTCTGATGAATCTTCTATTGTCCTTCCGGTATGTTCTAGCGCCTTGACATCGTATATTCCAATTGATGGCGTAAAGTGTGATGATAGTTTTTTCGCGAGATTCCCCCCGATAAAAGAGGAAATATCGACAAGCTTATCTTCAGATATTGCAGTTTCTATAACTTCTAATATTTGCTTGCTTTGTTCTTCTGATAATTTAAGGACACGACAATGTAGCTCGATCAATCTTTTAGCATCAGCGTTTAGTTCCCTATAATTTTTCCTATAACATCCGAAAGCTGGAATTAACTCGTTTGGTATATGTATCCAAGTCGGATTAGAAGTGGATGCTTTTTTTTGCTCTTTAAATCTTGGCTTGCTTTTTTTCATAAAACACCTCCTCTGTAGTCCCTTAATAATATAGCCTATTTCAATAAATTATGCTGTCCCCATTATATGCTATCCTATTTTAGCGGCATAAAAGAAAGCTGTCAAAAATCGATTTTAAAAAGAATCGCTGCTTTTCTTAAAGTCTCTTCATCTTGCTCATTCAGCTTTTCTATTAATGAATTGATCAATTTGCTTCGACTTTGCTTTATATCGAGTGATTTTGAAGTGAGAGTAGGCAAAGCGGCTATTGCTTGACGGGCGGACTCTGTGCCGATATGGGTATAATGCCGGGTCATTGCCGGGTTGCCGTGTCCGACAAGAGACTGGACTATTGCCATGGGGATGCCCTTTTTCGCGCAGAAACTGACAAAGGAGTGGCGTAGGGAGTGGAAGCCTGCGACTGCGACATTAAGCTTGCGCCTTGAATATTTTTCGCTCTTTGCAGTTGTTGCAATCCCGGTATGTCTAAAGATACGCCCTATGTCCTTTACTATCCCGGCGGGATTTCGCCCGTACCTTTCTGCTACCATCGGAAGGATATAGCCTGAACCGTTGTCCCAGTCTCTAGCCTTTTCTAGTTCAGCTTTCAGCGCCGGATGCAGCGGGATTATCACAGGACGTTTGTTTCGTCGTGTTTTGGAGGGGACAACGGAGATTTGCCCCATATCCATATTGACGGTATCCCATTTGAGCAAGGCAGCATCCTTTAATCGTAAACCTCCCCACGCCCCCAAGTGGAGCAGGACTTTCATTTCGTCCTTATTCATGAGGTGCAGTTCAGGGGAATCGGGAGCGGCAAGGATGTTGAGGAGTTCAGTTTCTGAAAGCTCCCGCCGGGTCTGGTGCTCTTCAGCTTTCTTCTCGATGTTATGGGATCCAAAGGGGTTTTCGCTTATCCCGGCCTCCCGTGCAAGGGTCTTGAAGACTAAGCGGAGGGCCATTATATGGTCGTTGAAGGTTTTCGCGGTCAATCCTTCTTCCCAAAGCACTCCGGCATATTCGGAGGTTACTGAATCTGAGACCTGCGCGATGGTCTGTACTCCGGGGTGCGCCTTTGCAAGCCATGTCTTGAAGCGTTCAAAGCGGGTCTTGTGGTTTGCTTCCGTCTTCGAACACGTTTCCCGGCGTTTAGGGCTTTTGAGGTATTTATCCCAAGCTTCTGCCAAGGTAAGAGAGTTTGAGGAGACCAGCTTGCGAGCTTGCGTCACGTATAATGCAAATTCCTCTTTAGTCTTCGCCTCTATAGCCGGGACGATCATCTGCTGAACCTTACGTTCAGCTTCAAGACGGTTCCCAGTGCGGAGGGAGATAACCTTGGTCTGCCCGTTCACCTTTGTCTGAAGGTAGAAGACTTTGCCCTTTTTGAAAATGTAGCCGCTGCCTTTAGCCCTGCCCATAGGTATAACCTTTCTGTGCTGCTCTAAGATTTTCTTAATTATAGGCCCAAAATAGATGAAAGGCTATATAAAGGCATACCTTTTCGTTAATTTTGTATCTAAAACTAGTAGTTTCCTAAACTATTGGTCGTGGGTTCAATTCCCGCCCCGGGTACCATTTTTATAGCCTCAAACTAGCCTCAAATAATTTAAGACCTTCTAAATGGTGTATAACTTGACTTTCTCTGTCCAAAAACCTTGGATAGGCTATCAAATTTTATAAGAGGGTGCCCCTAATGGGCTGTGTCTTTACGCGAGGGCCTTGTTTTTGCGTTTTTAGGCCCTTCCGGTCTCACTTGCGGGTTGAGGCCTGCCGTCATCAAAAAGAACCCGTCCACCGGATTCTACAGCTGCCCTATCGGAGTATACGTCACTCTTGACGAGAAAAAAGAGGGATGGAAGGAAATACACACCGGGTCTTATCAAAATGCTTTTGACCCCCACTACATAAAATGGCTCGACAGCGCGATGCTCCTGCCGCCAACGGTCAAGTTCGCAATGAAGACCAACGGCGCGGATTCCTTATCGGGCTATTGGAGCAACGCAAGCCAGCCCGGCAACTCCTACGAATGGCTGATCTGCGCCGTCGGGAAAACTCGTAGCCCCCAGCACAGGAGCATGCAAGATTTCTGTCAGGCCTGTAGAAAGGCCGGATGACGACGATGGCAAACTTGACGGACTTGTAAGCATAAACCAGTTCACCGGACGCCTGTCCTTCAACGAGCAATAAGGGAGACTAGCAATGAGCAAAAAAGCAGCAATCGCACGATAGTGTGCAGAATCTTTCGCACTTTCCAAAATGATAAATCGTATTGAAGTAATCCATGTTTTTCGTTTGCCCTCTCAGTCAAACACTTGCGGAGGGCAAATGAAAAACATTGAGATGGGGCACTTCAAATGTGCGCAAAATTCTATACCTTATCAATCGCACTGACAATATTCGCCTTCGGCTTCGGCATCTTCGCCGGA
>Ga0209417_1003725_pt1 | contig 19697 bp, 11 predicted proteins | sample RifGroF2_FD_184002 | JGI IMG/M metagenome (GOLD analysis project Ga0209417, IMG submission 184002) | Groundwater microbial communities from Rifle, Colorado, USA - Groundwater F2 (SPAdes) (version 2) | ecosystem: Environmental > Aquatic > Deep subsurface > Groundwater | place: Rifle, Colorado... | reverse complement strand
TGAAGTAATGATGAAAGACACATACGACGAAGCGTTGTATGAATTATTAGAAAAACGGTTTTCGGAGGTAGATGTTATCAACGATTACCGTAAATATATAGAGAGGAGAAACACAAATGTCCGAACCCGCAATAGGTAATCCCATGTTCAAAGTACAAAAAGCCCAACGTATAGCTTGTAGAGCGTCCATTATGCTTGAAGGCTTACCCGGAACCGGAAAAACTGGCAACGCATTAATCATAGCCAGAGGGCTGGTCAAGAACTGGGACGAAGTAGGTTGTATTGATACTGAGAACAATTCAGCAAATCTGTTCGTAGGTATTAATGCAAGTTCAGGAGGTAAGTTTGACCCCTTCTTATTCGGAGACCTTAATGCCGATATAGGGTTTAAACCAACCAACTATCTAGCCTACAGAGACGCACTAATCTCAGCAGGTGCAAAGTCTGTCATATTCGACAGCATCTCTCACGCCTGGAATTACAAGGGCGGTGTGCTAGATCAAGTAGCCACTGCTAAAACCAAGAATGCCCATTATGCTAAAGACAAATATGCAGCATGGGGAGACGAAGATGTAATAAAGGAAAAGAACCAACTGCTTGAAATGATTCGTGACCGTAGAGCACACATGATAACAACTGTCCGAGTCAAAGAAAAGATGGAATACACCCAAGGAGACAAAGGTCTTGAACTTAAATCCCTGGGAGAGCAACAAATCCAGCAAGCCGATCTAAAGTATGAGCCTGACCTTGTGCTGCATACTCTATCCCCGGGGGCAGTCGCTCCAAACGGAATGATTATACACCCCAAGGTAAGAGTTGTTAAAACAAGATATGCAATACTTGCTAAAGACCAAGAGTATGAGCTGACCCCAGAACTGATTGAACAAATCAGAACATATCTGGAAGAAGGCGCAGACCCTGAAGAACTCTTAAAACAGCAGCAAACTGAATACGTCCAAGCTGTTACAGAGTATCTCGACACACATCCCAACGCTGTCGCAATCTGGAAAGTATTTAAAGAAGAAGCCGGATTCAAAGACACGAAGCTCAAAGAAATACCGCTTGATGTATTAAAACAGCTGTTTATCAAACTGACTGTAGACTAAAACAATGAGGAGGCAACACGAAATGCCAAAGTTTAAACTAGAACCACGCCCAGATGTAGCTGAAGAAATAACCATAGTACCAGAACCGGTTCCAACAATTGAACCAGCTAAGGTAAAGAAACAACGTATAGCTACTCGTTGTATTCAAGACCTTGATGAAGCAAGAATAAGCTCAATGACTGAAACAGAAATGACTGAAGCTTTAAGAGACGACCGGATGTTCCTAAGTAACAAAGTTGCTGCACTAGATGCCAACTGCAATTCCGCATATGAAAAAGTCCGTGAGCTGCAAACAGCTTATGACAACATTAAAATCCAAGCAAATTCAAAAGTAAACTATGCACTCCAACAGGTTGCAGCTTGCCACAGCGCAATCATGATGGTGTTCAAGAAAGAGGAATAACATGCCTATAAATTTTGATGCACTACCGGATAAGATGACTTATAGTATCCCTCCAAAGGGACTGTACTATGCACTGATCGAGAAAGCAGAAATGAAGAACAGCCCGGACCCAAAGAAATCCCCATATCTTAATCTGACCTACGCATTAACTGATGCAAACGGCAAAGCTTCAGGTAAATTATTTGATATGATCTCAGAACCAAATCACGACCTGACCCGCTTTAAGCTCCGTAGATTTATCGAAGCTTTAGGCATTAACATCACAGGTAACTTTGAATTAAAAGACATAGCCAAAGTTGCTGCCGGCAAACGCATCTTAGTTGATGTAACTGAAGATAAGAAATCCGATCAACCCCGGGCAACAGTCGATGTATTCCACGCTCAGATATATTACCATATCTCTGAAGCCGGGCAACGCTTTCAAACAGTTGAAGGTGCTGTAATCAATGCGCCTGACGCAGAGGATGCAACACCAAATAATACTGATACGCCCACAGAGGTGACGTATTAATGAGTTTCCTGGCTGAGTTCTTTGATATACTCGAAGGGTCCGCAGAAGCACCAGTGTGCTGTCCGTTTGACCACTTCACAACCAGTGGAATAGGCTACAAAGAGTCTAATCCATCCGCACACGTCAATACTAACAAGGGAGTTTTCCATTGTAAAGTATGTGGCATAGGTTATTCAGAAGCTCAGTTCATGCAACAGCTATTCGATTGTAGTTATATGGATACTAAAAGACTTCAACGGTGCTTTGAAACTCAAGAAAATTTAACTATGTGGGAGTCTGCAACAACTCTCACAGAAGAATCAAAACAAAGAGCATTAACTCTAGGGATATCTGCAGAAGTAATTGAAGAACTTAAACTTCGTACTCCTGTAGGTTCCCGAGATTTAATCTCATTCCCAGTATTCATGTATAATCATGTATTGGATATTAGAAGTTACAATCCAGGGGGACACCCTAAAATTAAATCAAGACAAAACTGCCCATCAGGTTTAATAATCCCATACGATATATGGAGACCGACAGACCACAATCGATTGACCCTTATATGTGCCGGTGAGAAGGATATGGCAATAGCTCGTACCAACGGGTTTAATGCTATAACTCTTACCGGTGGCGAAGGGGCTCTCCCTAAAACTCTCAAACAATTCCAAGATAGACAAATAGCAATAGCTTATGATAATGATGGAGCAGGACTAAAAGGAGCCAAAGCCTTAGCAATGACTCTTTTTAAATATTCTAAAACCATCAAGATAATCACAGGCTTTCACGAAATTTGTAAAGAAACTGGGGAAGACATCACAGATTTCTTCACTAAATATGGAAAGACGAGAGATGACCTTGTTGCGTATATTCAAACAACCCCTTATTTTATACCATCCGAAGAAGACTTGAAAAATCAATACCCAATCGTAGACCTGCTGACTGCATCAAGACCTGAGAAAATAGGTAAGATGCTACAAAGTAACGTGCAGATCGTCGCTACTTCAGAAGCTACATTTGCTTCACCTTCTGCAATTATAATAGAGAAGTTTGCTAAGTCAGGTGAGAAAGACACCATGGAAAAAGGTGAATACAAAGAATGGGAACTCGAAGAAAACAACTGTCAAGATATCCTACACATGATTGACAATAACTTCACCGAAGAAGCTATTGAGAAAAACCTTAAGCATCTAATGCATATACCTTATACAGAACGATGCTTATCCATCAAAGCAGTTGCTAAGAAAACCGTCTTCAAAGCTTATGTAACAGATATGTTTGAAACCTCAGACACCAAGGTTCAGCCTATGGAATACACAGCGTATTCATTAGGTTGTAAACTAGAGAGCGGACAGAAATATCTTGTAACATTTAAGCTGGTTCCTCATCCTTACAAAGGACAACAGCTTGTAATGATTATCCTAGATGCTGTACAAGCAAACGATTCTGTATCCAACTTTACTGTTACGCCAGAAGTTAAAGAACATCTCAATGTTATTAAAAACCTGGAAGGAACAGTTGCTGAAAGAATCGAACTCATGACTGAGAAAATTAAAGGACTGCTGGGGTATGATGGAAACAATACTCTGATTCAGAGCATTGACTTCGCATACAACACAGCTCTGCAATTTAATTTCGGAACATTCAAAAACGTTAGAGGATATTTAGATACGCTAATCGTTGGTGAATCACGAGTTGGTAAATCTAGTACAGCAAATGCATTACGAGAAGTCTATGGCCTAGGTGTCTTTACATCACTTGCAGGAAACAGTGCAACTATCCCCGGACTTGTTGGGGGCAGTAATAAAACAGCCACAGGATTTCAAACAAGAGCAGGGCTGATCCCTCAGAACCATCGTGGATTAATCATCTTCGAAGAGTTTGGTAAATCAAATCAAAATGTAACAACAGAACTAACAGATATTCGATCTTCAGGAGAAGTCCGAATAACCCGAGTCTCTGGTACAATAACTCTCCCTGCACTGGTCAGAATGATTGCTTTAACAAATGTTAAGAGTGCAGATGGAGTTATCAAGCCAATCGCAGCTTACCCTAATGGCCTTGCTATAATCACAGAACTAGTAGACACTGCAGAAGATATTGCCAGGTACGACTTAATGGTTGTACTGAGTGATAAAGGAGCTGCTCAAATCGATCCACTCTGGGAGCCTCAAGCACCTTTTGATAAAGAAGTTTATCAAGCAAGAGTACGATGGATATGGAGCCGGACACCGGAACAAATCTTAATCGATAGAGAAACAAGCTTATATATCCTGGAGAAGGCTAATGAAATGAACCGGATATATGAATGTCATATTAAGATATTCGGAACCGAAGCTTGGAAAAAGATAGCCCGACTTGCAATAGCAGTAGCCGGCTATGTTGTAAGCACTGATGATTATGAAACAATCAAAGTTACAAAAGAACATGTAGACTACGCTATCGAATATTTTCAGCGAGTCTATGACAACTCAACATTTAAATTAAAGGAGTATGTAATCCATGAGCGACAATACTCTACAATTGATACAGACGGTGTTAAAGCGTTGCAAACTGTTTATGACAAAAATTCATCTCTCATATTGCAGCTGGAACAATGTGCGGCTGCGACGAAAAATATGCTTGGAGCGGGCTCAGGTCTATCAAATGATGACCTTAATAAAGCACTCAATCTCCTCAGCAGAGGGCTCTTCATCAGATTTCAAAACCATGATATTATCCCAACAGAACGATTCAGATTGGGACTTGCCAAAATAAATCGAGGAACAAATATACCAAGGGTAGGTGACGGGATTGCTTAAAAGACATTGGAACTCTGTAACTATAACCACTAACCAGCAAGCAAATGCGATGGTAGAAGTTTTTAATAAACTTAAACCAACTATAGGTGCTCTAGATACAGAGACCAATGGCTTGCATATTATACAGTCCATACCATTTCTGGTTCAGTTCGGATTCCTAGACCCTGACTCAAACGAAGCCTACACTTATTCTGTAGACTTGGAGCGTCAACCTATTCTAGCTCGAGCCGTTATATCTAAATGGCTTGAGCTGGCAACATCCTTAAAAATAATGCTAGGCCACAACATCAAGTTTGATCTTCATATGCTTTCGAATATTGGTTTTCAGTACACCACTGAAAACCTATCAGACACTATGTTCTATATTCGATACGCTCATGATAATCTCACACCAGAACATGGCGGTCCACCCATGAAATTAAAAGAGTATACAGCTCGTTATATTTGGGGAGATGCCAAAAGTCATGAAGCCTTACTTGACAACGAAAAGTCTAACATTGCTAAGGAGCTTAACCTCAAATTAAAGATTCGTCTTAAAAATTGCGGAGAACCTCCAGCAAAATACCATGCTCGAACTTATAATCTATCAGTCTTAGAAGATATCTTCAAAGACCCAATCACAGATTATAACGATCTTCCTGAAAATGTTATACCCCACTACCTTGAGTGGTTGCAGTTAGATGTACCTATCTATCTGCAACCCAAGATAGTCGGACTAGTCGATTCCAATATGATACCCTATAATATCCTCAACAGGAGCAACTTAACTAAGTATGCCCATTATGATATTATATATACTATTGAAATCTACTTGAGTCTTAAAGATGTCATAGAAGCTCGTGGTAATCAACGAGGTATCGAAATAGAAGATAGCTTAATCTTCCCATTCTTTTACATGGAACGGGTAGGTTTTCTAGCTGATAAAGCTTATATCGAAGTCAGTAGACTGCGTATGAAAGAGTATATCATACAGCTAAGAGAAGAACTATTTGCCCTTGCAGAACGTGAGTTCACTATAGGTCAAGATGGAGTTATTAAAGATATCTTAAATAATGACTTCGGCTTAAACCTTGCCACCACAAAGAAAGAAGAGCTGGAACAAACACTTAGTGTATTACGCAGAGAAAATAATACTTCAGGCGCAATACAATTTATAGAACTGGTGCAGAGCCTACGTTCGTTAGAAAAATGGTACAGCACTTATATCATAAGGTTTTTAAGAGACCTGACCTCTACAGATAAACTGTATACCACCATTAACCAAGTAGGCACAGTGTCTGGCAGAGTAACCTCAAGCTTCCAACAATTCCCAAAGGAAGCTATATCCACAAAAGACGGTGAAGAAATCTTTCACCCACGCAAAATGATTAAGCCTGAAGGAGGCGATTATGATAGCATCATTTTCCTTGACTACTCTCAAATTGAGTTACGCTTTCAAGCTATGCTTACGATACTTGTGGGAGACGCTGATCTTAATCTCTGTCGGGCCTATATGCCTCATAAGTGTATTAATAGACTTACTGGCAAAGCCTTTAGCAGTGATGATATTCCGTTATTCACATCCGGAAGACTGGATGGAGAATACAGACTACAGGAGGACCCTGAAGTTCAATGGGTCCCAACAGACGTGCATGGAACCACTACTCAACTCGCTACTGGGTTATCTCCAGGAGACCCGGACTTCAAACGCCAGCGTACTCTTATCGGAAAAAAGGTTAATTTCGCTAAGAACTATGGGGCTAAATTTAACAAAATTAAAGAAATATTTCCTGAAAAATCAGACGAAGAGATACGTCAAATTGATGACGCATATTATAAGGCGTTTCCCGGAGTTAAATCCTACCATAGTTACTGCTATGGAAGAGCTCAAGAATTCGCTTATACAACCAACCTCTTCGGAGTTAGGTACTACGGACTCTCAGGGCATAAACTCATCAACACCCTTATCCAAGGACCAGCAGCTTACTTCCTTAAACTCAAAATTAGAGAGCTGTATGACTTTGGCAGAGCACGAGGAATACAATCTCTATTTCAGATGAATATCCATGATGAATTATCATGGCTAAAACATAAGAGAGATGATCCGGCATTGTTCTTTGAGTTTCAAAAGATCATGCAAGATTGGCCTGATACCTTAATCCCAATCATTGCAGAAATGTCTGTTACCAAAACTAATTGGGCAGAGAAAGAGGAGGTCCACAACCTGAATGAATTACAAACGTATCTTAGCAATTGACCCATCAGGTAGTTTTAACGAAGGCAAAGGAACCACAGGTTGGTGCTGCTTTGATGCTCTGGAAAATAATATCTATGCAGCAGAAAGTATCTCAGCAAAAAACTATTCAACTATGGAAGAGTATTGGATGAATATTGAAAATATGGTTGAAAGCTTTGTCAATACAAGTACTGTAGTAGTTATAGAAGACTACCTATTATATGGTAGTAAAGCTGAGAATCAAATTAATTCTCGTATGGAAACCAGTAAACTTATTGGCATACTTCAATACTGGTGTTGGAGATTTGATGTCCCCTGCATCCTGCAACCGGCATCTGAAGTTAAGACTCGATGGGCTGATCCTATTCTAACCTACAAAGGTTATTTAAATAAAAGTATGAAGATCGACCGTCATGCGAAAGATGCTCTGCGCCATGCAGTGCACTACGCAACATTCAAAAATGGAAAGGGGAAACAAAATGAAACAGAGGACACCACTAGCTGATAGTGGAGCAAGAACAACTTTTGATACAGGTGCACAAAAAGAAATCGTAACCGGTAACGGTCGTTTCGATCTGTTAGAACCTGAGCTTCTTTTCCGTGAAGCAGTTCATTACGAAAATGGAGCTATCAAATATTCAGATAGAAACTGGGAAAAAGGAATCAAGGTTAGCTGTCATATGAATTCCATTCTCAGACATGCAACAAAGTATTTAGCCGGATGGCGTGACGAAGATCACCTTGCAGCAATCGTCTGGCATGTAGCCTGTATCATGCGCTGGGAAAAAGACAAGCGAATAGACTTGCTGGACTTACCCTGGCAGAAGGAGTTTTATGGAAGAAACGAAAAACCCAACACAGAGAGAAGAAAAAGCAGCCTCTAGGATCGAACAGGTTATCACGAATGTACCTCCAGCAATAACCAACATTCCTGAGAGTCAGGACAGCCTCCCTATGGAGACTGATATCGTATATAATCCGTTAGTTGCTGACACAATTCGTGAAGCTAAAGCCACTGAGAAAATCATTGGTCTTGATTTAACCGGACTGCCCATCGTGGTTGATATTGCAAATATCAACCTCTACAGTAATGATGAATATGCCTTAGCTCGTCGAGATGGTTTTGGTGCTTCAGACTCTTCAGTTATTCTGGGAGTAAATCCTTTTACTACCTTAGAAGAACTGATTAAACAAAAAGCATCAACAACCATCTCAGCTGATGAACGTAAGATTGGTGAGTTAGTCTCTGTCCGAAAAGGCTTGGACCTCGAACCTCTTATAATCAAAAAGTTTGAGCAGTATTTTAAACAAGTAACCATCAAACCAAAAGATATGTACAAGATGATTAACTATCCATATCTTAAAATCAACTTTGATGGTGTTACAGTAGCAAATGAAAAATACGTTCCCGCAGAAATAAAGGTAGTAACTATGTCTGGTGAACGACACTACGCTACGAACAAAGCTATGTTTAATGAAATGGAAGGATTTAAATCTTTACCTGAAGATGTCTCGAGAAAGAACTGGTCTATAGAAAGTAAGGCTGGTTACTACGGTATCCCACCTTATTACTATACCCAGTTGCAAGCGCAAATGATGGCATTAGATGCACCCTTTGGGCATCTATCAGTCTTGCTGGATAAAGAATGGAGATTCTATTCTTATTATATCTGGCGGGATCAACCCGTTATCAATGCTTTAATAACTGAAGGTTATAAAGCTTGGCAACGTGTGTTACAATTGAGAGGAGAAACAGGATGGATACAGCCCACAGTGGACCCGGCTGGATTGGCTTCGACCTCGACGGAACCCTTGCCGTCTACACCGAATGGGAAGGACCAGACAGAATCGGTAATCCAATACCAACCACCATCGCACTCGTCAAAAGACTATTAAAGACCGGCATAAAGCTTAAAATCTTTACTGCTCGTGTCTGTTCCAATCAACCTGAAGGTATTGCTGATATAGCCAGAGCTGCTATTAAAGCCTGGTGCTTACAGCATATAGGTGTAGAACTTGAAATAACTTCAGAAAAAGATTGGCACATGATCGAATATTATGATGATCGTGCGATTGCTGTGGAGTTCAACACAGGGAGAATTTTATGGCAAGAAGAAGAAGCAGACCCCCAACAAGAATTGACTATGGGGCAACGAGATTATTAAATGAGCTAATTGATACTACGACTATAGACCCAGCATTAACTGCAGCTGCTGAACAAACCGGAAGAATAATGGCTGCAGATTTTGATCTGGCAGTACAAGAGTTCCAACGAAATGCTTTACAACCTGACGCAAATGGTAATATTCAAATAATGTTACAGCCAGATGTTCATACAGGACAACGCAATCAAGATCATATAGTAGATGCTGCAAGATATGCTGACAATCCACAAGGTGCAGGACCTGGTGATCCAGGTCTTCAAGGTGAACCTGGAACTCCTGGAGAACCAGGGCTTACTCCTATAACAGGTATATATCCTGGTGACCCTGAATACGGAGGTCTCCCAGGTGATAATGTCATTGTTATTGTTGAAGTCTCTGTTGTGGACAGAAATGGAACAGTATCTAGCAAAAAAGGACACAGATCAGCAAGAATATCTAACATGGACCCTATAGGTAGTGAGCGTATAAAAAATCGTATAGCTGCAATATTTTGTGAAGAATTGCTCTCTATGGGGTTCAGAACTATTGGTGAGCCTGTTATAGAAGTTCTTCAAAGAGCTCCAGAACGAGGAGATAGAATAGCTGTCAGACGCTGGAATGCACCAGAACCACGAGACACACCAGCAACTGAAGGACGACCCTACGGAGAAGCTTGGGGACCCGCTCCGACATACACAGATACGTTTATATCTCGAAGCTTTAAACCAAAGGATGAGGACACAGATATAAAGCACTGTGAAAATTGTTGGTGGTATGAGAATTGTAAAAGTAATAATAAACTAAGACTACCCTATTGTAAAGGACAAGGCTAATTGCCTTGTCCCTTTTTTTTAACGGAAATATCCCCAGGTATTCTTGATCCGATACTTAACTGAAATATTTGTATACGGTGTAATCTTACCAAATCCACCAGCTTTTAACCTACTCTTACCGGTCTTAGAATACTGTTCTCTATAAAGACTGTCATAGTTCCCACTCCGTAATCCAAAGTTATTGTAGTACTCAGGTCTATACGGTCTCTTTGCACGATACGCTTTTGCGTAAATCGTTTTAGAATAAGCTTTGCGAGGATACGTTTTCTTACCACTTCGTCTAGGTCTAGCTGCATAGATAGTACGATTCTTCTTAAACCTATCTTGATACCTAAGCGTTCCACCAAAAAGTCCGGGTGCTACAAGGTTCGCTACATTACCAGTACGATCATAATACTTAGGTCCTGTATCTGTATATCTCTGTACACCTGCCCCGAATAATGGGATTAAGTTTGTCAATTGTCTGACGATAGCTGCAGCTTCTTCACCATCTTTAGTATCATAAATTTTAAGCAACTCTATCATCTCTTGAGAAAGAAATTGTTTTGAGTTCTGTAATATAAAATCTAATGAAGTCTGAATAGGCGCAGCTAGTTTACCTTGCATTAACTTCGTAGGATTTGCTATGGTGTTAAGAGCATCCATGAATGAAGGATTCAATTTAATATTAAATCCATCATCACCAATTGGTATATTACCTGCTAATATCTGACTCTGTAATGATCTATTATTATTTAATTCTGTATGATCGATATTATCAAAATCAAACACAGGAGTCATAATATCTTTAAACATGTTTACCATCCACGGGTACTTCTCAGCAGCTGTAATCCAATAGTCTAAGTTCCTAATAAAAAATGTATAGAATGGAATTATATTTTCCATCATTTTTTCAAACGGAGTCTTCAAACCAAAGTCAAAGTGAGTTTGTGCTATTCTAAAAAATGCAGTAGAGTTTGATAACCCACGATCTCTGATAATATAATACTGAGCCAGTCGATTAATCTGCTCACCTAGTCTATTAAACGTTATCAGTTTATTTGATTGGTGAACAAATGTTCTCCATATCTTTTCAGTGTCATCTTTTCTAAGACCTTGCTTAAAAAACAACTCCTGTAAATCAGCAGTAGGACCAATGTTCGCTGTGTCGTTAGTTACAAGATGAGCTAAATCAAAATCTTCACGAGATAGTTTAGGTTTCATATATTGAAAATAAAAATCTATATTTTCTTTACTAAATCCACCATGAGCTTCCATTAAAAATATTTTATCAGCATCTTCATTATATCTTTGAATAGTCTCCATAGCTCTGAGCCTATTTTTAGCAATAGATAAATCTAAATCTAATCTGATTACTTCAGGCATCTGCTCAAGTTGTTTTATTAACTCAGCTTCTTCAAGATTAAAATAATTTAAATTAATAATTTCTTTAACATCATGCTTAAATCCTCTAAGCAAACGCACCGCATTATACTGAGCCAAGATAGTGCCAAATATAGTTTGAGTCTCTATCATAGTTTTAAAGGTGCCCTCTACAAAGTTACGCACCCAAACCCCAGGGTCTGAAAGGTAACCTATCTTATAAGTGTATATAAGCCTACGCCAAAAATCTAAAGCTTTGTCTGTTATTCTATCCATATTAATAGTCTCATACATATTTGAATAAACATGGTATGGCACTAAAATAGCATCAAGGTCTAAAGCTTGTTGAGCTTCCTCAACAGTCTTTGGATTTAAAGACGCTACTCTATAGCCTACATTTTTATCTTCTACCAAAGCCACTAATTTATATTCCGGATATTCCTGAAGACGAGTGGCTACATCATTAAGGTCTAAATCTGGTACAATATTTTTAAGCTTAAGCCAAGGAGCAAAGAGCATATTAAGATAATGTTCTTTAGCATCTAACTTTTGAGCCACTAAAGTAATAGTATTTTTATATGCAGTTACTAAATTCCGTGGAGCAAACTCCTGTATTTCTTTTCTAAATTTATGAGAACCTAAGTTAGACCAATTAAATCTAGTCTCTTTAAATAGTTCTTTCTGAGAAAACATATCAGGTCCACTAGCCACCTTTTTTACTGAGTCTGGGAGCCTGTCAAACATCTCTTTATAAAAATCATCAAAGATCAATTGCCCAGAACTTCCTACACTTTTACCTTTAGTCATTCTATTTAAAGAAGCTCCAGCCTCTTTAATAGCAGCAACTAATTTAGGCTGTGCTAAATCAACAGCCGCTAAGTCATAATCAATATCTTTTAATAGAACATCTTCTATTTCAAATTCGTCAGAAGCACCTGACCAGCTATTTGTTTTTCTATAAAACCATTTACCGTCTACTCTATGAAGTTCTCCAGCCGAACCTACTACCATATAAACTCTAGTTTTTTCTATAACAATGTGAATGTCAGCCGCTTTAAGTTCATTTTTATGTGATAGTAACTCATAAAATAGGCCCTTCCTAGTATTGTCCGTAATAATATCTGCTACATCAAAAGTTATATAAGGAGCTTTTTTTAACATATGTGCAAGTAAACGATTTACATTATAAGTTCCATCAGGCATCTTAGGTATCGCTAAAGTCTGAGTGATAGGTTGATGTGCAATACTATCAGAATAGTTACCTATATTTCGCAGATTAGTACTCCTAGTTTGTAAAGGTATAGACTCATCTAATAAAGCTGCATACTCTTTAATCATATCTTCAGCTTGAGCAAGCTCAGCACTTATAGCAAAATACTTAGCCTGAGACAACTTATGAGTATCTATATCGTTGCCTAAATTTTCAAGAGCAAGTCGAGAAGCTTTAAGGTCTTCATAGACTTCCCTCAGTTTGGCAGGGTTTGCCATGTTATGATTAGATAATACCTTAATTGATGCAGACTCTTTAAAATAATTCATTTGAGCAATAGAGGCTTCTTTACGATAAATATCTTGAGGACGGTCTAATAGCCTCCGTAAGTCTGGGTCAATAAACCCCAGTATCTTTTGTTTCAACACATTATTATTATTTTTAGAAACATATTGCCTATAAATATATTGAAGCATAATCCAATTAGAAATTAAATCATCTTTATCTAATCTAAGATGACTATAAAATCTAGCACTAGGCGTATCTCCCCAAACAGTCATTATGCTTTTTAAATCGCCCTGAGGTACTAATGTATGAAGAGCAAGTTTAATATGAGCTTCATAAGGTTTAATAAGATGCGGATTTTTAATAGCCATTCTTGATCTTTCAAATCCTTTGCTTACTTTAGTGAGAGCCTTACCCATAGTAAGACTGATCTCATCTGCTTGGCTATATTTAAAATATTCTAAGATACCATCTACATCTATAGCTTTTCTATAGGCATACTGACTGAACCCATCTGTTAAAGAGAATAACATCTTTGATGCATTAAGATGTTGAGTATACTGCAAGAGAGTTAACTGTTTAACTTTTTCATAATGAGCAGGATTAGTTAAGTTAATGTTCTCTATAGGATGACGCTTTAAATACTGAGCCATAAAAGCCTCAATATTTTCATTTACATAATCTGTAAAGAACTTATTATAAAGCCCGTCTTCAAATTTTTCTTTACTAAGAAACTGATTTTTCCATTGTCTGTTATCACTTCCAATTTGTTTTAACTTTTCATATAGCTCAGTAGAAGCAGTCCTAACAAGATGTTCCCAGTCTGGGTCTATTGCAACTCTTTTATCTATACCAGACTTACCTATAGCTTTATTTGTTTGGATTTGACCTAAATCATCTGCAAGTTTTTTTAATAAGTTTGCAAAGGCCCCGTTATTAGGAGCTATCAATTTATCAATACCTTCAGGTCCATCCTGTTTTAGGGCATACTTTTTGAGATGCTTTCTAATAATAAGTTGCTCATTAAGGCCTACAGTGTAAAAGCCATCCAACTCACGCAACATAGCTAAAGTATCTTTCTTTATAAAATGTTCAAAATAATTTATATCCTCATCAGATATTCCAACTCTTTTCATGCGATCCATAAGCTGCCCTATATCAAAGCCTTCACCATTATGAAAGACTAATTGTGTAAGTTTTTGGTCATTAGTTTTTAACATATCTATAAAGCTTTGTAGCATGGCTTGTTCATCAGTATACATACCTTTTTCACTAGCCTTAATATAATAGTCTAAGCGTTTCTCTACAGTGTCGAGTTCAGGTAAATCTTTATACTTACTAGCTAAGAAACTTTCAGCAGGGATATCAAAAGTATCTGCTCTACTAAGTTTACGAATAAGAGACCCGGACTCTCCTCCGTAGACTTTCCAGCCTATCTGGTGTACAGAACCGATGTTAGCATTAAAGCCTGGAGTCTCTATATCACAAATGATATATTTAATATATGATCTTGGAAATTTCTTTTTTAAGAAAGCTCGTATAACAGCTTCTGTTATTTTAACATCAGCTTCAGCTTCATGAGCAGGAAGCTTTTCAACACCATAAAGTTCCATCATAGCTTTTTTAACTTTAGGGTCTTCTTGAAGCTTCTCTAATTTAAGAGAACGTTTTGCATCTGAATTTGCATAGTCTTCAATCTTTTGAATAAGCTCTTTAAATTTATAATCAAAGTTATTCAAAAAATTACGAGGAGATATCCCAGCAAGACCCTGGACTACATCTAAGAAGATGTTGTGGGTTAAGTCTCTAATATTGCTATTAGATAAATCATTTAAAAAATGAGCATAGTTATCAAAGTGTGTAGACATATTGATAATTTCTCTAGCTATGTTTACAGCATCTGCCATATTTGCAGTTTGTCCTGTAGCTTTATTAGTAACCGGTCCATTAAATGAATTAGCCATTGTATGAATATAGGCCCCAAGTCCTTCAGCATTGTTATTAATTGAAGCAACCAGTTCATTAACTTTTTCAATATTCATTAAAGACATGTTTGTATAGAGCTGAGATAATTTCAACTCATAGTAGATTGTTCTGGCTCCCAAAGATATCATACGATTTGTCATAGCTACAGGATGATTATCTGCTAACATTTCTAATAATGTAGCAAAATCAGCAGGGTCTGTAGAACCTATGTTCATTATTGTAGGTGTTGCATCACTACTAATTGTGCTATGTTTAACAGGGGGCTTACCATATCCTTTAGGTAAAGGAGACTCTGTTTGTTTTAATACATCCTTAATTAACTCTATAAGTTTTTTATCAATTTTAGCTACATCACCCTTAGACAAAGAAGCTAAGATATCTCTTTGTAAACCTGGGATATCATCAGCACCACCCGTATATTTTTTTACAGTAGTTATAATATCCTGAATAAAAGCAGGTGTCTTATCAGTTAAGTGCTTAGCCATATCCACAACATAATCTTCTAATCTTTTAACTACTTGATGTTGGGCTGTTTTTATTTTATTATAATAAATACGCTCACCACTAACAGGCGCATTGTTTTTTAACTTATCTGCAATACCTTGCACTATGCGTTGAAGATTTGTCCAAACCTCACTATACGCTTCCATATCTGTCGGGTTTACTGCGAGGAATGAATTAATAGCTTCTATAAGAACATGGTCATCTCCACCGACTATATCCTTAATCTGAGATATATATTGCTCTGGATCGTCCGTAAAAATTTCCACAATCTGTTTTTTAATATTATCAATATTATCTGGTTCAAGTATATCTATATTAGTCTTTCTAGCTTCTTTCTCAAACTGACTATCTTGTATTTTCTGAATTAATGGATTTTGTGTCCTTTCTGCAAAGTTAAGTCTATCTGAATAGGACTTGTAAACCTTACCTAACACTTCATTAGGTTTAAGGGCATCTTTGATCTCATCAAATATTTGATTATAAGAGTCTGTTATTTCTCCAAGCTTTATAGCATACTCATCAAATTTAAATACAATATTATTTAAATCAGTCCCTGCATCAACAGCATCTGAAATAGTATTTAGAGTACCTTGAATTGCTTCTTTAACAGCACCTTCAAAGGCATTAAGAACTTCAGTTAATGATGCATCCGGAACAACAGTTAATTCTTTTTTAAAATTAGTGATAACTGGGTCAACATACTGAGCATTATATTCCGCAAAGCTTTCTTCAAAAAATAGCTTAGTATACTCCGGAGACTCAGGGACACCCATCTTTTTAGCATGGGCAAACTCATCTATAGCAAGAGCTGTATGAACCCTTAGGTTATTATACTTCAGGTCTGCTTTATTTACAAACGGATTATTAAAATCTATCTTAGCTATAGGAGGAGCTTCGTCAAATAAGGGAGCAAGTTGATCGTATATCTTTGAAGCTCTTGAGCTTCTTAGATCGATAGCCTTTACACTTTCTTTAACACGTTTATACTCTTCCACAACCTTAAGCCTATCCACTAAATCTTGAAAATGATCTTCGAATACACCAAGATCACCACCCATTTTTTCATTAGTGCTTTTAATTTGAGCTAGGTAGTCATCTAAAGGATTCTCACTGTCTGGACTATTTAATATTCTACGAAGAACATGTTTCATTTCTTCCGGGTCTTTCCAATATTTCTGCATAGTTAAATCAATTTGAGCTTTTTTTGCTTTAACACTTTCCTGTATTAAAATTTTAAATGTTTCTGAAGAAAGCAGTTCTTCATCATTTAACTTATTTACCATATTAAGGTTATCAACAAGGTCTGCATATGCTGCTGAAGCTTCATCATATTTATAGATGTCAAAGATTCCATCTGGACCTTTAAATTGTTTTAAAGCATTATCCACATTCCTTGTCATAAACTCAGAAACCCAGTTACCTCCACGAGAGATAGCCCACCATGCAGGAGTAATACCTGAAGACTGCATAGCTCCCTTCATGAGGATTCTTTGTAAGCCTTCCACTGGAGCTATGACTTTCTGTAAGCTCTGAAGAGTGGTAGAAGTAGCAATGCCTGTGGAGAGCTTACTTAAACTCTGCATAGCTTTAACAAACTCGGGGGTTCTAAGTTCTTTCCTAAAGATTAATGATCCACTCTCTGCAAATTTTGCAGCTACTTTACCAATAGCTTTACTCATAGTGTCGTAGTCTCCAAGGAGGTAAGCACTAACAGCTCTACGAGTAAGTCTGTTAAATTGCTTCTCAGTGACTTCTTTAGCAACATCACCTATAGTTTCTTTTATGGTAGTTTTGATAGCACCTTTAACACCTGCAGAAACTGCGGCTTTACCAAAGAGAGTTACCCAGTTCAGTGGGTCTGAGAGTAGCTCGGCCCCTACATCTGTTATAAAGTTCCCAGTATGCCAGTCATAGTTTTTACGCCCGTGATTTCCCCAGCCTAATGCATTAGCTACACCGGAGCCCCCTTCTTGTAGACCTGCTTTAACTATTTGATTTGGAACATCAAGAGTTTCTCCAAGGTTCATCAAGAGGTTCATAACAGAGATATCCGGTCTACCTTTAAGAAGAGGCTTTAAAGTAGTCCTATGTGCTAAGCCCATTGTATCTGAGACTATATTCAATAAAGGAATTTTCTCTAGCCCAAAGAACTTAGTATGCTCCATGTCCTTGTTAAAGCTACCTAAGATAACATCCGCAAGAGAGTTTATCTCATACGGATCGTTATAATCAGAGGTTAAGCTTTCTTGAGGTTCATAGCGTACATAAGCTTTCGGGTATTGATATGCCTTAGGCAATACTGGCACCTGAGGAGGAGCCAGTACTGTAGGCACCTTTGCTACTTGCGGTAGATTGTAAGGCGGTACATATGCCATAAGTTATCCTTTATCCTGCACTAATTGTACTTTCTCCCTTAAATTTAGGGCCTATATAATTTCCGTTTGAATCATAATATTTAGCTAAGGCAGGAGATAAATTTATATAATCAGGAAGTGTACTCCTAGTTACCTTATTATTTTTTTCAGCTTCTTTTTTAGCTTGCTTTTCTGCATCTTCTAGAAGTCCTCGCTCTTCTTTAAATTGTTTCATAGCTGTTTCGGCTGGAACACTAAAGAGGGACATATAAGCTACATAAGACTGCATATCATTATTAGCTACAGCATTTTTAATATTCTGCAAAGTCTCTTCTGCAGCGGGTTGTTTAGCTGTGTTGTTTGCTATAAGTTGCTGCCCTTCAAGACTTCTTTGAGAAGCTACATCAGATGCTGCTTTATTTGTATTGGCTACTTCAATTGCGGACAGGTATGACTTAAGAGCTGCTTCTGCTGAAGCTTCTTTATTAGTCTGGGCCGCACCCAGAGTAGCTTCTTTACCAAGCCTTGCAGCTGTAGTCGTAGCATTAGACTGTAATTCTCCTACCTGTAAATTCTTGGCATTCTGGTCTAGGCGAGCTTGCAGGTCCATACCACCTATATTAAGCTGAGTATCTGCACCATACTTGGTCACATCCAGATTACCCAAGCCCATACCGGCTGCGTTAGATGTGGTCAGAGCATTCAAGGAATTCTGAGCCATAGCTGCTTGTTCTTTATCATTTAAGAGGTTACGGTCAACAGCAAGTTGAGTAGCTTCGTCGGCACCGAGCTGTTGATTATTTAAGATCGAGCTAAGCTCATTAGCAGCTTGCATACCACGAGATGCACCATTAGCTACGGCGGCAGCATTAGATTTACGAACAGCATCAAGACCTGCCTGTTGGTTCCCAAACATATTCCCATAAAATTTATTCTCAGTAGCTGTGTATTGTTTGTCCAATACGTCATACTGAGCTTTGGTGGCATCATTAAACTTACCAAGAATAGCATCTTGATCGTAAGTGATTCCGTACATATCTGCAAGGGATTGCCCGCCCATTAGATTAGGAATTGCACCTGCACTGGGAGCAGCTGGAGCTGGAATTGCACCAGGTCTGTTAGCTGTTGCAGGTAAAGGTCCTATATTACTGTTAGGATTAATAAGTGACCCGGGTTGATACATAGCTGCATTATAATTGCCTAGTTTAGCATCCATAGCATCATACTCAGCTGCTTGCCCTTGTGTCATACCAGGAGTTAAGGGAGCTTGCCCAGGTTGAGTCACACCTGCAAACTTCTTTTTAGTTGGATCATCTGTAGCTTTAGGCAGTTGAACTAATCCCATATTCTTTAATGCCATCTAAATCACCACCTTATTTACGGAGTTCTCTTATCGTTCTGGCGATGAGAGATGCTGCTTGTTCACGAGTTATCGGAGCTTTCGGGTTGAAGTTCCCTTCATCATCCCCGACCATAATCTTTAATTCATTTAACATTACTACGTCATTAAGAGCGTAGCTGGATATTTTGTCTGCGTCTTTATACATTTTAAACATCTCCCCGTCGTAATAATTTAGACCATAGGTTTCAACTATATTGATAAGTGCATCAGCATAGTTAGGGGCTGTTGCGTATCCACAATTATACAATGCCCAGGCTGCTTCCTGATAAGACTTAGCTGTCCTGACTGGCGTGTATAATGGAATTGAAAGTAATTCGGAATGGTCTCGAACCGAATCATTAAAAGAAGCGTATACTCGGAACGGCTCCTTCATTGTTACATACTGGCCCTGGATAAACTCCTGTGTATCGAAGTATCCTACATCATGACCACACCCCGGGAACCATTTGATACCGAAGAGGTTGTTGGCCTGTTGAGCAAGGCCGCTATCTCCCCAACCACTTTCTAAAATACCTTGGGCAATGGTGATGCTGGGGCGAATGTTGTATTCGCGCCAGCCATCAATTGCACCTGATTTGATTAGATCAATGAAGTTCTCCATA
>Ga0209417_1003723_pt1 | contig 19699 bp, 15 predicted proteins | sample RifGroF2_FD_184002 | JGI IMG/M metagenome (GOLD analysis project Ga0209417, IMG submission 184002) | Groundwater microbial communities from Rifle, Colorado, USA - Groundwater F2 (SPAdes) (version 2) | ecosystem: Environmental > Aquatic > Deep subsurface > Groundwater | place: Rifle, Colorado... | reverse complement strand
CCCAAGTATGCCACGACACAAATTGTTTATGACGGAAAACCGGGGAATCCATTGTTGGAATGCAAGCCGTTAGCGGGCCTGACGATGAAAAATATTCTCCTGAACGGAAACAATAAGGCCGGGGTTGTCATGAGAATCAATTCAACAAAGGCACACGGGACAGCCGAGTTTTTTATAGAGGCAGTTAATTTCTATAATGCAGATATCGGCATTGAATGCGGAGTGGATCTGGAAGCCTGCGCTTCTGATATGACCTTCATTGATATCGTCATTGAAAATATGAAAACATGCGGCTTCAAGGCTGATTCCGGACAGGCCCTTGACTATGTATTTATTCGTCCGGAAGTCAACAATACCCCGACGGGCTTTCATTTTATCAAAGGTGGAGCCGCTACATTTATTCATCCGTGTGCGTATAAGGTAGATACACTCCTGAAGGTAGAAAAAACAGGAATAAATAGCGGAGTTTTCAGTATACGGGGATGGTTCTGGGAACGACATGCATATTCTGATCCCAATAAAAAAATGGTCTTTGTCGATGCTTCCGGAGAAGCGAATGTCACGGTTATCGGAACCGCTACGGGATGTACTAGAGTATGGGGAGAAAAAGCTGATCTGGAAACACCTAACTTCATCCTCGGCCCCAGCGCCCAGCTCACTGTAATCGGATGCATGATATCCGGCAAGATTGCAAAGTTAAAAGGGGCTAAAGACGACGTCGCCACATTTGCTCAGTTCGACAATTGCAGGTTCCGTTGTGCTTCCGATCCAGCGAAGGATATAGATGCCGATGATTATTCCGGGTATGAATTCCGCAACTGCAATGTTACAGTTGATGATACAAAAGGAACTGATTACAAAGTTTTCAAGAGAAAATTCATCCCAAGACTTATCAAATACCCTGCTCAATCGGAAGTACAATCTGCCGAGCGAAAAGATTAGATAAGAGAAATATGAAAATGAATACTGATACAAATCCAGGATTAAAGGTGAAGACGCTATTGGTTGATATTGATACAACTCTTGTGGCGCCTAAATCTGAAGCGTCCGGAGATATTTCCCCGGAACTCTGCCTTGCCTCCCTTGTCGCAGAAAAGCACAACATTTCCATCGAAAAAGCAAAACTAAAGATCCAGACGCTGGAAAAATCCATTAAAAATATGGTTGGTAATATCTGGCCGTTCGGCATACTGGAGTCGCTGAGTATTGCAGAAAAGGAATTATGGCATGTTCTTGCGCAAGAAGCGGAAAAGAAGCTTTTTATGTATTCAGATGCTAAAGATTTTCTGATAGGGCTTAAAAGATATTCTGATATAAAAGTATATACAGCGACTACCAATCCCGGAATTATCATCTTCGCCAAGCTTTCCATAGGAGGATTGGCGGATAAATACGGCTCTATGTATCTGGATGGTGCCTTTGGCGGAGAAGAAGTACATCCTGGCGGGAAATCCACACCTGAATTCTACAAGGCTCTTCTTAAAAAAACGGGCGCAGCTTCCGATTCTACACTTATGGTGGGAGATCATGTTAAAATGGATTTGGAATTGGCTCGGGCTGCCGGAATAAAACAGGTTGTTCTTGTCAATCGCGCAATGCGGGATGACTGGACTTATGAGCCGGAAGGTCCGCTCTATGTCAAATCCCTGAACAATATTTTTGATTTTTTTGTTGATTAAACATGGTTAAAAACTTTAAATATCAAAATTGTGGAGGAAAGATAAAATGAAAAAAATGGATAAAAAGATATTCACACTCCTTGAACTCCTGCTGGTTATCGCCGTGATCGTGATACTGGCAAGCCTCCTACTGCCTGCCCTCAGGGAAGCAAGAGAAAAAGGCAAAGAGATCTCATGCCTCAGCAAATTAAAACAGATGGGAAACGCGGCATGTATGTATTCTTCCGATTATAATGGAAGGGTTTTGGCAAGATACTACGACAATGGCACAAATTCTTATGTCTTTGACTGCCAGCAATCTGTATGTGCACTTACTCCCTATCTCGGTCATCCAGCATGGACAAGAGGACAGGATGCAGACAGCAGTTCAACACTCTTCGTCTGCCCAAGCGATACGACTCCATTCACTTTCTGGAAACTGAAAATCAGTTACGGGGTCAATGCCAGAACCGAATTCCCGTTTCCTGTAGTAGGCAGCCAACAGATGCCGAAACCATCCGGCACTATCGCCTACACTGATTCGAAAATGGGAGTGGCTGGAGCGCCGGGAGATGCAAGCTGGTGGGCATCATGGGGTACCTACAGACACAGAAACGGAATTAATATCCTCATGTGGGATACCTCCGCTAAAAATTCTAAAGTAACGGCAATTCCATATCAGACGGGCGGAGCTGGTTTATACTCCAGTTATCCTGAATGGTATGGAACCGGATGGTAAAAAAACAATATAGTTTAAAAGGAGCTTTTTTATGAAAAAATCAATTCCCGCGCTCAGTCTTCTTATATTTTTGATTTCCATACCGTATGCCTGCGTATCAAATCACAGCGGAGAGCAGATAAAAATCCCTCTTGATTCCATAGAAATATTGATTCCGGAACATGCGAGTGATACAGAAGAATACGCCGCCAGGGAACTGAATATATATATAGGGAAAATGATCGGTAAAAAAACTCCAGTTCGGAAAGAATCTGAAAAATCGGATGCAGCCTGCAAGTTCTTCGTAGGCAAAACATCAGCCGCCGAAAAATATATTGCGGAATTTAAAGAAGAACGCGAAAACGTTAGTGGCAATCCAGAAAAACAGGAGGAACTGAATGATGCATATATCATGGATATCAAGCCGGGAACCGTAATTCTCGTCGGCGGAGGCGAGCGCGGAACTCTTTACAGCGTATATGAATTCCTTGAAAACTGCGGGTACCGCTGTTTCTTTCCGGGTCCCGACGGCGAAATAATACCCGACATAAAGACAGTTGAAATGCCTGAGGGAAAACATATTTTCAGACCTGCGTTCATTCAACGGGAAATCCAGGTAAGCCCGGGCAATCCGTACGGACTGAAAAATGCCATGGACTGGTCGGTAAAAAACAGACTGAACCGTAATGCCCATGTAAATAAAACGCATTTTCAGAAAATGCTTCCGCAAACTGATTGGAAATTATGGAACATTATTAAAATGCAGGAATGGCAAGCGAATGTCCACAATTTCGACGTAATCGTTCCAACTGAGAAATATTTTGAAACACATCCTGAATATTTTGCCCTTTACAAGGGGAAACGCCTCCCGCAGGATACGAAAAATAATATAACCTGGAAGGGCGGCAACCTGTGCCTTACCAATCCGGAAGTGATAAAATTGTGCGCAGATTTTGCTATCGACTGGTTCGACAAGCATCCCGACGGGCTGATTGTCCCTATGTGGCCAATGGATGGAAATACGAAGTGGTGCGAATGCGAAAATTGTGTGAAATACGGCGGAATAAACGATACGAAAGGGGACGCCGGCTCTATGACGCGGCGCCTGCTGGTCTTTGTAAATGAAGTAGCCAGAATTGTTGCCAGAAAATATCCTGATAAATTCATATTGATGCCGTCATACCATGAATACAAAAGTCCCGTAAGTGACATCACGCCGAGAAAAAATGTAATAGTCCAGCTATGTCTGCACGTCGATTATGTGAGATCCATGGATAAGACAAAATGCCCTCTGACGATTGAACGACTTAAAGATTTGAAGACATGGAGCAAAACCACGCCGAATATAGGCGTCTGGGAATATTTTCTCCTTGGAAATGAAGGCGGCTGGGTTAATGGCAAATGGAAAACTTATGAAGGGGATGCGAATGCGTATCTACCTGTCCTTTACAGAACAATCGATATATTTAAATTCCTGCATGACAACGGAGTCAAATGGTATTTCACTCAGGCAAACAATAAATACTGGGCGCATAATACGCTGCAATATTATGTCGCTGCGAGAATGCTCTGGAATCCTGATCAGGATGCGAAACTCCTTCTTGATGATTACTTTGAAAAAATGTACGGAAATGCCGCACCGTATATGAATAAATATTTCACGACTATAGAAGATTCGGTAAAAAAATCCGACTGGATACCAAATCCCGGTTCCTACAAGGAACTTGTCGTCGTAAACAGTCAGGTTTACACTCCCGAAGTCATGGCTTCATGCGAAAAAGCTCTTGGAGATGCCAAAAAATGCACACTTGCATCTGCGCAGAGAAAAAGACTAAAACTTGTAGAGGAATCCTTTGAATATATCAAAAACCAATTGGATAAAAAAAGGGCAAATAAATAATGAAAAGAGAGTTGGCGTTTTATTTCAATCCGAACAATCCTCAAAGGAAACTTGTTTTACTGGCCTTTGCCGAAGAAGGCATAAAATATGTAGGCATAGATGGAACAGGATGGGATCCCGACACTCAAATAGGCGAGATAAAGCAACTCAATGAAGACTTGGAAAACTTCGGGCTGAAAATGCTCTCCATGCATTCGTGCTTTCCCATTACAGCCGATGGCAAAAACGAAGCGCCGCATGAACTGTATGAAGAACAAATAAGGGAACTGCGGCGTTTCGGACTCTTCGGAGGGAAAACCGCTGTCTATCATGCTTGTTTCATGCGGGATATAGCCCCCGAAAATATAGATGCCAGAATATCGGAACTCGGATGGGAAAACTTTCTCGACAGCAATGTAAAAACCCTTCAAAAGCTCTCAGACGAAGCTGCGAAATATGGGATCAACTTGGTTCTTGAAAATCTCTGGCACAGCGTCCATTCGGAATCCGTGGAAGGCTTTATTCCTATAGTAAAAGCAGCCGACCGTTCGAACATCGGTATTTGCTTAGATTCCGGCCACGCACACCTTGCAGGGAAAAATGTCGCAGATGAAATACGCAAAGCCGGAAAATTGCTTAAAGATACCCACTTCCATGACAATATCGGAAAAGTAAACGGAATATTTTTAGATCAGCATCTGCCGCCGGGGCTAGGAACAATTAACTGGCAAAATGCATGTGAGGCTCTTGATGAAATTGATTATTCTCACCCGCTCTGTTTCGAAGGAATTCTGGGGAATGGTGATGATCTCGAGAAAGGAAGATTCAAGGGAATGATGACATATAATCAGATTCTCAGGCTTGCCTCGACAAACTGGCGGGCATTTGAATTTTTAACCGAAGACAAAGAGAAAGTCGCAGGACGGAAAGGCTGAAATGAAAAAAAGTATGTCTGGAAGTTTTATCCGCAAAATGATGATTTTTCGCAAGGAATTCACACTCATTGAATTGCTCACGGTAATATCGATCATTGTTGTGCTTACGAGTATGTTGCTGCCGGCATTGAGAAACGCAAGAGAAAAGACAAAGCAAATCGCATGCGCCAACAGCCTTAAGCAGATAGGAATAGCATCTGCAAGTTACAGCATCGATTACAGTGAATTCATCGTGCCATGTACAATAACGGCCAGTTCCACGACCTACTGGTACAGAGCATTGTCCCAGCGTCTCGTTCCCGGCTATGTAAGTGAATCCATGGCGCATTGGGGATGCCCATCACAGGCAATAGATTCGGCAGTAAACAATGACGGTATAGGGAATTACGCATTGAATAGGATTTTTGCGGGAGACCTAAGTTCTGCAGATCCTAAGTTCACTCCAAAGAAATTGGCCGCGGTCAAAAAGCCGTCGTCTAAAATTATCGGCAGCGATTCTGTTAATACTTGGGGTTACGCAATTGATCATTGGGGATATAAAAGCAGAATAGGTTTGTGTCATAATTTAGGCTTCAATGGGCTTTTTGCGGACGGACACTCTGAATATTTTTCAAAAACCAAAAGACTGGAAATAGTAAACGACTACAACGTCGGCGCCGAATATTTATTGAATGAGTGATTTTCAACAACTAAAAATATATGAGGATAAAATGAGAATACTTTTTGTCGTAAGCTTTCTGAGTCTCAATTTTTTATATCCATCGACCAGCGGAGAAGAAGTGAAGGCACTCAATCCTGTAAGATTCTCTACTCCCATGACAACAAAACCTGTCCAATTGGTAAAAAATAAACTTTCCGCCGCAGAGATCATAAAAAGCGACAGCAGCAATGCCTCCGGCACGCTTGATCTTGCGGCAAAAGAACTCCAGCTTTTTATTCATAAGACCACCGGAGCCAAAATACCAATAATCAGCGAGAAAAACTATAAAGGAGGAACTGGGATTTTCCTGGGCAATTGCAAGGTGCTGGGGAAATATAATCTGTCACTGGATAAATTGGAGAAAGAAGGTTTTTATATCTGCTCGATTGATAATGGAATTATTATCGCGGGTCGTGATTCCAAGCTCGAGGCGCCAAAAGGCTATCATTACAGCAGTTGCGGAGAGTCGGGGACTCTTTGGGGAGTATATGATTTTCTGGAAAGATTTTGCGGAGTGCGCTGGTATTATCCGGGCGACGAAGGAACTTCAATAGAAAAACACCGCGATCTTATCATAAATCCTGTTTTCATAACAGATGAACCTAAATTCCAAAAACGTGAATTTCAGCATAGAAGTATAACATCGCAAAGACTCAGGGCTGGCAGATCCACGCCGATCAAAACAATTTGTCATACTCCGCATTACATGAATGAGGTTTACGAAAAATCCCATCCTGAATATTTTGCTCTCAAGAAAAATCTGACAAGAGGGAAAAATCTTAATTTTTCTGAAGAAAAAATGATGTTGCAGTTGCTTACTGATCTAAAGGAATTTTACAGCAAGGGAAACCATCCGGCATGGGGTACATGGCATATTCCGGACAATGTAATGATTCCGATTCAGCCTCTGGATGAACCCATAGGCTGTCAATGTGAAGAATGTCTGAAACTATATAGAAAAAAAAGTATGTTAGGCGAAGGCTCGGATATCATGGGAAAATTTCTTAAGAATTTTGCAGAGAAGGCAGAAAAAGAATTCCCAGGCAAAGAGGTCGTTTTTGCCCCTTATCAGAATTATACACTTCCACCCGAAGGCATTTCACTTCCGGGAAATGTCACTATACAGCTTTCGGGCATGCGCGGAATAGCAACCTACAAAGAGCCTGAAATATTTAATGATGAGCAGAAAATAACAGATGCATGGTACAAGTTGACAAACAAAAAAATACACACATGGCACTATGGATGCTGGCCTGCAAACAATACAAAAGCCGTATATTTTTATCCTCATGTATTGCAGAAATATTATAAACATAACAAGGATATCATTGAGGGTACTTTCATAAATACATTCAACGATTGGGAAAGGCAGCACTTGAACTACTATATATGGCTCAAGCTGCTTTGGAATCCTGATTTCGACGTTGATTCCGCCATCGATGAATATTCGCAACGCATGTACGGGGCAGCGGCGAAGCTGATGAGGGAACTTATCGGGATACTTACCGAACGCTGGGAAAATGGAAAATGGGAGAAGATCCCTGCATATCATAATATCAGTCCGCATAATATTCATGTTGAGACATTCCCTCCTGAAATAGTGAGCAAAGTCTCAAAGCTTCTGGCGGAAGCCAAAGAAATTTCAAAGGATGATCCGCTAGTCCTGAAGCGGCTAGAACGTTTCGAGGAGCCATGGAAAGATTTTCTTAAAGAATCAAAGCTCTTTTATTCCGGAGAAGGGACTGAAACTGTAACTGCCCTGCTCGTATCGGGTAATATAAAACTCGACGGAAAACTCGAAGAATCTTACTGGCAGAACGCGCCGAGAGAATATCTGACCGATTCGAAAAATAAAGATATGAATAAAGGTACTTACATGCAGGTTCTATGGACGGATGACGGTCTTTTCTTCGGATTCAAAATGCCGGAGAATAAGATTGGCTCAATGACAACAAGCTGCATGCAAAGAGATGAGCCAGTCTACATGGATGACTGCGTCGAACTTTTTCTGGATCCCACCGCTCGCCGGGAAGAATACTTTCAGATTGCGGTAAATTCAGCCGGAACAGTCTTTGACGGCAAGAGCAGCAGCGGCGATTTCAAGGCCTGGAATGCTGGACATCTCAAAACCGCAGCCTTCAAAGGCGACAAATATTGGAGCGTTGAAGTGTTCATTCCTTTTGCCGATTTACAACAGGAAAAGCCTGAAGTAAATGCAGTCTGGCTTGGTAATTTTTCGCGGACTAAAAAAACAAAGCCGGATGCATTATTAAGATTAAACTCAATTAAAGGACAAAAGAGCAACCACGATCCTATGGCTTTTAAGAAGATAAAGTTTATTGAATGATATAAGCAGGAGAAAATATGAATACCCGAAAAACAATACATATCATATCACAGGCGCATCTTGATTTGGCCTGGTTATGGAATTGGAGACAAAGTATCGCGGAGGCGCTGAACAACCTCAATACAATCACACGGCTCATGAATGAATATAAGAATATGACTTTTTCGTATTCAAACGCATTCCTGTATCAGTGGATTAAAAAAACTTCCCCCATGCTGTTTAAGGAAATTCAGCGACTGGTACAGGAAGGGCGTTGGGAAATTGTCGGTGGATGGCTGGTCGAGTCCGATTGCAATTTACCATCGGGCGAAAGTCTGATAAGGCAGGCTCTTTACGGAAAATCATTTTTTATGGACAATTTTAATGTCGATGTAAAAGTGGGATATTGTCCTGATGCCTTCGGTCATTGCGATGCCATTCCCAAAATCCTGAAATCAACAGGCTTTGATTACTATGTTTTTTCCAAACCACGATTAGGCAATGATTTCCCGCATCTTTTCAAGTGGCGGTCGGCGGATGGCTCGGAAATTATTACATGGCGTATTCATGGAGGATATGCAACCGGTCCGGATACTAATTCAGCCGCCCTGGAAAATGAAATACAGTACGCCGCTGCAAATAACTTTACCGATGGCTGTAACCACACGGCGTTTTTCCTTGGATTGGGAGATCATGGCGGCGGCCCCAGCGAAGAACAAATACAGAAAATAATCGAACTTTCTGAGAATAGAGAAGGTGCTTTGACTAAATTCAGTACACTAACAGAATTATTTGAGACGCTGCGCAAAGAACAGAATTCATTTAAAAATCTTAAGGTAATTGAAGGAGAAATTCATCATCATAATATCGGATGCTATTCCGCTCACGGCGGAATAAAAAAGGCAAACAGGAAAACAGAATTTGAACTCCAGACCGCAGAATCTATTTCCACTCTTTCTGTTTTGCTCGGATATTCAGGATCTCAGGATGAGCGATTAAAGGAAATGTGGGAAGATTTATTATTCAATCATTTTCATGATATAATCGCGGGAACATGTATTCCTGAATGTTATCAGGATGCTGATGAAATGTTGGCGTCAACTCGTCTCGCGGCTAAGAAAATAACTGCACAGAGTCTTTTTTCCATATCACAGAATATCAATACTTCGAATATCAAGAATAATGCAGTTTTCGCATTCAATCCGCTGCCTTGGGCAAGAGAAGAAATTATTGCAATAGACATGTTTACTGCAATAGACGGAAGCATGGGGTCAAAAATCGCATCTGCCATAGATCCTGAAACAGGAACCAAAATCCCCATACAGTTTGCCAACGCCGATTCGCCCTATGGCCCGTGGTTGAAAGAATGGAAGAAATTACTGTTAAAGACAAGCCTGCCCGCATTCGGATACAGAGTCCTGGAACTAAGCGCAGCATTCCCTGACAGTATAAAGCAGAATTTCGACATGACTTATACCGCTTCCGATAATGTGTTGGGTATCAATGAACTATATGATTCTTCCGGTAACATATTTACCGCGGATGCCATAAAATTAATTGTCTGCAAGGATGATTCAGATACTTTTGGGCATGGGCATATTTCATTTATGAAAGAACCGGAAAATGTTCCGCTGGCACAGTCATATTCTTTAGAAAATGGACCTCTAAGAAAAAGGTTGCGCCTTGCCGGGACATATGGAAACAGTGCGCTGAACCTTGATATTATAACATATTCGGGGCTGGATTTTTTTGACCTTGTCATCTATGGCAACTGGCAGGAGAATAATAAAGTTCTGAAACTTGAATTGCCATTTAATTTGAAAGAGGTTGAAGCATCTTTTCAAATGCCGTTCGGCGCGGTCTCGCGGAAGACTGATGGAAATGAAGTTCCGGGGCATTCGTGGTGTTCTATTTCAGGAAAATTGAAAGACAATTCTTATTCCGTAGGGATTATTAATGACGGAATTTACAGCTTTGACGTTATTGACGCGATTATCCATGTCACATTGCGGCGCTCGGTCCAATATACCCATTATGGCGAATGTAAACAAAGTGAAGAATCTGGAATAACGTATCTGGATCAAGGTCATTTTTCTCATAAAATTAGAATCCTTCCTCAGCAGGATACAGAGAAAGTTTCTCAGCTTGATAGATACGCACTCGAATTCAATATTGCGCCCTGTTCTTTCACAGAAACCCGGCATGATGGCGCACTGAAACTTTCTGATTCATTTTTCAGACTGGAAGCAAATCACACTCACTTAACTACGTTAAAATTAGCGAAAAACAAAAAAGATTTAATAATCCGTCTGGTTGAAGCGGCAGGAAAAGGAGAAGAGATTCTCATCATTTCAGATCTTCTGAATTTGAGACACACTGAAAGGATGGAAGCATATCAAATTAAAACCATATCTTTTTCGTATAAAGATTCCGAATGGAAATCCAGCCATGTGAATGCGCTGGAAATTGAATAGAGGACGACAGAAATGAACGACCCCCACCCCTTGGAGCGGCAAAATTCCAAAGTCTCGTCAAAAAAAGACTGTATGCTTTTTGTATGCGTTTCATGTGATGAAAAGGCTAAAAAGCCATAAAATGACAGATTGAGACATGAAATAACGTTTGAGGCTGAGGGATTAAATTGATGGTGCACTCTCTCGCAGCAAATTCCGATGTCATAAACATGCTCAAGATAGAGCCGCAAAGCTCGAAAAATGATATTTATGCTCTTATCGATTTGCGTACTTCCCGATTATCGGGGCGAGGCGTTCCTTAATTTCTTTTGTTATGAAATCGGGATTGGTGATTATCGCGCCCGCAAGTGCGCTGTGTGCCGGGCTTTCTTCAAGTTTTCCGGACATCGAAGTAGCGCTGGAGATTATCAGTTTTGCGAGCTTTACATTTGATTGGAAATTGGCGATAACCATATCAATCGTAACATGTTCGTGATCGGGGTGCCAGCAGTCGTAATCGGTAACCATTGCCACGGTGCAGTATGCGATTTTGGCTTCGCGTGAGAGTTTGGCTTCGGCAAGGTTCGTAATTCCTATTATGTCGTGTCCGTAGGAACGGTATACGAGTGATTCTGCCTTTGTCGAGAATGCGGGGCCTTCCATATTTACATATGTTCCGCCGAGGACGGCCTGAGTTCTTTCATTTTCTGGTAAACAGGCAATTGCTGTATCGGATGCTTTCTTGGCAAATGCCGCGAATTTCGGGCAGACGGGGTGTCCGAAACCGATATGCGCGACTATTCCGTTACCGAAGAAGGTGTGTTCGATGCCTTTTTTAGTCCTGTCGAAATACTGGTCGGGGATTACGATGTCCTTCGGGCGCAGATTTTCCTTGAGGCTGCCGACTGCGGAGATGTTGCTGATGTGCGTTACGCCTAACTTCTTCATCCCGAATATATTGGCTTTGTGATTGAGTTCGCCTGGCAGTATGGTGTGTCCTTTGCCGTGCCGGGGGGAGGAATACGAGTTCCGCGCCGTTGAGTTTTCCTGTTATATATTCATCGGACGGGTTTCCGAACGGGGTTTCTATTTTCACTGTCTTGAGCTCGCTGAATCCCTCTATCTGAATAAAGTCCGCTGCCGCCTATTATTCCGAGTTTCATAATCTATCCTCCATTGTTTAAAAACTGAGAGTCTGCAAGGTATATTCTTTCGGGAGGATTTGCAATACCAGACAGTTTTAAATAAAAAATACAAGCGCTTGTATTTTTTTCTTGACTTTATTCTATCTGTGGTTAAAATATAATACAAGCGCTTGTATTTTTAAGGAGTTTAAAGTGCAAATCAATTATCTCGACAAAATGTATCTCTCGAAGCTTAAGCAGTTTCAGATGAGAATCCAGAAGGCAGTTCTGAGCGAAAAACGTTTCCTGAAGGCGGAATTTGCCAGAAGCGAAGATCCGGTTCCATTCAAAGACAGAAAGTCCCTGACTTATTCGGACATAAGCGAAGGCGGCAAGTGGGGGGAAACCTGGGACAGCGCATGGTTCCGTCTGACGGCGACAGTTCCCGCCGAATGGCGCGGACGCAAAGCCGCCGCACTTCTCGACTTTAACGGAGAAGGACTCATTTTTTCAAATGAAGGCGTTCCCCTTCAGGGAATTACCAATATGAGCGTTTTCGCGCATAGATTTGTAAGAGATACTTTCATAGTACTCGAAAAGTGCAAGGGCTGCGAAAAGATCGAGCTGTGGGTCGAGACCGCCGCAAACGGTATTTTCGGAATTGGCAATATACTCAACGATATCAACGATCCCGACATTAATTTAGAAGAGGACGGTCCGCGCCGTTACGGTTACCATGAAGGGACGCTCAACAAGTGCAGACTTGCCATTTTCGATGAAGAGATGTTCCAGTTCTCAAATGATTTCAATGTCCTTCTCGACCTTGCAGAATCGCTTCCCGAAGCCGCTGTAAAACGAGCGAAAATACTTCGCTGTCTCAATGAAGCGTCGAATGCGTTCAAGGAAAATCCGGCGAACGCTCCGCTTTGCCGGGATATTCTTAAAAGGGAACTTTCGAAGCCTGCAGAGGCGTCGGCGCTTGCAGCCATTGCCGTAGGTCATGCTCATATCGATACCGGTTGGCTCTGGCCTGTCAAGGAAACCATACGCAAGTGCGGCAGAACTTTTTCCAATCAGATTGCACTTATCGAAAAATATCCGTCATACGTGTTCGGCGCATCACAGCCGCAACATTACGAATTTACCCAAAAACACTATCCCGAACTTTACAAGAAAATCAAAAAATATGTAAAAAGCGGACAATGGGAACTTCAGGGGGGAATGTGGGTCGAGGCCGACTGCAATATAATAAGCGGTGAATCGATGGTGCGTCAGTTCCTTTACGGGAAGAATTTCTACATGGACGAGTTCGGGATCGATGTCAAAAATCTCTGGCTGCCGGACGTTTTCGGGTATTCCGCAGCAATGCCGCAGATAATCAAAAAGAGCGGCTGCGATTTCTTCCTGACGCAGAAAATATCCTGGAACAAATTCAATAAGTTTCCTTATAATACCTTCATCTGGCGTGGAGTGGATGGAAGCGGGGTCGTCTCGCATTTTCCGCCGGAAAATACCTATAACAGCTGGCTTCAGCCGTCCGGCATGAGAAGCGCCTCCGAGAATTTTGCGGAAAAAGCGTTTCTCGATGAATTTCTCGTACTTTTCGGTGTCGGCGACGGCGGCGGCGGACCGCGTGAGGATTACATCGAAAGCGGATTGCGCCAGGCAGATCTGGAAGGTGCTCCAAAGGTCAAGTTTGCGAAGTCCGAACTGTTCTTTGATAATCTGGCAAAGCGTTCGGGCGAGCTTCCGACATGGAGCGGAGAGCTTTATCTTGAGGCGCACAGAGGGACGCTTACAACTCAGGCGAGAGTCAAAAAGTTCAACCGTAAAATTGAACGAAAATTGAGGGAGGTCGAATATCTATATTCTTCACTTGCCCCTGAAAATTACCCTGCCGAAAAACTGGATGACATGTGGAAGCTGCTTCTTATAAATCAGTTCCATGATATAATTCCTGGGTCGAGCATAAATAAAGTTTATAAGACAACTCATGCCGAGCATGACAAAATATACGCGGATGCTCTTGAGCTTCTCGGCAATGTGGCGGAAAAGCTCTTCGTCAAAAAGGATAAACATCTTACGGTCTTCAACTCCATATCCTATCCGTTTTCAGGCGCGTTGGAGCTTCCTGAATCCTGGGGCGCGTGCGACGTCTCGGATGCGAACGGCAAGAGTCTTCCTACCCAGATAGAGTCAGGCAAAACCGTTGTCATGCTTGAAAATATTCCGCCCGCTTCTTTTGTCACCCTCAAGAAAACGGGCGATCTTAAGAAGCTCAGGAAAGTAAATGCCGATGAAGCTTTGGTTCTTGAAAATGCTTTCGCCAGATATGAATTTAACCAAGCTGGCGAACTGCTTTCAGGATATGACAAATTGAGCGGAAGAGCCATCCTTGACGAAGGCGAAAAGGGCAATGTGCTTAGTCTTTATGAAGACAGGCCCCTTGAGTATGACGCATGGGACGTGGATCTTTATTATGAAGAGCAGTTACTTGAAAATGCATCCAGTGTTTCCGTCGAACGCATCGCGGACGGCCCTGTAAGGCAGGGAATCCGTTTCGAACTTGTGATCGGCAAATCCCGGATAACGCAGGATGTTTATCTTGACAACAGTTCCGCTCGTCTCGACTTCAACTGCAAGGCTTTGTGGCTCGAAAACCACCATATGCTGAGAACGGCTTTCCCGATATCGATACATACGGATGCCGCGTCTTTCGATATACAGTATGGATTTGTCAGGCGCAGTACCCACAGGAATACAAGCTGGGAACTTGCGAAGTTCGAGACTGCCGCCCACCGCTATATTGATATTTCGTCACAGGGCAGGGGGGTAGCTCTGATAAACGACTGCAAGTATGGTCATAAAGTGCACGATAATGTCCTGGATCTCAATCTGTTGCGCTCTCCGAAATATCCTGACCCCGATGCCGATATGGGCGAACATACGTTTACCTACAGTCTTTTTCCGCACAAGGGGACGCTCTCTGATTCGGATGTGATGGCTCATGCCGAGATGATAAATCAGCCGCCGCTTCTTTTTGACGGCTTCAGTTCGGGGAAGGCCTCGCTTCCTGTTGCTGTTTCCGGCGACGGTGTTTCGATGGAGGTCTTGAAAAAGGCTCAGAAGGAGGATTGTCTGGTTCTGCGAATTGTCGAGACGAAGGGGCGCGAGTCGGAATGCTGTATTAAGCTGAAAGATTCCAAAGCAACCCTCTGCGAGACAAATCTCATGGAGTGGACTGACGGCGGAAAAATAACAGTTCAGTCCGGTGCGGCGCTTTTCAATTTGAAGCCGTTCGAAATAAAGACGATAAAGATAAAAAGCTGAGAGGTATTTTCTGATGAAGTGTACCCTTAAAGATGTCGCGGCAAGGTGCAGAATGGATCTTTCCACCGTTTCGCGTGCCTTGCGCGACGATTCCAGGGTAAAGCCGGGAACAATAAAGAAAATAAAGAAAATAGCGTCCTCTATGGGCTATCAGCCGAACCTTGCGGCCCGTTCGCTTGCAGCGGGCCGTACCGGAACTATATGGTTCCTTCTTAATTCACTTAATAACCCGGTGGAGAAGGATCCCGCTGTTTCCGCAGGGAAAAAACTGCTCGCTCTTGATTATGATTTTCTCATAGCTCTTCATCAGGGAGAGCGGAAGATATACAGGAGGCTCCTTGGACGGCTCAGGCAGGGGGTTGCCGATGGCGCCGTCATCATTCCTTCGCTTCAGGAGGCTGACGATTCTTTCGAAGCGTTGCGGAAAGCGGGTGTCCCGTTCGTATTCCTCGACAGATATCTGACGAATGTCATGGCTCCCGTTGTGGGTACCGACAGTCATGCGTGCGTCAAACTGCTTATAGAAAAAGCCATGAATGAAGGGATATCTTCGTTTGTCGTAATCGGTTCGGAGCATAATCCGGTGGCGCGCACAAGGCGTGACAGTGCGCTGGAAATACTCAAGGCTTCGGGTAAGGATTTTGTCTATATTGATGAATTTTCTATTTCTGGAAATCCGGCCTGTACACACCTGGAAGGCGATATATGTATAATGGCGACGAACCAGGGATCGGTTCTTTCCTTTATCCATGATAACAAAGAACTTATAATGCCTGGACGCAGAATAGTTTTTTCGGTTTTCGACATGTGGGTCGGCGAGCCTAATCCGGCTGAGAAGGTTTTCGTATGTCTTCAGGACTTTGAAAAGATGGCTGAAAAATCAGTCGATGTGCTTCTTGAGATCATAAACGGCAAACGCCGGATGGAAAGAGAATTTTTTCTCTTTCCCGCAAAGGAGATACTTGTTCTGGAAAAGAAGTTTACATGAACTTCTTTCTTCTATAACGATTTCGTAAGGGTTACGGAATTTCCTTTTTCATTGAATTCGGGCATATAGCCGTATGCCGTGAGTAATATTATTCCTCTGCCGTTCGGCTGTGAGAAGTCGTGCAGTGATTCCGGCAGATTTTTCCAGTTAAAACCTTCGCCCGAATCTTCTATATGGATTTTCAGGAAACCGGCATCAAGTGATATTTCGAGCTTTGTCTGGAGCTCCTTGACCAGCTTGTTGCCGTGTCTGACCGCGTTGAAAAGCCCCTCGTGAAGGGCAAGCCTGAAGGCGAACATGTCGATCTGCAGGTTGTGCGATTTGACGAATGAAACAGCTTCCGACACGATTTTTTCAAGCATGTCCAGATCGGATGGGAAAATAATTTTCATCTCTTTCCCATTGTTTGTTTTTTCAAATTCCCCCATAATCATACCTCTATGCCCATGATTACTATATCGTCGGACGGATTCCTGCCTGCCGGATAGAAGTGGTTTTTTATATTGGCTACTGCTTCCTGCAGGGGAACGTCTATGCACTTGCCGGCACATTTTTTGATTGCCTCCATGCTTTTTCTCCGAATCTTCGACGAGTCCGTCGGTGTAGAGAAACAGCCTGTCTCCCTTCACCTGAGCTGCATTTCGGAAAATTCTCCCATATCCGCATCAGGTATCAGCAAGAAAATCCATGTAAGTAAAAGTACTCTCGTGGGAATCATAGACCGCTTGGAAGAAAAAGGATTTATTTCCAGAATCCGGGATTCAAAAGACAGGCGTCAGGTTTTTCTGGAAATTACCGAAGGGGGCAAAGCCATGATTGAAGCTGCGCCATCTCCTCTCCAGGATAAACTGACCGAAAAATTGACCGGACTTTCCGAAAAAGAACAAAGCAGGATTGCAGCGTCCCTGGAACAGCTTGTCGATATGATGGATGCCGGAGATATAGATAAGAATGCTATTCTTGAAATTGGCATGATTACGACTTTATAAAAGTTAAGTGCAAATATTTCGCATATTCGTTGCAGGTGCACAGGTGCGTTGTGGAAAGGTGCAATAATCTGTGGATTAGAACGATGCAAGAAGCAGATTACTTCAGCATTTATAAAGTGTGCACGAGGGGTTGTTGAGGCTAATTATCTGTCCTAAGCATTAAAAAGTACCCACACCGCACTCGCTAGAAAACGAAAGCGGGATGAGCTTTTTTGCCGGACTTATTCACTAGCGCTGATTTAGAGTTTAGTTTTTTCCGTCTTCTTTTTTGTTTCTTCGGTGGTTGCGCCGCTGAGTTTGCTAATCTTCGACTTGATGTTCTGTCCGGCCTTCTGTGCGGCGGAACTGGAGCTTACCGCGGCGGAATCGACGGTATTGCCGACTTCTTCGGTCAGAGTCTGGCTTTTTTCAGATGCTGCGGTTTTTGTTGCAGTTTGGGTCGCGGCAGGTTCCGGCGTTTTGGGCTTTTCCGCTTGCTTTTTTCCGCATCCGCCGATACATGCGGTACTAAGGACAATTGCGGCCATTAAGAGAATCTTTTTCATTTTTTTCCCTTGAGTTGTTATTAATGAAAGTAATATAAAAACCGATTTTTTCAAGCCGTCAATCTCTTTTGAATAAGGACGGCAGAAGCGGAATAAAGTAGCATACAAGGATCATAACGACGCAGTAGACAGTCAGATATATGCAGTACCTCATCCAGTTTTTCTTGTAGCCGAAAAATCTTCCTGCCTCTTTTGTCCAGATGAGTTCTTTTATCTCGTCCGGCGTTTTTGTTCTTCCGGCAAAAAGACTTATCGCATAGCCCGATACAAAAGTCACAAGGCACCCGGCGGGATTCCACCACATCCAGTTCACCGACGGGGCGAAGAGCCAGAGCGCGGCATTCGCGGCGAGTCCGGCAAGCAGACCCGAAAAAGCGCCCGCGCCATTCGCTTTCCTTGTCAGAATGCCTAGAAGAAAAACAGCCAGCACGGGCCCGTAAAGCAATGAGCCTATCTTGTTGATGGACTCTATCACGGACTTGGATACGTCCTCCACGAAGAATGCGGAGGCGGTACATACCGCTCCCCAAAAAAGGGTGGTCAGGCGGCTCAATAAGAGTTTCATCGCGGGGCGGCTTTCTTTCTTTTCGAAGAAGCGTTCGTAAATGTCCCTCATCGTTACCGCGCTCAGAGAGTTTATCGTCGAGTCTAGCGACGACATCGCCGCCGCGAAAAGTGCGGCTATGACAATTCCGATAAGGCCGTGCGGAAATTTTTTCAGGACGAAGACCGGAAGCGCCAAGTTATAATTTGCTTCACTTCCCGAAATTCTGAGATTTTCCGTGAATTCCGGAAATTTCACCATATATGCCCCTATTATTATTCCGACAAAGCAATACGAAAGCACCAGCGGAAACCTCAGAAAGCCGTTGATGAGGAGCGTTGTGTTCGAATCGTCCACGTTTTTTGCGGAAAGAGCCCTCTGCACTTGGGTCTGATCGCAGCCGTAGTAACTCATGTAAAGGAATATCCCGCCAATGAACATCGGCAGAAACGAGAAGCCGCTCCCGCTGTAGTCGCCAAGCCCTGTCCGCGAGAAGTCGAGGGACGTCATCTTATCCGCGGGAAAAAGACGAAAAACTTCGCCTATTCCGCCGCAGAGATATGTCCCATATACGGCGCACACAATAATCCCTGCATAAAGGATTATCATCTGGATAACGTCCGAATATACCACGGCTTTCATGCCGCCGAAGAAATCATAGATGATTGTTACGGTGCAGAGAAAAAGAGCGCATATAGCGAATGGCATATCCGTTATCTGCTGCACTACCAACGATATACCGTAAACTGTCACTCCTGTGGCAAACGCTCTCAGGAATTGAAACGTGAGAGAAAGCAATGTTCTGGTACCGACGCCGAATCTTTTTTCGAGGTATTCATAGACGGATATGATGTTCTGTTTTCTGAAGAACGGCATGAGAAAGAGTATTGTTCCCGCCATTGCCAGAGGCACGGCAAGTTCGTATTGGAGCCACGTAAGCCCGCCCACGGCTATAACGAAAGCCGGGGCGCCGAGCAGACTGTTTGTTGAGCACTGTGTAGCCATCGTGGATATTCCGATGGCCCAGGATGACATTTCATTGCCGCCGAGATAGTAATCGACTTTGTTCTTCTGTTTTTTGCCTATGTAAATCGAAAGAGCTATAAGTCCTGTCGTGTATATCGCTATTATTGTCCAGTCAAGCCAATTCACTATAAAAACTCCTGAATATTTGCGTTATGGCGGAGTTATTATTATATAACGGCAAATAGGGCAAAAACAAATTTCTTTTCTTTTCTTCCGCATTTTTTCTCCGGGGGCCTCAGATATTCCGTAGGGATTTTCTTGAGTCTGATCATTTCAAGTCCCACATTCCAATGCGGATGCCCCATAAAGTCAATGAATGTGCAAACATGATAGGAGTCCCGTTGCATTTCAATGAAATGCCTTACGAACTATTGCTCCGAAAGATAATCAGCTTGCATATCTGACGCTCTCCGCTTGAAATAAGTTCTTGATATGTTGAGGCCTTTTCTGGACGCTTTTCATGTGTGAGCGCGCGTTCTTTTCA
>Ga0209417_1003722_pt1 | contig 19700 bp, 17 predicted proteins | sample RifGroF2_FD_184002 | JGI IMG/M metagenome (GOLD analysis project Ga0209417, IMG submission 184002) | Groundwater microbial communities from Rifle, Colorado, USA - Groundwater F2 (SPAdes) (version 2) | ecosystem: Environmental > Aquatic > Deep subsurface > Groundwater | place: Rifle, Colorado... | reverse complement strand
CCCGCCCGCAACGCCTAAGCGAAGCTTTGGCGGGCGCGGCGGCTGTCATTCCAGAGATAATTCCAGAAGGCTGGGAAAAATGGCTTCTTGATTTGGTTGCTTTGGCGACTGTGGCGGACATGGTTCCGCTCCTTGGAGAAAATCGAACTTTAGTTAAATACGGCCTAATTGTTTTAGCGCAAGCTAATAGAGTTGGCTTGAAGGAATTGATGCGGGTTGCCAATTTAACTCCTGTTTTTAAAAAAGGAAAGATTGACGCGGAAGAGGAAATGGAAAAATTAGTTTCGCGAATTGAAACAGGAAGATACGCTTTTATGACGAATTTAAAAAGCCGGGATTTAGGGTTTATTTTAGCGCCGCGCATAAATGTAACCTCAAGTTTGGCGCACGCCAATATTGCTTATGAGCTTTTATCAACTAATTTAGGGGAAGAAGCGAAAATATTGGCAGAAAAAATAAATGAAATTAATGAGAGCAAGTATAAGGTTATAAATACGGTTATAAGTGACATAGAAAAAAAGCTGGTTGAAAAGGAAATGGGAAAAATAATTTTTGAAGCAAGTGATAAGTGGCCAGCCGGGGTTATTAGATGGGCGGCGCAAAAATTTCGGGATAAATATTCAAGGCCAGTTTTTATTTTTAATGTTTCAGGGGAAAAAGCCAAAGCCTCAATTAGAAGCATTCCGCAGTTTAATGTTGTGGAGGCAATGGCGGAGTGCGACGAATTATTAGATAAATTTGGCGGGCATCCTTGCGCCGCTGGTTGCCGATTAAAAGCGGAAAATTTGGATAAATTTAAGGCCTGTTTGGAAAAAATAGCGGAAAAGAAGTTAAAAGATGAAGATTTGGAGCCGAGCTTGGAAATTGATTGCCAGGTTTTAGCAGAGGAAATAAATTGGCAATCTTATGATTTAACGGAAAGTTTTGCGCCGTTTGGCATGAAAAATCCAAGCCCAGTATTTATGCTTGAAAACGCTGAAATTTCCGCGATTAGAACTGTTGGCAACGGCGATAAGCATTTAAAATTAGAACTGGAAATTTCTGAAAAAAATTCTTTAGAGATTAAAAAAATCCAGGCAATTGGATTTAACCATGGCGTTAAGTTTGACGATTTGAAAATTGGTGATAAAGTAGATATAGCGTTTGAGTTTTTGGCTAATGAATGGAATGGGACGCGGGAATTGGAACTTAAAATTGTTGATTTAAAGCGATGCGAATTATGCGAATTGCCATTCGAATAATGAGAACCGTCCGTTTTACGGACTGTAATCATTTCATGATTAAACGAATGGATTCGTAGATTAGAATCGCTATTTTATGAAATTAATAATTTACACAGACGGAGGGGCGAGGGGCAATCCTGGACCAGCGGCCACGGGGGTTGTTATTGCTGGAGAAAACAGCGAGCCGATTAAAAAATATTCAGAATATTTAGGGGAGAAAACTAATAATGAGGCTGAATATCAGGCGATAATTTTCGCGCTAAAAAAAGTGAAGGCGCTTTATGGCAAAGATAAAATTAAGGCGATGAAAATTGAGGTGAGAAGCGATTCTGAATTAATCGTTAGGCAACTTAACCATCAATATAAAATTGAAGAAGAGCATTTGCAAAAATTATTTATGAAAATTTGGAATATGTTGATTGGCTTTGGAGAAGTTAAATTTGTCCATATCCCGCGCGAGGAAAATAAGGAAGCAGATAACCCCGTTTATGAATGCTTAGACGGGGAAATGGGCAAAAAAACATTGTTTTGAAATTTGCAATAAAAAAGGCCCCTATGGGGGTCGGAGGAAAGAACAGATGATCACGCTACCGCATAGATGAATAGCGCGCTTGACTATTTGGAACGATCGTCAAGAATAGTAAATGGCGGTTGCTTGACAAAAATATTATAAAAGCTAAAATAATAATATATGAATTTATTCGCGCGAACCAAATTTAATTTCTTTTTCTTCTTTGCTTTAAAGCGGAGAGATTTTGGTTTGCCTGAAGCGAAATAAGAAAAGGAATTTATAAGCAAACCGAATCGGCTCCGCGAGCCGGTTTTTTGTTTAAAAAATAGCGCATTAACAATAAATAATAAAATCAAACCAAAGCAGGACTTAAAATATAAAATGTTATCCAGGAGGCGCGCATGAAGGAAGAGGTGTTTCAAGAAATGGCTAAAAAATTGCAAGCATTGCTTAGGCCAAAAAAATGCGGCTATAGCGGCCCATTTATTTTCGCGGGACCAAGCGAAAATGTGGCATTTTTTACCGTTGTCGGGCTGGAGGAAAAAAATTCATTCCGGGAAACAATTCACGTTGTTTGGGCCGGCGAGAACGGCAATTTGCAGCAGGAAGAAATTTCAGATCTTATCGGGTTTTTTAAAACCTCTCTTGATGCTGAAATTAAAGGCAATCATATTTTGCTTAACGCGCGCTGCGAGGACGGCGATTTTGCCCGGGAATTGAATTTTAAAATACCCCGCGGCGCTATTGGCGAATGGTGCCGGAAAGAAAGGCCGGATAAAGAAATTATTATTAATTAGAGAAAACTCTAATTCCCCGCCCAAGGCGGGGTTTTTCTTTCCCTTGACTTATATTGAATTTATTGCTATTTTAAAAATAGCATTAAAATTTTTATCGTGGAGCAAGGAAGTGAGGCAATCGCCCCGCCAGCTGGCGGGGAGGAAAGTCCGGACATTCCCTCCGCTTAAAGCGGAGGAGCAAGGTAGCGGGTAATTCCCGCACGCCGCGAGGCGAGAGGTGCGAGCAGAGACGCTTTAGTTTGAAAGAACTAAAGTATCCGCCATTTGGCGGATAAGCTTTGATGGCAACATCAGAGGTGAAACGGCTAAACCCTTACCCGGATGCAAGATCAAATCCTTCGACAGGCTCAGGACAAGCCTATGAATTAATTTTTTATAAGCTTGTTCCGAGCCTGTCGAGGAAAAAAGTAGATCGCTTGAGCCCATCAGCAATGTTGGGCCCAGATAGATGGTTGCCGCTCCGCTTAGGCGGAGGCACAGAATCCGGCTTACGGCTTGCTTGCTCCACAGTGAAAGTTTTCGGAGTAGTCCTTTCCCTGGGCTATTTTTTTGATTATAATGAAATAAATATGAAACGGATTAATCTTGTTTTTACGGCGCTCTTAGTGCCAATTGATTATTTAATGCTGGTTTTAGCCGGAATCGCGGCTTATTTTTTGCGGACAAGCGATTTAATCGCAAAGTGGCGGCCGGTTCTTTTTGATATTGATTTAACGTTTGAAAGATATCTGGCGATTGTTTTTCTGGCAGCGTTGTTTTGGGTTATTGTTTTTGCTTTTAACGGCTTATACCGGCTGCGGCGCTGGCGGATGCTGGAAGAATTTTTTCGCATAACAAGCGGCGCTTCCGCCGGGCTGATGATTATTATTATTTATATTTTTGTTAGCGGGAAATTATTTAATTCCCGTTTTATTATTCTGGCTGCCTGGCTTCTGGCTATTATTTTTGTGGCGTTTGGCAGATTTTTTGTCCGGACTATTCAAAAATATTTATTGCTTAGTTTTGGTTATGGCATAAAATCGGTTATTGTTATCGGCGATGACGGAATTACCTTAAATATTATTCAAGACATAGACAACACCCCGGAATTGGGTTTTCATATTGTTGGCATTTTGCCGAAATTAGATGTGGTTGAATTAAAAAGAATGGCTGATGAATCAAAAGTTGATGAAATTCTATTGGGCGAAATAAGCTATCCCAACGGGCAAATTTTAGAGTTGATTGATTTTTGCCAGGAAAGATTAATTGATTTCAAATTTATTCCTAATTTATTTCAGGCCGCAACAACCAATATAGAAGTTGACGCTTTAAGCGGCGTGCCGATTGTTGAGCTTAGGCGCACGGCTTTGGGCGGCTGGGGAAGGATTATAAAGCGGACAGAAGATATTGTTTTTTCCATTATTTTTTTAATAATTTTTTTGCCGATTATGGCGATAATTGCGCTGGCTATAAAGCTTGATTCCGCCGGGCCGGTTATCTATAAAAATTTGCGGGTGGGCCCGAAAAAGAAATTTAAAGTTTATAAATTTCGAAGTTTTTATTTAAAATATTGCACGGGCAAGGAATATCCTAATCATGATGAAGCGAGTGAATTTGAAGATAATTTAGCGAAAGAAAAAAATTTAAAAAAAGGGCCGGTTTTTAAAATTAGCGGAGATCCGCGGCGGACAAGAGTTGGCAGATTTTTAGAGCGCTGGAGCTTGGATGAAATTCCCCAGTTTTTTAATGTTTTAAAAGGAGAGATGAGTTTAGTTGGCCCGCGGCCGCATATGCCCAAGGAAGTTGCTGGTTATGAAAAAAAACACAAAAAAGTTTTTAATATTAAGCCGGGCATAACTGGTTTGGCGCAAATTTCAGGAAGGAGCGATTTGGATTTTAACGAGGAAGCAAAACTTGATATTTATTATTTAGAAAATTGGTCTTTAAGCATGGACTTTAAAATAATGCTCAAAACTCCGTTTGTAGCGCTGTTTGGAAAGCATAAAAGTTAAATAATTGACAAGAATAAATAATTATGTTAATAAATAATTATCTTGATTGGGAGGTGGAATAATTGTGGCAGCTAAAAAAGCCAAGTATTCTTCATTGTCTTTTTCTAGTTCGCGGGAGTTAACTTTCTTTCTGGTGTTGTTGGATAAATTTCTGGGTCTGAAATTAGGCCGCGTGGCAGCTCTTTTGGAACCGATTCATAGCCGCGGTTCGGAAGTTTACAAGCTTTTTTTTGAGGATGGCGACGCGCGGGAAGTGACGCTAACCTCAACAACGGAAGCAACTAAGAAAAAACTTCCGAATTTTCGCTCTAGGATTAGCTTGGTTTTACGTAGCCGAGAGGGGCAGAAGGCGGAAATTAAAGGACAAATTTTTTTTCTGCATTCTCAGAAAATATCGGAATTATTTGAGGTTTTACATTGGGAGACCAGCGATTTTGAAGCTAGCTCAAAATTTCAGCTTTTGCTGATCTTGGTTCACGCCGCGGTTCTCACTTATATGGAAGAATATTCTAACGCTCAAGAATTTGTTGAAAAAATTTATCCGTCATTGAAAAAAGAAATAGACGGTGAAGATGATCTTCCGTTTTAGCTTTAACCCCCTGGGTTGAAGCTTTTTTTATTGCTTTTTGCCGGAGATAGTGTTATATACTAAATAATCTTTAAGGAGGAGCCATGAAGATAGCAGAGTGCAAGGTGAGGGAGAAGTTAGCGACTTTTAACCAGCTTAAGATTTTCTTATATGCTTTGGCCGCAGAGTACGCGCGGTTGTTTGAAGAAATCTTTCCTTTTCTTGGCCCGAGGATGTGGCCGTATCGGGTTGAACTTAATTTGAGCGGCGCGTCGCCGAAGCATGTTCTGCCTGCGAGCAGTTGGCAGATGAATTTTGCCTCGCAGACCAAATACGCAAGGACTGGGGCAAATCATAAAAAATGGCAGTTTTTCCTGGACTACAGGCGCGAATCTCCAGAGGATTTTACCTGTTGCGGGCAGGGGTTGCGCCGATTAGTAGTTTTTGGCGCCATGAAATTTTTCCACGTTGAGGCAAAGCCACTGAGCGAATTTTATTTAGTACAAGCCAGCGGCAACTGGCCCCACGAGTCTGTTGGCTTAGGGCTATATTTTGCCAATGAATATCCCGAGGCAGAAGTTGGCTCTATTGAACAGATGAAAAATATTATTATTGGCGATCAGCAAAACGCGAGCGCTGAAAGCGCCGCGATGATGGATTAAAGTAGGCTTTGTTCGCGCAAAGCCTTTTTTATTGGAAAAAAGGAGATATTTTTGTTATAGTTAGTTCAGTAAAAATGATAAAAAAATTATTTAATTCACAGTCAAAAACAATAACTTCAGCCGCTATTTTATTGGGAGCGGCTTCTTTGATTAGCCGGATTTTAGGATTATTGCGCGACAGGATTTTAGCTGGAAAATTTGGCGCGGGTGATGAACTGGATATTTATTTTGCCGCGTTTAGAATTCCAGATTTAATTTATAATTTGCTGGTTGTTGGCGCTTTAACTGCCGGATTTATTCCGGTTTTCGCGGCCTACTGGAATAAAGAAAAAAAACAAATTGTTGATTTTTCCTCCCCCCCTCAGATGAGGGGAGGGCAGGGTGGGGTGTTGAAAATTGATAACACTTCCCCCAGTTCTTCCTCAACAGAGGAGGGGAGGAATAATAATGAAGCCTGGCATTTGGCAAACGGAGTTTTAAATTTAATTGTTTTGGGGTTAATTATTGTTTGCGGGTTAACAGCAGTTTTTGCCAGGCAGATTGTGCCGCTTATCGCCCCAGGATTTAATCCCCAGAAAATTGAAATGACAATTAATTTAACCCGCTTGATTTTTTTAAGTCCAATATTTTTGGGAATTAGCGGAGTTTTTAGCGGGATTTTGCAGTCATTTAAAAATTTTTTGGCTTTTGCCCTGGCGCCGATTTTTTATAATTTAGGCATAATTTTTGGCGCGATTTTTTTAACTAAGTATTTTGGAATATACGGCTTGGGGCTAGGGGTTGTTCTCGGGGCTTTTTTACATATGTTAATTCAAATTCCGCCCGCAATCGCCTGCGGATTCCGGTATCGAGTAACCTTTGATTTTTTTCACGAAGGGATTATAAAAATAATTAAATTAATGGTTCCGCGCGCGATAAGCTTGGGAATATCCCAGTTGAATTTTGTGGCGCTGACTTTTGTCGCCTCCAGTTTGGCTGCCGGCAGCATCGCAATTTTTAATTTTGCCTATAATATTTATACTCTGCCATTTGGAATTATAGCTGTTTCCTATGCCGTGGCGGTTTTTCCTTCTTTAACCGAAGCGGCGGTAAAAAAAGATTGGCAGGATTACGCGAAAAATTTTTCTTCAACATTCCGGCAGATATTATTTTTTATTATTCCAGCTTCAATTTTTTTAGTTGTTTTGCGCGCGCAGATAGTACGGGTTATTTTGGGTTCGGGAAAATTTGACTGGCAGGACACAATTTTAACAATTCAATCTTTGCAGTATTTAGCAATAGGGTTGTTTGCCGATAGCTTAGTATTATTAATGATGAGGGGGTTTTTCGCGATTGAAAATACTAAAACCCCGGCAATAATCAGCTTAATTGGAACAATAATCAGGTTATTTTCAGCAATAATTTTAGTTAAATATTTTTCTGTTGCCGGGTTGGCGCTGGGATACGCAATAGGCAGCATTGCTTGCATGATTTTATTATGGATTTTTCTTGAAGAGAGAGTGGGCGATTTGGGGCAAAATGAAATTATTGCCGCGGGATTTAAGATTTTGCTAAGTTCCGCTGTTGCGGGGCTCGCGGCTTACGGCTCGCTTTATCTAATTGCGCCTTTGGTTGATATGAAAACTTTTATCGGTATTTTTATCCAAGGATTATTTGCTGGCTTAATCGGCGTTGCGGCCTATATTATTTTTGGCTTATTAATGAAGTCCCAGGAAATGTTTTCTTTTTGGCAGGCAATTGCCAATCGTTTGCCCTGGGCAAGCGTCGCACCGGCAGAGGAGATTATTGAGTAAAAAAATAAAATAAAAGAGCCAATATTATACACTACCATATTAGCTAAAAACGAAGTTTATAGCGCAGCGTTATATGGTGGTGGATATCATATAAGGTATTAGGCATGGAGCAGAAAAATATTAGAAATTTTTGTATAATTTCGCATATTGACCACGGCAAATCAACTTTAGCTGATCGGTTTTTAGAATTGACTGGAACAATAGAAAAAAGAAAAATGAAAGAGCAATTTTTAGACCAAATGGAACTGGAGAGGGAAAAGGGAATAACAATTAAGCTGCAGCCGGTTCGTATGGCGTACGAGTACAAAATTTCGAATTTCGAAAATCGAATTTCGAATCAATTACCCAATGATTTAATTTTAAATGACTTACTCAAAATTCAAAATTCAAAATTAGAAATTGCAAATTCAAGATTTATCTTGAATTTGATAGACACTCCCGGGCACGTTGATTTTACTTATGAAGTTTCCCGTTCGCTTCAGGCGGTTGAAGGCGCGATTTTATTGGTTGACGCAACTAAGGGAATTCAGGCGCAAACTTTGGCAAATCTTCATTTAGCGCTAAATCAAGATTTAGTTATTATTCCAGCGATAAACAAAATTGATTTAGACGGAGCGCGAGTTGAGGAAGTTGAAAAAGAAATCAGAGAATTATTTCTAAGCTTGGGGAAAGAGGAATATTTTTCGCAAAAAATACACAAAATTTCAGGAAAAGAGGGAACAGGAGTTGAGGAATTATTAAAAGCGGTGATCGAAAATGTTCCTTCGCCTAAAGGAGAAAAAGAAAAGCCGTTGCGCGCTTTAGTTTTTGATTCAGTTTATGATTCTTATAAAGGAGTTCTTGCTTATTGCCGGATTATTGACGGCGAAATAAAAAAAAGCGATTCAATTTTATTAATGGTATCTGGCGCCAAGGGCGAAGCAATTGAAGTTGGAATTATGAAGCCTAATCTTGTGCCAGCGGAAAAACTTGCAGCTGGCGATATTGGCTATATTGCCACTGGATTAAAAGAAGTTGGTTTATGCCGGGTTGGCGACACCATAACTAATTTCCGCGCGCCAGCTGAAAAGCCATTGCCCGGATATAAAGAGCCTAAGCCTATGATTTTTGCTTCGTTCTATCCGGCCAATGACAAAGATTTTATTATTTTAAAAGACGCGCTTGGAAAATTAAAATTGAATGACGCGGCTTTGGTTTTTGAGCCAGAATCATCTGCTTTGGGGCGGGGATATAAATGCGGATTTTTGGGAATGCTCCATTTGGAAATTATTTCTGAAAGATTAAGGCGGGAATTTAATTTAAATTTAGTTTTAACAACTCCCAGCTTGACTTATAAGATAATTAATAGCCGGAACGAAGAAGAAATAATTTATTCCGCGCATCAATTGCCCGAACCGCATTTGGTTTTAGAAATGAAAGAATTATGGGCAAAGCTTGAAATTGTTTCGCCGGCCCAGTATTTAGGCAAAGTGATGCAGCTTTTAGAAGGCCTTGAAGGCGAGTATAAAGAAACAAGATATTTGACAACTGAGCGGCTGATTATTGAATATGAAGTTCCTTTAAGGGAAATTATTGTTGATTTTTACGACAGCCTTAAAAGCGTAACATCCGGCTATGCTTCTATGAGTTATGAATTGCTTGATTGGCAAAAAGCGGATTTAGTTAGATTAGATATTTTAATTGCTGGCGAAGCGGAAGACGCGTTTTCTAAGATTGTTTCGCGGGCTCGGGCGCAGGCCGAGGGCCGGGCGATGGTTGAAAAATTAAAAGAGGCGATTCCGCCGCAGATGTTTGCGGTTGCGGTTCAGGCGGCGATTGGCGGAAAAATAATAGCCCGGGAAACAATCCGGGCCTACAAAAAAGATGTTATTGGCCATTTATACGGTGGAGATTATACTCGAAAAAAGAAACTTTTGGAAAAACAGAAAAAGGGAAAGAAAAAAATGAAGGAAACAGGAAAAATTAATATTCCGCAAGAAGTTTTTCTTTCTGTTTTAAAAAAATAATTAAGTAAGAAAAGGAATAATCAGAAAGCCAACCATTGATAAAACAACCATAATAATAATCAATGTCCAAAAAAATTTAATCACTTTCGCCTTTTTCATAACTGTTCTTTATTTTGTCATTCCGGCCTTGAGCCGGAATCCATGATTATATTTTGTATCTTTTCGGTTTACGTTCCGTTGAATTTACCGGAGCTTGCCCCGTAGCAATATATGGCAGGAATAACAAGGAATTCATTAAATATATATTATCATAATAAATAAAATAGGTTAAGATAAGATTATGCGGGAATCTTTTAAGCAGAAATTAATCAGGAATATTTTTACTTCTAAAATATTTTTATTTATTTTAATCATCGCGACAATTTGGGTGGTTTTAATTTGTTTAAAAATAACCAGCAAGAGGTATCAGATGGCAAGAGAAATTAACAATATTAATCAGGAAATTGAACGGCTGAAGCAAAATAACCAAAATTTAACCGCGCTTATAGAATCTTTTAATAATCAGAGTTTTTTAGAGAAAGAAGCAAAAAGGCGTCTGAATTTAAGGAAAGAAGGGGAAGAGGTGGTTATCCTTCCTAAAAACGAATTTTCTGATAACCAGACAACAACGCCAGAAACAAATTCGGCAAGTTTGGCTGGCAGTAGTAATCAAAATCAAGTAGTTGATAATAAAGAAGAGCCAAATTTTCAAAAATGGTGGAGATACTTTTTCAAGTAGGTATTGTCATTCCGGCCTTGAGCCGGAATCTAGAATCTTATTTTGTAGCCTTTCGACAGGCTCAGGGTATAAATAGATTCCCGCTGGAGTTTATCCTGTAGCGGCATACGGAACGGGAATGACAGCAGTTTTTGCGGGCATAGTATAGCGGTATTATATTTGCTTCCCAAGCAAAAGATGCGGGTTCGACTCCCGTTGCCCGCTCCTCAAGTAGAATAAAATTTTGGTATGCCGAAGTAACTTCCTTTTTCGCCTCGTAATATGCGGCGCTTCGGAGGGGGAAATAATAAAGATTCGTATGCCACCCTAGCTCAGTAGGTAGACCTGCCCGCCAAGGCCTGCGCCGCCTTGGCTCTATGGAAGAGCAACGGGTTCTGCCTGCCTGTATATGCCGATGTAGCTCAATAGGTAGAGCAATCGCTTCGTAAGCGATAGGTTGTCGGTTCAATCCCGACCATCGGCTCAGCTTTGGCGGGTAAATAAGCTTAGGTTGTCGGCCTACCCCGCAAAAATTGCTAAGCTATTTTTATGCGGGGTTTGATTCCGACAAATGGTTCAATTCGGTAATATTTTTTTATACCCTCGCGAAGGGTATTTTTTTGACAAATTTTATAATTTATTATATTATGTTATTTAACGTTGAAAATTAAAGGAGGTTAGGTTTGGAATTGAGAATTCCCCCGCATGGGCTTGCGAGTCTTAAGATTGATAATAAGGGAATAAAGATTTATCCCGATCATGTAAGCTTTTATTTTATTGAGCAAATGAGCGTTGAGCAGGCGCTGCGCGTTTATGACGCGTTCCGTTCTTGGAATGGAAATATCATTATCATAGGAGTGAGGTTTAAATTTCGCTGCCCGCATAACAAAGAGCGAAAATGCCACACCGGAATTGATTGCCAGCGCGAGTGCAGTTCTGCTTCTTTCTGGCAGGCGCCTATTCGCGGCATCAGGATTGATTTCAAGCCTGTTCTCGCTGCTTAGAGATTATGCCCCTTTTTGAGGGGTTTTTTTATTTTTTAAGATATGATAGCATATTAACAATGGCGGAATTAAAAGAGCAATTGAAAAATTTGCACGAAGAAATCCTGAAAACCCAGGACTGTCTTTGACTTGGCAAAAAAAAAGCAAAAAATTATCCAATTAGAAATTTTAACGGCTGAGCCGAATTTTTGGCAAGATCAGGAAAAAGCAAAAAATATTTCGCAGGAATTATCTGATTTGAAAGAGGAAATTAGTTTGTGGGATATGATAGAACAAGAGATGAAAGATTTGTTAGAAATGATGAAATTGATTGAAGAAAAGAAAGACGAAGATTTGGAGCGGGAAATAGCGGAAAAATATAAGCAGCTGGAAAGAAAATTTAGGCAGGAAGAAATAAAAGTTTTTTTAGGCGGCCAATATGACCGCCATAACGCTTATCTGTCAATTTATGCCGGCGCTGGCGGAACAGAAGCGCAGGATTGGGCAGAAATGCTTTCCCGGATGTATTCACGCTACGCGGAAAAAAAGGGATGGAAAGCGCAAATAGTGGAAATCAGCTATGGCCAAGAAGCAGGAATTAAAAGCGCGGTTATTGAGATAAAAGGAAAATTTGCTTACGGTTATTTAAAGAAAGAAGCGGGAGTTCACCGGCTCGTCCGGTTGTCGCCTTTTAACGCTAATAATTTAAGGCACACTTCTTTTGCTCTGGTTGAAATTCTTCCAGAAGTTGTGGAAGCTGCGGAAGTTGAAATTAATCCGATTGATTTGCGGGTTGATACTTATCGCTCATCAGGCCCAGGCGGACAGAATGTTAATAAAGTTGAGTCAGCAGTCAGAATAACGCATTTGCCGACAAATATTGTTGTTTCTTGCCAAATTGAAAGATCTCAAGCAAAGAATAAAGAAAGAGCGATGAAAATGCTAAAGAATAAATTGCATCAATATCAGCAGGCAAAAAACGAAGAAGAAAAAGCGAAATTGAAGGGCGAGCGGCCGCAAGCGGCCTGGGGAAACCAAATTCGCTCTTATGTCTTGCATCCTTATAAAATGGTTAAGGACTTAAGAACGAATATTGAAAGCAAGCAGCCAGAAGAAATTTTAGACGGGGACTTAGACGAGTTTATTGAAGCAGAGATAAGAATTGAATAATATAAATCGGAAATCATGAATCAAATTAGCAGCTTATTTTCTGCTTAGCAGCTTATTTTCTGTAAAATTGTTTCATGTTTCATGTTTTATGTTTTATGACGAGTGATAGAATTTCGCAATGTTTCTAAAATTTATAAGATAAACGGCGAAGACTGCGCGGCAGTTGAGAATATTAATTTAAAGATTGAGCCGAAAGAATTTGTTTCTATTGCTGGCGCCTCTGGCGCGGGAAAATCAACCTTGCTTAAATTGCTATTGGGGAAAGAAAAACCCAGCGAAGGGGAAATTTTTTTTAATGGGCATGATATTAATTTTTTGGATAGCCAGGAACTTTCTCATTTTCGGCGGAGCGTGGGAATGGTTTTCCAGGATTTTAAGCTTCTTTCGCGCAAAACTGTGGCAGAAAATATTTCTTTTGCCATGGAAGTTGTCGGGCGAACTAACGAGGAAATATCCGAAGATGTTCCGCAGGTTTTGGAGTTGGTTGGTTTGGTTGAAAAAACCGATTATTTTCCGCATCAATTATCTGGCGGAGAGCGCCAGCGGGTTTCTATTGCCCGCGCCTTAATCCACCGGCCAGAGGTTATTTTAGCGGATGAGCCAACGGGCAACTTAGATTTATTAAATACCTGGGATATTGTTCGTTTGCTCTTGAAAATTAATGAATTGGGAACTACTATAATTTTAGCGACTCATGACCGGGAAATTATAAATAATTTGAACCGGCGGGTGATAACTTTAAATAAAGGCAGAATAATGCGTGACGAAGAGCATGGCCGGTATATTTTATAAGCTATACGGATGTCATTCCCGCGAAAGCGGGAATCCAGAGCATAATTTATTATAGATTCCCGCTTTCGCGGGAATGACAGATAATATTTATCGTATTTTTATGAATTCATTAACTTTTTTTCGCATTTTAAGAACCGGATGGAATAATTTTATCCGGAACCGATGGCTGGCGCTAGCCACGATTTTTGTGATGATTTTAACTATTTTTACCATGACTGTTTTAATTTTTCTAAGCGTTATTGGCGGCCAGCTTTTAACAATTTTGCAGAATAAGATTGATGTTTCTGTTTATTTAAAGCAAGAAACCGCGGATCAGGATATAAAGCAGATGCAGGCGGATTTGTTATCGCTGGGAGAAGTGAAAAAAGTGACTTTTGTTTCTTCAGAGGACGCTTTAGCTGAATTCAAAAAAAAGCATGAGAGCAACCAAACTTTAATGGATAGCTTAAAAGAATTAGGCAATCCTCTTTTGCCGGCTGTTAATATAGAAGCTCAAAGCGCGTCGCAATATGATTCAATTATAAATTTTTTGGAGCAAGGAAAATATAAAAAAATTATCGATAAAATAAATTATCAGCAAAATAAGCCGTTAATTGAACGCTTGATGAAATTTAGCAATACGGTTAAGCGAAGCGGAATAATTGTGAGCATTATTTTGGCGATTATTGCCGGGCTGGTTACTTTTAACACCATTCGCCTGGCTTTATATAATTTCCGCGAAGAAATCGGGGTGATGAAGCTTGTTGGCGCGAGCAGCTGGTTTGCCCGCGGGCCGTTTTTGGTTGAAGGAGTAATTTATGGCATTATCGCGGCGGCGGCAACAATGATAATAATTTTTCCTATTATATATTTTTTCTCGCCAAAAATTTCTTTGCTTGTCCCAGGGCTTGATATGCTCGCTTGGCTTAAAAATAATTTTCTTTCTTTGCTTTTTATGCAATTGGCAATAGGGATTTTGCTTGGCGGAGTGAGCAGCATGGTGGCGATTAGGAAATATTTAAGAGTTTAGATTTACGATTTAAGATTTACGATTTATGAATAAACCCCACCCCAGCCCTCCCCTTGATAAGGGGAGGGAAGAAGGGAGGGGTTTTTAAGTTGAAAAAACCAGGATTTTGTTTTATAGTAAAAATACAAATTATTACTCCGGGATCGTCTAACGGCAGGACGTCAGACTCTGAATCTGAAAATTGGGGTTCGAATCCCTGTCCCGGAACATTTAAAAATATACTTATAATATAGGTTTGCCGTGCCCTTCCGAATCCGCCAGCTGGCGGAGAAGGAGGGAATCCAAGCCCCGCAACAATTAAAATTAATAAAATTATGCTTAAAAATAAAAAAATAACATTAGAATATTTGGTAAAAAATATAACAACTATTATCGGTCTGGTTTTAATTTGGCGGGGAGTTTGGTATGTTCTTGACGGACTGGACGAATTATTTTTCGGCGGCAGCCATATTTTTACGGCGTTTGGCGGGATTATATTAGGCCTCATTCTTCTTTATTTGCCGGATAGGGATTTAAAGGAAATTGAGAAATTGTGAATTTTGACTTGAAAGGTTGCCGTGGCCTTTGCGAGGCCTCGCATTTATAAATAACATATAATTAAAAAACTATGCATAAACATACATCAGGAGCGGTTTACGGATTAGGGTTTATTGGCGCGGTAGTGTTTTATATCAAAGCTGCCGCGACCTTTAGCGCTGGGGTTATAGGGTTTTTAAAAGCCCTAGTTTGGCCGGCGTTTCTCATCTATAAATTGCTTGAATTTTTATATTAAGAATTTATTAAGCTGTTTTAACAGGGAATAAAATATGGTTAAAAAAATAATCTATATATTTTTTATATTTTTGGTTTCTTCGCCTTTTTTTGTTTTAGCAAGGGAAAATGTTGATTATTGGTATATTAAAGATTTTCAGTCGGAAATAATTGTTAATAAAGATTCTTCTCTTCTGATAACTGAAAAAATAATTGCTGATTGCGGCCAGGGAATTAATAAGCATGGAATTTTTCGGATTTTGCCAACCAAGATAAAATTAGCTAACGGGCAGAAAATTAAGAATCCTGTTAAGTTGATTAGCATAACCGATTTTTCCGGGCAGCCATTGAATTATGTTGAATCAGAAAATAAATTTGACGGAACAATAACTTGGAAAATCGGGGATCCGAATAAAACCGTCCAGGGAGAAAATTATTATTTAATAAAATACCGGGTTGAAAACGCAATTCGGTTTAGTAATTTCGAATTTGACGAGCTGTATTGGAATTTAAGCGGCAATTTTTGGGATTTGCAAATTGATAATTTTTCCGCTCAAATAATTTTTCCCGGCGAGGTTTTAGAAAACAACAGCCAAATTTATCTTTATTCCGGCTCGCTTGGCGAAAAGAGCAATGAAAAAGCGACCTACAATTGGATTTTGCCGAATATTTTAAAGGTTAATTCAGATAAAACGCTTTTAGAGGGCGAAGGAATAACAATTTCCGCCGCGTTTCCAAAAAACATTTTTACGCCGTATCAGCCCGGATTTTGGGAGTTATATGGAAATTATTTCAGTTTTTTGATAAGCATTTCGGCTTTTATCCTATGTTTTTATTTTTGGAATAAATATGGCCGGGATCCTAAAAGCAAAAATCCGGTTATCGCGGAATATGAACCGCCTTTAAATTTGTCTCCTTTAGAATTGGGGGCGCTTAAAACCAATGGAATGCTAAAAAATGAATTTATTACCGCGGAAATTATTAATTTAGCGGTAAACGGGCATATAAATATCAAAGAAATTGATAAAAAGGTTTTAGTTTTTCATAGCCGCGATTTTGAAATATCAAAAGCGCCAGGAGGCAAAAAAGAAGCCAGCGCAATCCAGAAGGTTATTTTAGAGAATATTTTTGAAGGCAGAAACGCCGTGATGCTGTCAGAATTAAAAAATAAGTTTTATAAATGTTTGAAAGAAGTTAAAGAGAAAACAATTGATTTTTTGGCGGAAAAAAATTTATTTATAAAATCAAGCTTAAAATGGAGAGCGGCATTTGTTTTTTTAGGAGTTATTTTGATTGGCGCGGGAATAGGCGCCGCAATTGCTTCGCAAAATTTATTTTGGGGCTTGAATATTGCTGTTTCTGGATTGCTTTTTATTATTTTTAATTTTATTATGCCCAAGCGGACTATTGAGGGAGCTGAGGTTTTCAGGCAAATTAAGGGTTTTAAGCTTTACATGGAAACAGCGGAAAAATACCGGTCTCAATTTTATGAAAAAGAAAATATTTTTGAAAAATTTCTGCCCTACGCCATTGCTTTCGGGATAACCGGATTATGGATAAAAAAAATGAAAGAAATTTACGGCGAGGAATTTTATTCCCGTTATTCGCCTGCTTGGTACGCGGGAAACTTTGGCGCGTTTAGCGCGGATAGCTTGAATTCAGTTATTAATAATTTATCGTCTGGGATTGCGTCTAATATTTCTTCTCCCTCCGGGTCTGGCGGCGCTGGGGGAGCTGGCGGCGGCGGCGGAGGCGGCGGCGGGGGCGGATGGTAATTTAAGCGATTATGAGAAAATTTGTTAAATTTTCAATAATTTTTTTGTTAGCTAGCGGAATTTTTTTATTAATATCTCCAATCCGCTGGTTTCCTGAATTTTATGATGTCCGGTATATGGGAATAGCGGCGTTTATTTGCGCTGCCGCGATTTTTTTTCTGCCGAAAATATTTCTTGTTCCAGCCGGCGCGCCAGGCGCGGAGAAAAAGAATAAATCTGCTGATTTGTTTCAGGTTGGCTTATCTTTGGCAATTATTAATAACGCGCTAGGGGACATGGGCTTATATCAGCTGTATAAGGTTGGATTTGAGTATGATAAATTTATCCATTTAACAACATCTTTTTTGGCAATTTTAATTATTGCCACAGTTTTAGAAGGCCGCTTTGAAGTTCGTGTTTTTTATTCAATTTTAGTTGCTTTAATAATTGTTGTTTTTGCTGGTTTGTTTTGGGAGTTATTTGAATATTTATCAGATACGGTTTTAAAAACGCATATTTATGGCGTGTATGGGGTTAATATAAACAGCGATACGCAATTTGATATTTTATCAAATGTAGTTGGTTCCTTGGCTGGAGTTTTGGTTTTGTTTTTCAAAAAAAGAAGTTCGGTTTTTGGCGGATTAAAAATAAAAAATTAAAAATAAGTTGAAAAATAAATATTTAACTTTTTAGCCGCGTTATTTTATTCGCGGCTTTTTAAAAAATAATATAATAATCTGGTAGCGATAAATATATTAAAAAATAAAAAGAGAAAAAGATGCTGTTTGACTCAATAATATTTTTGTGTTATTATTAATCAAGAAACAAAAAAATGATTTTTTCATTTCAAGAAACAATTTTATTGCTTGAGCAGTATAAATATATTATCTTTTTCCCCATTGCGATTATTGAAGGCCCGATTGTGTCAATTATCGCTGGATTTTTAGTTTCGTTAAAGATTTTCAATATTTTTATTTCATATATAATTGTTTTGGCCGGAGACGCGGTTGGCGATACAATTCTTTACGCTTTAGGTCGTTGGGGAGGAGTTGCGTTAATTCGGCGTGTGGGGCCGTATATTGGCGTCACCCCGGCAAGAATGGAGAAAGTTAAGGAGCAGTTTGATTTGCGCGGTCGCCGGGCAGTTACATTATCAAAGCTTTTCCACGGAATAGGCATGGCAGGATTAATAACCGCCGGAAGCTTGAAAGTTCCTTTTTGGAAATATATTTCAACTTGTTTTTTTGTAACAATATTTCAGGCAGCGGTGTTTTTAGCTATCGGAATATTTTTTGGCGGCGCTTATATAAAAATCGGACAATATCTTGATTATTTCGCCGCCGCTACATTTATTATCGCCCTTGTTGTTATTTTGATAATTGTTTTGAGGAAGTACAAGCTTTTTTCAAGAGCTTGATATAAATTTTTTAGGAACTTGATTATGGATAAAGAAAATAAAAAACTGAAAATTGCCATGATTTGCGACGCGATTGCTTATAAAAACGGCGCGTCTATGTCAACCATTAGATTTGCCGAGGGCTTGAGGGAAAAGGGGCATGAAATTATTTTTTTCGCTGACCGGTCGCCGCAGCATCCGAATTATAACGGAGAATTTTTGGGATTTAAGATTTACCGTTTTTTTTCGCTTTTAATGCCTAAAGGAGACGGGCTTTATCGCGTTAGCTTTCCCGGCCGGAAAAAATTTGAGAAATTATTCCGTGAACATCAAGTTGATATTGTACATGTTTTTTTGCCGGTGCCGTCAACGATTAGCGCAATTCGAGCCGCCAGAAAATGCGGTTTGCCGGTTGTGGCCCATTCGCACGCCCAGCCGGAAAATTTGTTTTTGCATATTCCCCGGCCAATCGCTTTTATGATTCCCGCGTTTAGTTATCTATTTGACAGATATATGGGTTGGATTTATAAAAATGCTGATGTTGTTATTTATCCTTCGGAATTTGCTAGAAAGTATTTCCCGAAAATAAATAAAATAAAAAAGAATATTGTTGTGAGCAATGGAATTAATACACAAGTTTTTAAAAAAACCAGCGAAGAAGAGGTTAAAAATTTATTAAAAAAATACAAAACGCCGCTAAATAAAATTATCATCCTTTATTTTGGGCGCTTACATCCGGAAAAAGACTTAGGGACATTAATCCGCGCGATGGCCTTGGTAAAGGAAAAAAATTTTAACGCGCATTTGATTGTTGCTGGCATGGGGCATATGGATAAAGAGCTTAAAAAACTTGCGGAATCTTTAAATATAAAAAATGATGTCTCGTTTTGGGGCAGAGTGCCGGATGAAGAAAAAGTTGCCGCTTTCAGCGTTGCGGATATTTTTGTTTTGCCGTCGCTTGCGGAACTTGAAGGCATGGTTGTTCTTGAAGCTATGGCTTGCGGCAAGCCGATTATTATCGCGAATTCGCCAGAAAGCGCTTCGGTTTATTTTGTAAAAAATAATGGCTTTCTTTTTGAACCAAAAAATCATGAAGAATTGGCAAAATGCTTGGTAAAACTTATTGAAAATGAACAGTTGCGCGAGGAAATGGGGAAAATTAGTCGTGAATTAAGCAAAAAATACGAAAGGAGCGAGAGCGTAAATAAACTGCAAGAAACATATTATTCTTTAATTTCCGAATAAATGAAAGAGAAAGCGTATAATAAAAAAAATATTGAAATTTATTACCGAAAAAATGATATTTTGCCGGGCCGCCAGACCTTAATTTTTGTGCATGGGCTTTCTGGCAGTTCTTCGGCTTGGCGGGAATACGAGAATCAATTTAAGGAAAAATTTAATATTATTTCGTTTGATTTGCGCGGCCACGGAAAATCAATTAAATTAAGAGGGCGAGAAAATTACGAAATAGAAAATTTTGCGGAAGATATTAATAATTTACTGGAGCATTTAAGTGTTAAAAAATTTATTTTAGTCAGCCATTCATTTGGAACTTTAGTGGCGCTTGAATTTTTGGCAAAATATCAAGAAAAAGTTGC
>Ga0209417_1003716_pt1 | contig 19729 bp, 19 predicted proteins | sample RifGroF2_FD_184002 | JGI IMG/M metagenome (GOLD analysis project Ga0209417, IMG submission 184002) | Groundwater microbial communities from Rifle, Colorado, USA - Groundwater F2 (SPAdes) (version 2) | ecosystem: Environmental > Aquatic > Deep subsurface > Groundwater | place: Rifle, Colorado... | reverse complement strand
GGGGGCCATGATGCAGTCGGCCAGCGTGCGCTCGCCGTCGAACTTGGCGTTCAGGTCGGGTTTGCTGCGCTCGATGATCTTGCGTACCAGCGAATAACCGTTGGAGTGCGCGCCGTTGGAGGCCAGCCCCAGTACCACATCACCAGCTACGATGGTGTCGCCGGTGATGATCTTGCTCTTTTCCACCACGCCGACCGCGAAACCGGCCAAGTCGTATTCGCCCACCGGGTACATGCCGGGCATCTCGGCGGTCTCGCCACCGATCAGCGCACAGCCGGAATCTTCGCAACCCTTGGCGATACCCTTGATGACTTCGGTGGCGGCGGGCACGTCCAGCTTGCCGCAGGCGAAATAGTCGAGGAAGAACAGCGGCTCGGCACCCTGTACCAGGATGTCGTTCACGCTCATGGCGACGAGGTCGATACCAACGGTGTCGTGGCGGTTCAGCTCGAATGCCAGTTTGAGCTTGGTACCCACGCCGTCGGTGCCGGACACCAGTACCGGCTCTTTATATTTTTTCGAGATCTCGACCAGACCGCCGAAACCGCCGATGCCGGAGAGGACTTCCGGGCGCATGGTGCGCTTGGCAAAGGGTTTGATGTTCTCGACCAGTTGGTCGCCCGCGTCGATGTCGACGCCCGCATCGCGATAGGACAGGCTATTGGAGGGGGTATTCAAGTTGAGTTCTCGCTTTCCAGAAGGTAAAGTGCAGCACAATTTTCCAACTGCGGATTTTACCTGAAATGACTCATGAACGCTTCGTGGCACTGTATTGGCTGGCCGCAGCGGCAGCTTTGGCCTGGCTGCTGTATCTGCTCGACCCCGTACTGACGCCGTTCCTGGCGGCGGGCATCCTGTCATACATCCTGCAACCGCTGGTCGCCCGTTCGGCCAAATGGCGTTTCATGTCGCGCACCTCGGCCACGGCGCTGGTGATGGCCTTGCTTTTCGGCGCTCTGGTTGCGCTGCTGCTGATCCTGTTGCCGCTGTTGCGCTACGAATCGGGCATGCTGATGACCAAGTTGCCGGAGTTGCTGGATATCATCCGCCAGCGCCTGCTGCCGCTGCTGGAACAGCACCTTGGCATCACCGTGCAATGGGATGTGGCGACCTTCAAGGAGTTGCTGAGCGAACACTGGCAGAGCGCGGGCGGCGTTTCGGCCAGCCTGCTGCCCTGGCTGAGCAGCGGCGGTTCGACCCTGATCGCGATCGTGATGAACCTGTTGCTGATCCCGCTGGTGATGTTCTATCTGTTGCGCGACTGGCCGCAGTTGCTGGAACGCGTCGACGGCATCATCCCGCGCCGCTGGCATGCCAAGACGGTGGAGATTACCGGCGAGGTGGACGTGATCCTGGCCGAGTTTCTGCGCGGCCAACTGTCGGTGATGGTTCTGATGAGCGTGTTCTACGCGCTGGCGCTGATGCTGACCGGGATGCAGTTCGCCCTGCCCATCGGCATCGTGAGCGGCATGCTGGTGTTTGTGCCCTATCTGGGCGTGATCATCGGCTTGACGCTGGCGACCCTGGTTGCTTTGACGCAGTTCGATTCCTTCACTGGCGTGCTGCTGGTGTGGGTCGTGTTCACCGCGGGCCAGTTGCTGGAAGGAGTTGTGGTCACGCCCAAACTGGTTGGCGACCGTATCGGCCTGCACCCGCTGGGGGTGATCTTCGCGCTGCTCGCGTTTGGCCAGTTGTTCGGTTTCTTCGGCGTGCTGTTGGCGCTGCCGATCTCGGCGATGCTGCTGGTCGGTCTGCGCCATTTCAAAGGCTGGTATCTGACCAGCGCCTTATACCGCAAGTGACATGAACCAATTATTGCTGGGTATCGTGCCCGAGTGGACTCCCGCCCTGGATAACTTCGTCGCAGGGCGCAACGCCGAACTGCTTTCCGCATTGCGCCATGCGCTGTCCGGCACAAGTGGGGAGCGCGGCTTGTATGTCTGGGGAGAAGCAGGCAGCGGTAAGAGTCATCTGCTGCAGGCCGCTGTAGGGGCTGTGCGTGCAGTCGGCCAGTCTGCGATCTATGCCTGCGGCGAAGTGCCGGAAGCCGCGCAGGTGGTGGCCGTTGACGATGTGGAGAGACTGGATGATGCGGCGCAGATCCAATTGTTTGAACTCTACAACAGCCAGCGTGAGACCGGCGGTATGCTGCTGGTGAGCGGCCTGGCAGCACCCGCACACTTGAAAGTTCGCGACGATCTGCGCACACGACTGGGTTGGGGGCTGGTGTATCAGATTCACGCCTTGGACGATGAAGAGAAGACCCAGGCGCTGAAACAACATGCACTGGCACGCGGATTGGAACTGCCGGGCGAAGTGACGACCTATCTGTTGCGGCACGGACGCCGCGATCTGCCTTCGCTGCTGGCGACACTGGATGCGCTGGACGAACATTGCCTGCGTTTGAAAAGGGCTGCCTCGGTGCCGCTGTTGAAAGAGGTCATGCGTGCAGTGACGGAATGATTGAGAGTGTTTCAACTATTAAGTACGGAGTGTGATGTGAATCTGGCTTTATTCGATCTGGACAATACCCTGTTGAGCGGTGACAGCGATTTCGAGTGGTCGCAGTTCCTGATCGAGCAGGGCGTGCTCGACCGCGAGCTGTTCGAGGCGAAGAACTTGGCGTTCTACGAGCAGTACAAGGCAGGGACGCTGGATATCCACGAGTTCCTCGATTTTCAGTTGAAACCCCTGTCGCGCCATGCACGCAAGGTTCTGGACGAATGGCACGAGGAGTTCATGCGCCGCAAGGTGCGTCCGATGATGGGCGACAAGGCGCGCCAACTGGTGGCGCAGCACAAGACTGCGGGTGATGTGTGCGTGATCATCACTGCCACCAACAGTTTCGTGACCGCACCCATCGCGCGCGAGTTCGGCATCGAACATCTGATCGGCACCGATCCGGAGCAGAAGAACGGCGAATTCACCGGTCGTGTCGCCGGCATGCCTTGCTTCCGCGACGGCAAGGTGACGCGCATGGAATCCTGGCTGGCCGAACGCGGCTGGAACTGGGCGAGCTTCGCCGTGACTTCTTTCTATAGTGATTCCCTGAACGACCTGCCCTTGCTCTCCAAAGTGAAGAATCCGGTCGCCGTGGATCCCGACGAGACCTTGCGAAAACACGCGCAAAAACAAGGTTGGCCTATCATTTCCCTGCGCTGAACCAAGGCAGGAGAGGGGGCGGTGTATAATTCCGCCCGTCGCCGCGATCCAGCGGCGATTTCAACTTTTTCGACCATGATAAAAAGACTGTTCAAACGGGTATTCGGCAAATCAGCTCCGGTGCGGGTGGTGGGCGCGGCGCATGTTATTCCATATGAAAAACATGGCGTTAGTCGCGACGGCATCAGCCACGGCGCAAAGCGCGTTACCGACGGGCTGCAGGCTGCCGGGTTCCAGGCCTTTGTGGTCGGCGGTGCAGTGCGCGACTTGCTGCTCGATCGCCAGCCCAAGGATTTCGATGTGGCTACCGATGCCACCCCGGAAGAGGTGAAGCGGGTGTTCCGCCGCGCGCGCATCATCGGGCGGCGTTTCCGCCTGGTGCATGTGATGTTCGGCGAAGAAACGGTGGAAGTCTCCACCTTCCGCCGCGCCATCGACGCCGAAGATGCGGAGACCGACGCGCACGGGCGCATCCTGCGCGACAACGAGTTCGGTGACCAGCAACAGGATGCCGCGCGGCGTGACTTTACTGCCAACGCGCTGTTCTACGATCCCGCTACACAAGAGATTTTCGATTACCACAACGGTTATGCCGACATCCGCGCCAACGTGTTGCGCATGATCGGCGACCCTGAAGTGCGTTACCGCGAAGATCCGGTGCGCATGCTGCGCGCGGTACGGCTTTCGGCCAAGCTGGGTATGAAACTGGACCCCGCCACTGCCGCGCCGATCTTCAAGATGAAAGAACTGTTGAGCAATGTGCCCGAGGCGCGCCTGTTTGACGAGATGCTCAAGCTGCTGTTGTCCGGCCACGCCATGCCCTGCATCAAGAAGCTGCGCGCGATGGACTTGCATCACGGCATGCTGCCTATGCTTGACGTGATCCTCGAACAGCCGATGGGCGAGAAGTTCGTCATGCTGGCTCTGGAGAACACCGATCAGCGTATCGCCGAAGAGAAAGCCACTTCCCCCGCCTTCCTGTTTGCCGCATTGCTATGGCATGAGGTGCTGGCCGCGTGGAAGGCCAAGCAGGATGCGGGCGAGAAGCCCATCGGGGCGATGCATGCGGCGATGGATGAAGTGCTCGACAGGCAACGCGCGCAACTCGCCATCCCGCGCCGCTACGACACGGTGATGAAAGAACTGTGGCTCATGCAGCCGCGCTTCGAACAGCGCGGCGGGCAGCGCCCCCTGCGTCTGCTGGCCTTGCCGCGCTTCCGTGCCGCTTACGATTTCCTGTTGCTGCGCTGCCAGAGTGGCGAAGTGGAAACCGAGCTCGGTACCTGGTGGGAAGAGTTCCAGCATGCCAGTGACGACCGGCGCGCCGAGATGTTGTTGCCGGATACCGGCGGCCCGAAGAAACGCCGTCGCCGCAGCAAGAAGCCCGGCTCCGCGACGCAATCTGAATTGCCGATAGACTGATGAAGCACGTTGCGTTCGTCGGGCTGGGCAGCAACCTGGCCGATCCCGCCGCACAGGTTTCGCAGGCGCTGGATGCCTTGAACGGGTTGCCGCAGACGCGCTTGCTGAAGAAGTCATCGCTGTATCGCAGCGCACCGGTGGGTTATCTGGATCAGCCGGACTTCATCAATGCGGTAGCGCAGATAGAGACGGAACTGGTTCCACACGCGCTGCTTGACGCGCTGCTGGCGCTGGAACAGGAATGCGGACGTACGCGCGAGTTTCGCAATGCGCCGCGCACGCTTGATCTGGATGTGTTGCTGTACGATGACCTGGTGCATCACGAACACGGACTGACCATCCCGCACCCGCAGATGCACCTGCGTGCGTTCGTGTTGCAGCCGCTGCTGGAGATCGCGCCGGACTGCGTGATCCCCGGCGTGGGAGTCGCGGCAGAGGCGGGGCGGTCGTGTGCGGAGCAAAAACTGGAGCGGATCTGAATGCCCCTGAGTAAATATCGCTACATCGTGGTGGAGGGCCCCATCGGCGTAGGCAAGACCAGTCTTGCGCAACGCCTGGCCGATCTTGCCGAGGCGCATGCCCTGCTGGAGAAACCGCAGGACAACCCCTTTCTGGCCAACTTCTATCAGGACCCCGCGCGCTACGCGCTGCCCACGCAACTGTTTTTCCTGTTCCAACGCATCAACGAAGCTCGCGACCTGGCGCAGATGGATATGTTCCGCAGCCGCACTGTCTCCGATTACCTGTTCGAAAAGGACGCGCTGTTCGCACGCCTGACACTGAGCGACGAGGAGTACAAACTGTACCAGTCCATCTATCAGGGTCTGTCGCCGCAGGCACCCGCGCCCGACCTGGTGATCTATCTGCAGGCACCCACCTACACGCTGTCCGAGCGTGTGCGCCGCCGTGGCAACCGCTACGAACGCACTATCCAGGACGACTATCTGGAGCGGCTCTCGGCCAGCTACGGCGAGTTCTTCCATCACTATGACAATGCGCCGGTGTTGGTGGTAAACAGCGAACACCTGAATTTTGTGGATAATGCAGACGACTTCAGCTTGCTGCTCGACCGCATCGCCAAGATGCGCGGGCGCAGGGAATATTTCAACGTGGGGGCATGATATGCGAACGACCCTGAGCAAACTCCAATCCATGCGCGACAAGGGCGAGAAGATCGCCGTGCTGACCTGCTACGACGCCAGCTTCGCCACACTGATGGAAACCAACGGCGTGGACGTGCTGCTGGTCGGCGATTCGCTGGGCATGGTCGTGCAGGGGCGCGAGTCCACGCTGCCGGTCACCATCGAGCAGATGGCTTATCACACCGCCTGTGTGGTCAGCGGTGCGCAGCAGGCGTTCGTCATCGCCGACATGCCGTTCGGCACCTCGCAATTCAGCGCGCGCGAGACCTTCGGCCATGCCGTGCAACTGATGCAGGCCGGTGCCGAGATGGTCAAGCTCGAAGGCGGTGCCGAGATGGCCGAGACTGTCGCCTTTCTCACCTCGCGCGGCATTCCGGTCTGTGCGCACATCGGCCTCACCCCGCAATCGGTCAACCAACTTGGCGGTTACAAGGTGCAGGGCAAGACCGATGCCGCCGCAAAGAAACTGCTGCAAGACGCCAAAGCGCTGCAGGAGGCAGGCGCAGGCATGATCGTGCTCGAAGCCATTCCCGCCGCGCTCGGCGCGCAAGTCACCCAACAATTGCGCATCCCCACCATTGGTATCGGTGCGGGTGCCGCTTGTTCCGGCCAGGTGCTGGTGGTGTACGACATGCTCGGCATCTATCCCGGCAAGAAGGCGCGTTTTGTGAAGGATTTCATGCAGGGCGCATCTTCCATCGCTGATGCGGTGGCGCACTATGTCGCCGAAGTGAAGTCCGGAAAATTCCCCGGTGCAGAGCATTCATTCTGATGCAACTCATCCATTCCGTTCCCGAACTGCGCGCCCGCCTTGCCAACGAGAAGGCCATCGCCTTCGTGCCCACCATGGGCAATCTGCACGAGGGGCACATCGAACTGGTGCGCATCGCGTGCCAGCAGGGCACATGCGTGGTGGTGAGCATCTTCGTCAATCCGTTACAGTTCGGTCCCAACGAGGATTTCGACAAATATCCACGCACGCTGGAGGCGGACTGCGCGAAGTTGCAGGGGCTGGCCGATGTGGTGTTCGCGCCTGCCGTGGCCGATATGTATCCCGAGCAGCAGACGCTGTTCGTCGAGCCGCCGCCCATTGCCAGTGAGCTGTGCGGCGAGTTTCGCCCCGGCCACTTCCGCGGCATGGCGACGGTGGTGCTGAAGCTGTTCAACCTGGTGCAGCCGCAGGTCGCTATCTTCGGCAAGAAGGATTACCAGCAACTGGCCATCATCCGGCAGATGGTCACCCAGTTCAATTTGCCCATCACGATAGTGGGGGCGGAGACCTCGCGCGCGGCGGACGGCCTGGCCTTGTCCTCGCGCAACCAGTACCTGTCGCCACAGGAGCGAACCGAAGCGGCTTTCCTCAGTCAAACATTGCGTGGGATGGGGGAAGCATTGAAAAAGGGCGCGGGCGATTATCTTGCGCTGGAGCGGGAAGCGGGCGCGGCGCTTGCCAAGCGCGGTTGGCAGGTGGAATATGTCGCCGTGCGCAAGCAGTCCGACCTGGGCGTGCCGACCAAGGATGACCGCAAACTGGTGATTGTGGTGGCAGCGCGGTTGGGCAAGACCCGTTTGATCGACAATTTGGAAGTTTGTCTTTAGCGCCCGGACGTTTATAATGCGCGCCCCCTGAGAGTCGGGGAGGAATATGAAGCTGTTTTCTGCCCTGAAAGGGCTGAGGAGGTGACCATGCAACGAACCATGCTACAGGCCAAATTGCACCGCGTGCGCGTGACGCAGTCCGAACTGCATTACGAGGGTTCGTGCGCCATCGACGATGACCTGTTGGATGCGTCCGGCATCAGGGAATATCAGGCCATCGATATCTACAACGTCACCAACGGCGAACGCTTCAGCACCTATGCCATCCGCGCCGAGCGCGGCTCGCGCACTATCTCGGTCAACGGCGCGGCAGCACACAAGGCGAATCCCGGCGACATCCTTATCATCGCGGCTTTCTCCGTTTATTCCGAGTTGGAGCTGCAGAAGTACCATCCCACGCTTGTGTATGTGGATGAGCACAACCGCATCATCGAAAAGCGCGACAACATACCCGTCCAGGCCGCAGCCTGAATGAACGAGCCCCGCAAAAGCGAGGCTCGTTGTATAAATATCAAAATATTCAATTAAGTACTTAATCCTCCCGAAAGGGTCGGGATGTAGTCCATTTGTCGTATTGACCCCGCGTAATCAAACACGTAACCTGATCACACATATATAAAGAATAACAGGCGAGTGGGAGATGGTGGCGATGAAAAATCGGGTTCAACAAATCGTTTTAGGATGCTTGGGGTTGTTTTTCGCCCTGTCAGTTTTTGCGGCTGACACCGTGAGCGACAAGGGCGCAAGCCAGATATCCAAGGCGAATACATTGGTTCAGGCGGGAAAATTCAAGACGGCATACAAGCTATTGCAGCCACTGGAATTTGAGTTGGCTGGGAACGTGCAATACGACTATCTGCTGGGTGTCTGTGCCGTAAATGCGGGAAAACCCGACAGGGCTACCATCGCTTTGGAACGAGTCGTTGCAACCAATCCCGGCTATGGTGATGCGCGGCAGTGGTTGGCTATCGCCTATTTCCAATCGGGAGATATGGATCGCGCGAAGAAGGAGTTCAACACGGTTCTGGAGCAAAAGTCTTCCGCGCAGACCAAGTCAACGGCGAATCAGTACCTCAAAGCGATCAAGCAGCAAGAGGATGCCAAGGAAGTCGCCGCGAAAAAGGCGCAGCAACCCTATTTGCTTGGCGGAATAGAGCTTGGCTACGGACACGACTCGAGTATCGCGACGGTGCCTGATGCCTATTCTTCTGCCTATTCCGCATCGATAGGTGTAGCCCCGCCGCCCGACAAGCCCAGCATTCCAAGCGGCATTTCGGACAACTTCTCCCTTCTGAATCTCAACATGGAAGGGCGCGTTCCTTTTGCCTCGGTCGGGACTTACGGTTTCGTCTCAGTTGACTCCAGCCATCGGGCTTATAACAACCATAGCTCGATGAATTCGCACACCAGCCTGGTGAAAGGCGGGGTGAGTGCCACATCGCAGGGCGATACCTATCGTTTTGATGTCGCGCGTCGCGGGTATCGTCAACAGGGGACGGAAACAGGCTATACGAACAACAGCGCGCAAAACTCGGTGACAGGAGATGTGCGATTCATGGTCAGCGCTCGTGACTATTGGGCGTTCACGGTTCAATACAACACGCCGCGTTATGTGACATCTCCGGATCAAGACACCAACCAGATGATGTACGGAACTAACTTCATGCATATCTTTGCGCAGGAAGGGTCACCGTTGATCTATTTTGCGCTGAACCACGCACGCGATCGTGCGGTACGTGAACTGACGAACCACTCACCGCTGATTTCTTCGACGGATGTCAGCAGAAACACCAATACCGTCATGCTCTACTCACAGTATTCGTTTGGTAAAGATGTCGATGTGACGGGCATGTGGATGAAGAGTTTCCGTAAAGACACTAAAGCGTATGCGCGTGCCTATGTGGCTGAATTGCCATATGGCAGGGATGCCATGACCGTACTTATGTTGGGAATGAATTGGCGCCCTGCACCGAATTGGATCTTGCATCCGCAGTGGATGCGTATAAAAAACGCATCGAACATCCCTTTGTACGGGTTCCAAAAGACCGAGTTCAGTCTGAGCCTGAAAAGGGAATTTAAGTAACTTGCAAGTATTGGAGGTGTGACATGAAAACTACACAGTTGATAGCAATGGCCCTATCCGGTGTGCTGGTTGCATCCGGATCATACGCAGATGATCTGTCAGTGCAGGAAAATTCGATCAGGAAGGCGGCCCGTGTCCGGCAGCAGACGGCTCCTCCGGTCAGTGTGCAGAATACGCCCGCTCCTGTGAATCAGGTTGCGCCGGCACTGACAAGGCCTCTAGTGATGGCCCCGCTTCCGGTTCTGGCACCCGCGGCGCCGTTAGTGCCTATGGTCGCTCCTAGATTGTTGAATCCCCCGGTGTTGACGGTGAATCCGGTGCCGCTGCCGGTAATTGCGCCCATCGCGCCTCCCGTCTTCACAGCAATGCCGATTCTGCCGGTAATCACACCGCCGTTGATTGTGATTCCGCCGCCCCCGCTGGTGTTGCTGCCACCTCCCATCATCACCGTACCTATTGTGTTTGTGCCTCCGCCGATCATTTATAGAACTTCCGATCGACGTCTGAAAACGAATATCCATCGTATCGGTACTCACCCGCGCGGATTTGGCATCTATGAGTATGACTATGTTTGGGGTGAGCACGCGGTCGGAGTGATGGCGGATGAGGTTATGGTCAGCATGCCCGAGGCTGTACTCAGGGGCGAGGATGGGTATGACAGAGTGGATTATTCGAAACTGTAGAAGGTGATTCGGGAGTGGAAATCATGAAAAACTTTATTTTCGCTGTAGGCGCTCTTGCAGCGCTTGTCTCGCTGGACGTTGCCGCGGCAGCCGGGAGTTTTCAGTTTGTCTCCGGGGATGTAAAGGTGACTTCGGCGACAGGCAAGGATCGCATTGCCCGCAAAGGTGGCGATATCAACGAAGGAGATACGATCACTTCCGCCGCTTCCGCCTCTGCGCAGGTGAAGATGAAGGATGATGGTTTGATCATCGTGCGTCCGGAAACCAAGTTGCGTATCACGACTTTCCGCTTTAGCGGCAAAGCTGATGGGTCTGAACGCAGTTTGATCTCATTGGTAAAAGGTGGGTTTCGAGCCATCACAGGAATGATCGGTCGTAGCAATAAGGAAAACTACAAGATCGAAACACCGACCGCGACGATCGGTATCCGGGGAACTGACCATGAGCCGATGTTCATCCCTAATCCGGTGGATGGGCGTCCTGCTCTGGGAGAACCGGGAACATATGACAAGGTGAATAGCGGGGCGGCAGTGCTTTCGACTGCAAAGGGTTTGGTGGTCATCAATCCCAATAGTGCAGGTTTTGTACCCAACTTGGCCAATGCGAGGCCGACCATATTGCCCAATATCCCCGCCTTCTATCGACCGCCAACCAGGGATGAGCCGGCAATCGTCCCGGTTGCCAGGCAACAGCCAGTGGGGACACTGGCCAGCCCGGGGGGGCTGATCAAGGGGTCGACTCTTACTAAGGCGCCGCTCACAAACAACTTGCCGGTAACGACATTGAAGCCGGTAACGGGCACACTGGCTGCGCCTGTCACTGCGCTGCCGACGACTACGAAGACGTTGCAGCCGCTGACGACCACTATTCAGCCGATCACAACAACGATCCAGCCTGCAACGACTATTCAGCCGGCAACGACGATCCAGCCGCTCACGACGACGATCCAGCCGCTCACGACGACGATCCAGCCGCTCACGACGACGATCCAACCGCTCACCACAACGATCCAGCCAACGCTTACCATCTCGGATAGGCGCCTGAAGAAGAACATCAAACGTATCGGCACACATCCGTTGGGAATCGGTATGTATGAGTTCGATTACGTGTGGGGTGAACATGCGAAGGGCGTGATGGCTGATGAGGTCCGCACTGTCAGACCCGATGCAGTGACCAGAGGTGCCGACGGATTCGATCGCGTGGATTACAGCAAATTGAAATGAGTGTTGCCGCATCCTGAAACGACAAGCCCCGCGAAAGCGGGGCTTGTCGTTTGTGCTACCGGAAAAGCCGGCTCAGATGCGCTTCGCCAGTTCCGCCGCCTTGCCTGTATAGGTCTCCGGGCTCAGCGCCTGCAGACGTTGTTTCTCGCTCGCGGGGATGTTCAGTGTCTGGATGAAGGCTGCCAGGCTTTCCTTGTTGATGCCGCCCTTGCCGCGCGTGAGTTCCTTGAGCTTGTCGTAGGCGTTCTCGATGTTGTAGCGGCGCATCACGGTCTGGATCGGTTCGGCCAGCACTTCCCAACTGTTGTTGAGGTCTTCCGCCAGACGTTGCGGGTTGGCTTCCAGCTTGTTCAAGCCGCGCAGGCAGGATTCGTAGGCCAGCAATGTATAGCCAAGTGCCACGCCCATGTTGCGCAGCACGGTGGAGTCGGTGAGGTCGCGCTGCATGCGCGAGACCGGCAGCTTCTCGGACAGGTGTTTCAGCAGCGCATTGGCCAGGCCGAGGTTGCCTTCCGAATTCTCGAAGTCGATGGGGTTGACCTTGTGCGGCATGGTGGAGGAACCGACTTCGCCCGCGACCACCTTCTGCTTGAAATAGCCCAGCGAGATGTAGGTCCAGATGTCGCGGTTGAGGTCGATCAGGATGGTGTTGGCGCGCGCATAGGCATCGTACAGTTCGGCCATGCAATCATGCGGCTCGATCTGGATGGTGTAGGGATTGAACACTAGGCCACGAGCCTCAACGAAACGCTTGGCGAAATTCTCCCAATCCACATCGGGATAAGCCGACAGATGCGCGTTGTAATTGCCCACCGCGCCGTTGATCTTGCCCATCACCTCGACGGCGGCAATGCGCGCGTGGGCGCGGCGCAGGCGATGCACGACGTTCGCCATCTCCTTGCCCAGCGTGCTGGGCGTGGCAGTCTGGCCGTGGGTGCGGCACAGCATGGGCAGATCGGCGTGCTGGTGCGCCAGATGCTGCAGGCGCTCGATCAGCACGTTCAGTGTGGGCAGCATCACTTCGCTGCGCGAATGGTTGAGCATCAGGGCGTGGCTCAGGTTGTTGATGTCTTCGGAGGTGCAGGCGAAATGGATGAATTCCAGTGCTTTGGCGGTCTCCGGGATCGCAGCGAGTTTGTCGCGCAGCCAGTATTCGATGGCTTTCACATCGTGGTTGGTGCGGCGCTCGATGGTCTTGATCTGCTCGGCATCGGCTTCGGAGAACTCTGCGGCGAGTTGCACGAGATGTGCGACGGTTGCCGGTGAGAGCGGCGGCAGTTCCCTGATGCCAGCTTCATTGCCCAGCGCCTTGAGCCATTCGATCTCGATCAGTACGCGGTAGCGGATCAATCCGTATTCGCTGAAATGGTGGCGCAAAGCATCGACTTTGCCGTGGTAGCGGCCGTCGAGGGGAGAAAGTGCGGTAAGGGCAGAGAGCGTCATGGTGAGATCGGGCAGAAAAAGTTTCAGGTGCGCATTTTACGTGAAAGGACGCGCTCAGGCAGGCGTTTGATTGAGCAGCACAGTGCGCGTCGGGAAGGCGAAGTCGGCGCCATTACGGGCGATGATGGCGGCGACTTGCAGCAGTATCTCCTGCTTGATGGCGTGGTACTGCTTCAATTCCGTGGTCTTACTGAAGGCCTGGATGACGAAATTGATGGAGGAATCGGCGAACTGGTCGAAGGCGACGAAGGAGGGCTGTTCGTTGTCGATGTCGGGGTGCTGATCCAGCATGGTTCGCACCTCCTCGACGATGTTCTCCATCCTGCCGATGTCCTCGTAGCGCAGGCCGATGGTCTCGCGGATGCGGCGGTGCGACATGCGCGAGGGGTTCTCCACCACGATGGAAGTGAATAGCGAGTTGGGGACGTAAAGCGGCGTCTTGTCGGGTGAGCGGATGATGGTCTGGCGCCAGCCGATCTGCTCGACCCAGCCTTCGATGTTCTTGTCCGGCGAACGCACCGCATCGCCCACGTTGAATGGCCGGTCCAGATGGATCATCACTGCGCCGAAGAAGTTCGCCAGCAGGTCCTTGGCGGCGAAACCGACCGCGATACCGCCCATGCCGCCGAAGGCCAGCACACCGGAGAGGCTGAAGCCCAGCGTCTGCATCACGGCCATGGCGGCAACGACGAAGACCGAGATACGTGCGACCTTGCCCAGCCCGTCCACGGTGGTGCGGTCCACATGACCGCCTGCGCGGATGCGTGCAGCGACCATGTTGTCGGCCAGTTCGCGGATCAGCTTTAGCAGGAACCACGAGATGCAGATCACGATGGCGATGCTGCGCACGGGGGCGACATATTCAAGCAAGGCTTCATCGGTCTGGCGATGCAGCAGATGCAGGGCGAAGGAGATGCCGCCTACCCAGATCAGCAGCGGCAATGGTTTGCGTGCCGCCGCGATCAGGGAATCGTCCCAGACGTTCTCCGTGTGGGCGGCGACCTTTTCAGCCTGCTGCAGCGCGCGGCGGGCAAGGTAATGCGCCGCAACGGTGGCGGCGAGTACCAGCAGCAGGCGGACGGTTTCGGGACTCAGGTTGATGGTCATGCGTTCTCCTTGCTCATTTCTCGATGATGCCGCCGCCGAGACAGACTGCCCCGTCGTAGGCGACGACCGATTGTCCCGGCGTCACCGCCCACTGTGCTTCGTCGAAGCTGAAGCGGACCGAGTCCGCGCCGGTCAGCGCGATGCGGCAACCCGCATCCTGCTGGCGGTAGCGCGTCTTGGCGGCGTAGGCGCGCGCGGTGTCGGGCGCAGTGCCGCTGATCCAGTGCATCTCCAACGCATTCAGTTCCGGCTTGAGCAGCGCGGGATGGTCGTGCCCCTGCACCACGATCAGGCGGTTGCGCTCCATGTCCTTGCCCGCGACGAACCAGGGCTCGCCGCTGCCTTCCTTGCCGCCACCGATCCCCAGTCCCTGGCGCTGGCCGTTGGTATAGAACGACAGCCCCATGTGCTGTCCCATGATCTTTCCTTCCGGCGTGACCATGTCGCCCGGTTTGGTCGGCAGGTAGCGGTTGAGGAACTCGCGGAACGGGCGCTCACCGATGAAGCAGATGCCGGTGCTGTCCTTTTTCGCGGCGTTGGAAAGGTTGTGCTGGCGCGCGATCTCGCGCACCTTGGCCTTGGGGATGTCGCCCAGCGGGAACATCGATTTCGACAACTGGTGCTGGTTCAACCGGTGCAAAAAGTAGCTCTGGTCCTTGCTGTTGTCGTCCGCCTTGAGCAACTGGAACAGACCGTCCTGCTCACGCACCTTGGCATAGTGGCCGGTGGCGATCTTCTCCGCACCCAGGCGGATGGCATGGTCGAGGAAGGCCTTGAACTTGATCTCGGAGTTGCACAGGATGTCCGGGTTGGGCGTGCGCCCGGCTTCGTATTCGCGCAGGAAATAGCTGAACACGCGGTCCTTGTATTCCTTGGCGAAGTTCACCGCCTCGATGGGGATGCCGATGGTGTCGGCGACCGCCACGGCGTCGATCAGGTCCTGGCGCGATGAGCAGTATTCGCTGTCGTCATCGTCTTCCCAGTTCTTCATGAACAGGCCGATGACCTCGTAGCCCTGTTGCTTCAGCAGCAGGGCGGTGACGGAAGAGTCAACGCCGCCAGACATGCCGACGACGACGCAGCCTTTACTCATAATGCGTGATGAGGTCGAGCGGGTAGCGCTTGCCCGCGAGGTAGTCTTCCACGCAACGCAGGATCAGCGGGCTGCGATGGCGCGCTTGCGTGGCACGGATCTCATCCAGTGTCATCCACACGGCGCGCACGATACCCTTGTCCAATTGGCGCTCCGGGTGGTGGGAGAGGATGCGTCCGCCGAAAGCAAAGCGCAGGTAAGTTGTGTTCGAAGCGTCTGAATGCCAGCGATAGACGCCAATCAGGAATTCCGGCTCGAATTCGTAGGCTGATTCCTCCATTACTTCGCGGATGACACCGGCGGGCAGGGTCTCGTTCGGTTCCCAGTGTCCGGCGGGTTGGTTGAACAGCAGGCCTTGCGGGGTATGTTCTTCCACCAGTAAGAACTTGCCATCCTGTTCGAGGACGGCGGCGACGGTGGCGTGTGGTTTCCAGATCATGACGTGATTTTAAACGAAATGAAAAAGGCAGGGTTGCCCCTGCCTTTCAATTTGGTGCCGGGGGGGGGAATCGAACCCCCACGCCCTTTCAGGCACCGGATTTTGAGTCCGGCACGTCTACCAGTTCCATCACCCCGGCTGGGTGTATTTCCCATACTGCCGCGGAATCAGCGCTCCGCAATGAGAAGGGCGCGAATTATCCATGAAACGCCACCCCTCATCAACTACAATGCGCGCTTTTCTACCCGCATCTCTGTGGTTTTCATGCGTACCGACGATTTTGACTTCATTCTGCCCGAGCGCCTGATCGCGCAACATCCGCCCGCACAGCGCGGGGCGAGCCGCCTGTTGCAGGTGGGCAGAGCGGGCCTGAAAGACGGCCAGTTTGCGGAATTGCACGGGCTGGTGCGCGAAAATGACCTGCTGGTCCTCAACGACACGCGCGTAATCAAGGCGCGCCTGTTTGGGGAAAAGGAGAGCGGCGGCAAGGTCGAGGTGCTGGTCGAGCGGGTGCTGGATGAACATGATGTCCTCGCGCAGGTGCGCGTGAGCAAGACGCCCAAGCCGGGTAGCCGACTGATATTGGCGGGAAGAGTGCGCGTGCAGGTGATGGGGCGCGAGGGGGAGTTCTTCCATTTGCGCTTTGAAGACGCGGAAGCAGTGACGACGCTGCTGGAGCGGCACGGACATCTGCCTTTGCCGCCCTATATCACCCATGCCGCCGGTGCCGAGGACGAGGCGCGTTACCAGACTGTGTTCGCGCGCGAGCCGGGCGCAGTGGCGGCTCCCACCGCCGGTCTGCACTTCGGCGAGACCATGCTGCAGGCACTGCGCGACAAGAAGGTGGATATCGCCTACGTGACCCTGCATGTCGGCGCGGGCACGTTCAAGCCCGTGCGCGCAGAGAACGTCGAGGAGCATGTCATGCACAGCGAACGCTATACCATCCCGCAGGCCACGGTGGATGCCGTCCGGGAAGCCCGGGCCAAGGGCGGGCGCATCATCGCGGTGGGAACCACCAGTCTGCGCGCGCTGGAAAGCGCCGCGGCCGACGGCGAGTTGAAGGCGGGATCGGGCGAGACGCGCATCTTCATCACCCCCGGCTACCGCTTCAGGGTGGTGGATGTGCTGCTCACCAACTTCCACCTGCCGCGCTCGACGCTGCTGATGCTGGTGTGTGCCTTCGGCGGAATGGATAAGATGCTGGCCGCATACCGTCATGCGGTCGAACAGGAATATCGCTTCTTCAGTTACGGCGATGCGATGCTGATTGAAAGAGAACAATGAAATTCACCCTACACAATACCTCCGGCGCCGCGCGCCGCGGCACCGTGGAACTGGCGCACGGCAAGGTCGAGACGCCGGCTTTCATGCCGGTCGGTACCTACGGCACGGTCAAGGCCATGTCGCCGCAGGAGCTGAAAGACATCGGTGCGCACATCGTGCTCGGCAACACCTTCCACCTGTGGCTGCGCCCGGGGCTGGAAGTCATCGCGGCGCACGGCGGCTTGCACAAGTTCATGAGCTGGGACGGCCCCATCCTCACCGATTCGGGCGGCTTCCAGGTGTTCAGCCTCGGCGAGTTGCGCAAGATCACCGGCGGCGGGGTGGAGTTTCGCTCCCCCGTCAACGGCGACAAATGCTTCCTGTCGCCGGAAGAATCCATGCGCATCCAGAAGGTACTGAATTCCGACATCGTGATGATCTTCGACGAATGCACGCCGTATCCTGCGGACGAACAGGTGGCGGGTGTGTCGATGCGTCTGTCGTTGAGTTGGGCGGAGCGCAGCAAGAAGGCGCATGAAGGCAACCCCAATGCTTTGTTCGGCATCGTGCAGGGCGGCATGCACGAACATCTGCGCGACGAATCGCTGAAAGGCTTGAAGGACATCGGCTTCGACGGTTTCGCCATCGGCGGACTGTCGGTGGGCGAGCCCAAGGATGACATGCTGCGCATCCTCAAACACACCGCGCCGCAACTGCCAGCGGACAAGCCGCGCTACCTGATGGGCGTGGGCACGCCGGAAGACCTGGTGGAGGCGGTGGGGCAGGGTATCGATATGTTCGACTGCGTGATGCCGACGCGCAACGCGCGCAACGGCCATCTGTTCACCCGTTTCGGCGATGTGCGCATCAAGAACGCACAATACCGCATGGATACGCGCCCGCTGGACGAACGCTGTAGCTGTTATACCTGCCGCAACTTCAGCCGCGCCTATCTGCACCACCTGCATCGTCTTGGCGAGATTCTCGGCGCGCGCCTCAATACCATCCACAATCTGCATTATTACCAGGAACTTATGCGCGATATCCGCGCTGCCATCGAGGCCGGGCGCTATGCCGAGTTCCAGGAGGCGTTCCGTGCGGCACGGGCTGCCGGGGGTAACTGAACGGTCATCTCTTCCGTGTTAGAATGCGCGCCTTTGATTTTTTATAAACCGATTTCCTAAGGAGGAGTAGTCATGGTTTCCATCAGCGAATTGTTCATCAGTAATGCATATGCAGAAGGTGCAGCAGCAGCCCCGCAGGGCGGCGGTTTCCTGGAGTTCCTGCCCCTGATCGCCTTGCTGGCGGTGTTCTATTTTCTCATCCTGCGCCCGCAACAGAAGCGTGCCAAGGAACACAAGGCTCTGATGGAAGCGCTGCAGAAGGGCGACGAAGTCGTCACAGTTGGCGGCGTGCTGGGCAAAGTGACCAAGGTCGGTGAAGAGAACGTCGCCATCGAGGTCGCCGACAACGTCGTTATGCAAGTGCAAAAGATGGCGATCCAGAACGTCCTGCCCAAAGGCACGATCAAGTCGATCTGAGCCGCGTGATTCCCTTCTGCCGCAAGCCAAGGTGCTGAAATGAACCAATATCCGCTCTGGAAATACCTGCTGATCCTGTTCGTGCTGGTGATGGGTCTGGTCTATACCCTGCCCAACTTCTACGGCGAGTCGCCCGCGGTGCAGGTGTTGCCGCTGCGTTCCAGCCTCAAGGCGGACACGGCACTGCTGGCCCGGGTGGATGAGGTGCTGAAGGCGGCGCAGCTGGCGCCCGAAGTGGTTTCGCTGGATGCCACCAGCGTCAAGGCGCGTTTCGCCGATACCGACACCCAGTTGAAGGCCAAGGATGTGTTGCAGACGCAACTGGGCGAAGACTATATGGTGGCGTTGAACCTGTTGTCGCGTTCGCCACAGTGGCTGCCCGACTACTTCTATGCCTTGCCGATGTATCTGGGGCTGGACTTGCGCGGCGGCGTGCATTTCCTGATGCAGGTGGACATGAAGGGCTCTCTGGACAAGGCGCTGGAATCGTCTTCCGGCGATATCCGCAGCACACTGCGCGAAGCGAACATCGCCTACTCCGGCGTGAGCCGCGACGGCAGCATCGTCATCACCAAGTTCCGCGATGCCGATGCGCGCAGCAAAGGCGAGGAAGAACTCAAGCAGCGTTTCAGCGGGCTGGAATTCAACAGCAGTGAAGCGGGCGGGGACTTTCTGTTGCATGGCCGTCTCAAGCAGCAGGAACAATTGCGCATCCAGGAAGCGGCGATCCAGCAAAACCTGACCACCCTGCGCAACCGCGTCAACGAATTGGGCGTGGCCGAGCCGGTGATCCAGCAGCAGGGTGCCGACCGCATCGTGGTGCAACTGCCCGGCGTGCAGGACACGGCGCGAGCCAAGGAGATCCTCGGTCGCACCGCCACGCTGGAAGTGCGTCTGGTCGACGACGAGCACCAGATCGGTTCGGGTGCGGCCGCGCCGTTCGGCACCGAGATATTCAAGGACAGCGACGGTTCACTGTTGCTGGTGAAGAAGAGCGTGATCCTGACCGGCGACAGCATCGACGATGCTCAGCCCGGTTTCGACAGCCGCAACAACGAACCGGCCGTGCATATCAACCTGGACGCCAAGGGTGCGCGCAAGTTCAAGGACGCGACGCGCGAGAACGTCGGCAAGCGCATGGCCATCATCCTGTTCGAAAAGGGCCGGGGTGAAGTCGTCACCGCGCCGGTGATCCGCGAAGAGATCGGCGGCGGGCGTGTGCAGATCAGCGGCAGGATGAACACGGTGGAAGCCAACGATACCGCGCTGCTGTTGCGCGCCGGTGCCCTGGCGACGCCGATGGAGATCATCGAAGAGCGCACCATCGGCCCCAGCCTGGGGGCGGACAACATCAAGCGCGGTTTCGATTCGACCAAGATCGGTTTCATCGCCATCGCCATCTTCATGATCGTGTATTACCTGATGTTCGGTACCGTGTCGGTGCTGGCGCTGGGCGCGAACCTGCTGCTGCTGATCGCCTTGCTGTCGATGATGCAGGCCACGCTCACCCTGCCCGGTATGGCGGG
>Ga0209417_1003715_pt1 | contig 19748 bp, 10 predicted proteins | sample RifGroF2_FD_184002 | JGI IMG/M metagenome (GOLD analysis project Ga0209417, IMG submission 184002) | Groundwater microbial communities from Rifle, Colorado, USA - Groundwater F2 (SPAdes) (version 2) | ecosystem: Environmental > Aquatic > Deep subsurface > Groundwater | place: Rifle, Colorado... | reverse complement strand
CTTTCCCCGTTGACATAAGTTCCGTTCCTGCTTTTGAGATCTTCAACACTGATGCATTTGTCATATACGATCACCTGTGCGTGCTGCCTTGAAATGAACTCGCTTTTTATATGCATGCAATGATCGTGTCTCTTTCTGCTTATTATGAAAGATCCACCGGCGGACGGAAGTTTCATTTTTATTACACCTCTCTCCTCATTGTCTAGGATTTCGATAAGCTTGAGATAGGAATGGGTCTGCACTGAAAAATAACATGTATTTTCATCTTCCATTCCTCCAGGAATGAAAATACTGGCATTGAGACTGTTTAATAGACATCCGGAGAGTATGCGACAGGGTTGAAGCAACGGTATTTCATCACCATTATATCTCATGCTGGACAGCGGGATTAAAAATATATCCTTCGCATGAGGTAAAAGCACCCCTATGAATTCAGGACCTTCGAACTTCAAATTGCATATGTCGTGCGAGCCAAGAAGAATAAAGCGGTGAAATTCCACATGGTATTCTCCCGAAGGTGTTTTTATTAGATACACACGATCCTTGTTATAGTTTCCACTTGAATCGCTTCTTTTAGGCTTAATAATGAGATTTGTGCTGCCTACAACCAGAAGGAAGGGGTTTTTATCTTCAAGTTCAGCATATGGAGTTCTTGTGCCGTTGACATAAGTGATGCAGCTTTGCCCTCTTTCAATTATAAAAATCCTATTGCCCAGATAAATTATAACGACATGTATTGGATCAACAGAGCAGTCGCCTTCGATGAATATGTCATTCTTTTCCCTGCGAGATCCGATTCTTATCGCCGTTTTCCCGGCCGGAAAATCCAACCTCCTCCATTTGCCACCGAATTGCCTGAATATTGAGAGTTGTTTGGAATGTCGGCCTTTGCCCTTGATGAAGGTTCCAGCCCCTGGAAAGAATTCCCCGTCCGTAAGATTAACTGCCTGATATCCGCCTGTAGCTGAGGAGTTTATTATTTTCCCAGCTACTTCAACGGGGCCTTCAGAGCCGATAAGGATGTCTGAATGTGAATTGCATTCCTGGCTTGTCATATTTTCATCCTGTTCATGCTGTGGCTCTCTGCTGTTTCATTCTTCTTTCATATTGCTCTCTTATCTTCAAGCTTATGCTCTCGTAGTCATCCAGCATAACCTTGAGGCGCATTGTCTCAGTTGAACTTAGTGTGGACGATTCGGCCAGTTCTCCCGATTCCTTCATCTTCTGATATTTCTTCTCATCGAGAAGAGCCTCTCCCAGAGAACTGGCAATCCTGCAGACATACATCCTTTTCCACATGCCCGCCCTTAAGATTATAATTCTCTGATTACCGACAAAAAGCTCCAGTTCGATATAGTTTTTACATATCCGATAAACCCAGAAGGCCGAAGAGGTTACGGCAATCACCATAACTGCGGCATATGCTATTCTGGCAGTTAAAGGAAGAAACTGACAGAAAATAAATGAGAAGAGGCTCAACAGACAAATGCTGACTGCAAAACAGTATGCTTCTATTCTGGGATAGATATTGACTCTCTCTATTTTCCCCACAGGAACAGAGATGTCATTGCACGTAATTCGTACATTTGTCACCTTGACCAATGGATCGCTGTAGTAAATTTTCTCGCCGATTTTGTTTGTTGCCATCTTGCACCTCTTTTTATTATTTTATTTTCGTGGTTATGAAATCACCTCAATCATATTAAATTCCTTTCCTTAAAAATTACAATTTATTCATTTTTGCGATGCGATCCCCAGGAATCGGAACTGATATCCCATCCTTTGTGACCAGATGTTCACGACCGAAGATGGCCACTTTCGCTGGAGCGCCTTCATCCACCGACATTCTTATCTCTGCCTGATTGATGCATACATTCAACACGGAGCCTCGATACATGATGCGGAATGAGAAGCTTCTCCATTTTGACGGAAGAGAAGGATTGAAGTCCAGCATCCTGCCGTCGGAACGCATACCACCGAAGCCATAAATGACATTGAGCCAAGCCGCCGCCATGGAAGTTGTGTGAAGCCCTTCCTCAGTGTTGCGGTTGAAGTCGTCGAGATCGAGCCGCGCGGCATGTCCCCAATACTTGTACGCTTTGTCATGCCTTCCCAGTTCAGCTGCAAGTATCGAATGGACACCTGGAGAAAGAGATGATTCATGGCTGCAGCGAGGTTCATAATAGTCGTAATTGGATTTCTTGTTCTTTAAGCTGTGTTCATGGCTGAAGAAGAAGTGCAGCAGCAGGACATCTGGTTGCTTGATCATGTCCCAGCGGAAAATCTTGAAATATGCCCAATGGTGGTATATCGGAAAATCTGTAACCGGGATTTTGCTGCAGTCGATATGAGGCGCATCAAAATATCCGTCGTGCTGTTCATAGACTCCATTATGCTTGTCCTGCAATATCCGCATTTTTTGAGCCTTGCGCTTCCAGTCAGCAATTTCGCCGGGACGGATGGCGACTTTCTTGAAAACTGATTTCAGGAGTTCAGGTTCCCTGCGCTTAATTTCATCGACTATTGCAAGAGTCCATTCAAAACATTTCTTCGCCATCACGTTGGTGTAGCAGTTGTTGTTGACGCCCATGTGGAATTCATCCGGCCCCATCACGAACCAGAAACCGAATTCGCCGGTGAGAGGGCTCCACTGGCCCCTGCTCGCATAGTACCGCGAAATCTGCAGGAGCATCTCTATTCCTTCGCTATACATGAATGCCCTGTCTCCGGTCACGTTGAAATAATGCCAGATACCGTAGCCGACAGCGGCAGAAACATGTATTTCGAGATCACCGTGCTGCCATGTTCCGCAAGCTTCCGTGCCGTCTATCGTGCTCATCGGATAACGTGCGCCTTCACAGTCCTTCTGGCGTGCGCGTTCGCAGGCCTGTGGAAGCCTGCTGTGACGGTAGAGTAGAAGATTGCGGGCTGCGTCAGGATTGTTGAAAATATAGAAGGGGAGGCAATATGTCTCGGTGTCCCACCAGGTCAACCCCCAGTACGCCTCTCCGGTTAAGCCTTTCGCAGTGACATTGTTGTCCGGATCCGCGCCGTGGTACGTCTGATTCAGCTGGAAGATGCTGAAACGCACACCCTGCTGGTTTTCAGCATCGCCTTCAATCTGTACATCGAGCTTCTTCCATGAGTCAGCCCAGAAACAGACATGGTCCGTACAGGATTCTTCCCAAGTGACACACTTGCGGTCTCTCGCTATTTTCAACCCCCTGTTCCACACCTTCTCCATTGAGACAGCAGCTCTCTTTTCCCTGGAATTGACAACTATTCTGTCAATTCTGGAATCTTTACCCTTTTCAAGAGACAGTCTATATGAACACCCTATGAATTTATCTCCCTTGAACACGGAGTATTTTATCGGAGTATCCGAAACAAGTCTCATCGTCGACATCACCTTGTGCCCGCTCAGATCCACCTTTGCGAGAATCGCGATTGTCCCATCGGCAGTCCGCGCAGATTTATTTTCGCTGAAGAAATTCTGTCTGTCATGGGTTTCGCTTACAATCGCAGCGTCCAGCCCCATCTCAACTTTCACTTGACCTGTGAAATTCATCGCCTCGAAGGTGATGCGCTGGCAGGCGAGATGCATATCCCTCATGCTCGTGAACCGCTCGAATACAAGCTTCAGCTTTTTTCCTTTCCTGGTTGTCCAGACAAATTCCCTGCGTAAGATTCCATTGCGCAGGTCAAGCGTCCGGATGAAACCGGAGAACTTGCTTGTGGCCAGATCGAGCTTCTCCCCGTCAAGCGAAATACGCGTGTGAAGCCAGTCAATCGCATTGATCAGGAAATGCGTCCTGCGGATCAGCCCCTTAAAAAAATTGTTTTCAGGTTTTTCCTCGAAGATTCCGTTGAAATAGCTCCCGAGAAGCGTCTTCCCTCCATAACCCTCATCGAAATATCCGCGCACACCCATAAACTCGTTGCCGACCGAAAATATCGATTCGGAAACAAGGCTCCTGTCAGGATGAAATCCAGTTTCGCGAACAACCCACGGGTCAACATCCAAATACCTTTGTGCAATTTTTGACATAGCTACACCACTTGCTTGAAATTATCCTCTACCATTTAATTCTATTGCAATCATCTGCTCGCCCAATTCTTTAAAAACTTCCACAGCTCATGAAACAAACACAATCTTCCATAAGTAATTCCATAAGTAACAAAATATTTTCCTGCTTTCTTCACACGGCAAATCGGAACTCTATATTTCTTACTTCAATAGTTGTGATCCCATTTGATTCGTTTCACAGAAATATCCGCAACGAGAAAGGATTGGATTATTGAATGCGACAGCTTATCTGTTATTCCCTTGTGAAAAAGACGGATGGTAAGTTTGACCGTAGTGACGCCTGTATTATAATTACGGTCAAAGTCAAAATAAAGTATCTTCAGTTCGCCGAACTGTTTTATCGGCTTTACCACATCTCCCAAATCCGTTTCATTCGGAGTTTCAATGACAAGCGTCCTGTATGAATCGCGAGGATACAGCTTGTCAAGATTCTTGAGCCCTGCAAGACAGGTAATTGCAATTAAAGTGGAGTAGAAACCAAGCATAAAAAGTCCAGCCCCTACAGCCATCCCAATTCCTGCAACAAGCCATAGGCAGGCGGCTGTAGTGAGCCCCCTTATGCTGAATCCCTCCTTGATTATCGCTCCGGCTCCAATGAAACCTATTCCAGTTATGATTTGAGCGGCTATACGTCCAGGATCTGCAAACCTGCCAATTGTCGTTCCCGCCGCACGATTTGCAACAATTTCAGAGATAATCATAAATAGCGCAGACCCCATGCTAACTAGAAGGTTGGTCCTCAATCCAGCAGCACGTCCATGCATATCACGTTCAAATCCAATTACCCCACCAAGGATTCCTGAAATAAGCAGTTTTAATATTATTGAACTTGTTTCTGTATCCACTTGAATTCCAATTGTATTCTTTATCTATAATGTCATTCTTTTTTAGTCTCGCCGTAATTCAATAGTGTTCAAGATTGAATCAGCGGAAGAGAATCCGGGTCTTATCCTAAGTTCATCTTTTTTTAGGAGCTCTTTGCCCCAGTGTGTTATTATCTGAACCTCGGAGCGGTCTTTGAGATATCTGGCTGATTTGATACCGTCGTCTTCTGGCAAAATTATGTCCCCCATCGGGGAACATGTCAGGTGAAGGAAGAGCCTTTCTCCGTTTTGAGTGTAATAATGCGGGTAAGGAGCTTTCGTTTCCGCCATACATGCACCATGTATTGACGGCGAGGCGTATTTCATCCATCCAGCGACTTCCCCCAGTATCCTCGCAGCCCTGTCCGGTATCTTTCCTGTCGCGTCCGGCCCGACATTGAGAAGCAGGTTGCCGTTCATGCTGACACAATGGACAAGAGCCTGTATAACGGTCGAAGGGGTCTTCCAGCTGTCATCAACCGCGGAGTATCCCCAGTTGTCGTTCAATGTCATGCAGGTCTCCCACGCCTGTTCCTGTCCTATGCTTATGGGAGCGTTTGGAAGGGATATTTCCGGCGTACAGTAATCCCCCAGAAGAGACTTTTTTTCGTGACTCAGACGGTCGTTCACGATGATCTCAGGCTGAAGGGAATAGACAAGGTCAAGAAGCTTTTCGGCTTCCCATTCGGAAGCATTCTTATACTTTGAGGTGTAATCAAAAAATAGAATGTCTATCTTCCCGTAATCGCTGAGGAGCTGCTCGACATGCTCGTAAAGATATTTCCTGTAGATTCTGATGTCCCTCCCTGAAAAATCTCTCGTCCCCCTCTTCCATTCAGGATGTTCGGGGTCTGGAATGAAATGAGGATGCCGCCAGTCAACGAGGCTGTGATAGAAGCCTATTCCCAGTCCGCGCCTCCTGAAAGCCTCCACCAGTTCCCTGGTTATATCTTTTCCGTATGGGGAATTTGTTATCTTGAAATCATTGTTCACGCTGTCGAACATGCAAAAGCCATCATGATGCTTCGTGGTGAAGACCACATAGCGCATCCCTGCGTTCCAGGCAAGTTCAGCCCAGCTTTCCGGGTCGAATGAAACGGGATTGAATTCTCCTGCATATCTCTCATATTCGTCCCTGTCCATGCCGCTGTGGTTGAGATGCCACTCGCCTCTCGCAGGGATCGAGTAGATCCCCCAGTGGATGAACATGCCGAAACGGGCATCCGTGAACCATTTCAGCCTCCCCCTGTTTTTCAGAAGTTTTTTCATGAAGCATCCTTCAGTTTAAAATTCCACCCTCTTTTCACGGATAATGCATTAAACGCATCCATGATTCCATCGGCATAAGGTTTTTCAGAGGACACCCCACCGGATTTACTGACATGCTCCTTTACGTCCGTCGCCGAATTCGAGGGGCAGATCGGGTTGGAGGTGATGGACGGACACATCATGTCCAAATCCGTGATCTCGTCGCCAGCCACAACTATGTCGCGGGGCGAATAACCGCAGATCCGCATTATCTCTCGTATGGGATGCCCTTTACTGAGCATTGCAGGATATACCGAGAAACTGCCGTTCCCTATGTTGGTGACCAATCCTTCGACTTCCTTGAATTTACGGATGAATTCATTGAATGCGGATTTTTCATCGTCCACGACTGAGAAATCGAATAGATGTCCGTAGAAGTGCATTCTCTTTGACATAAACTGCGAAGTTATTTCCCGGACGATCGGGCGCATGCGCTTGTTTATCTCTTCCTCGGACCTGTTCTCCATCATCCCAGTATAAGGATGGATAAACTCAATCGATGATTTTTTTATTTCGGCCAGCCTCAACCCTATCTCACCCATCAGATACTTCGGCTTATTTTTGACGGAACTAACAAGGGCGAGATGCCATTGTCCCTGAACATCCCAGGTTGAGTTGATGCCCCATTCGCATCCATGTTCCGCCAACTTGTCTAGAAAATCCGAGAACCGGTCCACCAGACGCGCATACGGCTCCTGCCCCTTGGCGAGTACAGTGCCGTCAAGATCCACGATAAATAGTTTTGGAAATTCTGCATTATTCATTGTTTTCAAATATTTCTCTTTCCTGTATAGGGAATTGCATTCTACTAAAAGATTATAAGATAAGGAGTTATATTATTTCACTTAGCCTGTTAATTTCGGTTCAGCCCATACGCCGTGCATCGCCCAGCGGCAATGCAACCTTTTTATTTCCTGATGGGTGGGACAGGTCAAATAACGCATTGCCAAGGTCATCCACCTTGTCCTGTTAAGCGGCACAACGATTTCTATCGCCTCATCTTCCGGGCCAATTGGCGCCGAGGAAAACAGCTCCTTCCCATCTCCGATGACGAGAAACTGTGCTTTGCCGAAAGATTCGCGGAATAGGGGATTGATTCCAATCCGGGACTGGAGTTTACTATAGGTACCAGGCACCAGATAATATGTTGCTCTAGCCTCCCTCAAATGTTCTTTCGAATAAGGCGGGGCCAAGGATGGAAGCATGCCTATCCCTCTTACTTTATCAATGGCTCCCTCTCTTCCCAAAACGGAAAGCGGGTGAAAATCACCTCCTGAATATGGTATCAGAGACACATCGATCATCGGACGATAACGATATAGCATGCACATTTCAGCATGAACATATGGATATTCTCGTAAATCAAGGGATGGTCCATCCTTCAGTACATTGATTTCCTCACCATTTTGAAGTTGAAACAGCGTAAACATGAAATCTGCGGTAAACCGGGCAGACTCGTTCTGGGCAACTTGGGAAAGAGACACGGCGCGTTGCCGTTTTTTTGAGTACAGTGCCTGCACAATTGGAACCGTTAGCGCCGCGCCGACTCGCTTAACTTTGACTAGGCCTGAGTAACAGTTCATAATCACTTGAGAGATATTACCGCCAAGAGATTTTGGCCTATAACCGCTGATATCAACTGGAGCCTTCAGCATTTCCACGTTGGCATGCAACTCGAGTCCAAGGTATTCAGCTGGCGGTGGAAGAACTTCATCTATTACTTGTGGATTAATTGCGTGAATCGGCTCACCAATGTCAGCAACCACATGAGAAAAGACGCCACAAAATTTTACAAGCTCCTGAATTTCCCCGGATTTAAGACATTTGAAAGCGCCTCGCAGACAATACTCGATCTTGAACATTTCACGGAGCGGGGATGCTCCAAAACAAACCTCATCCTTTGTAAGTTTTATTATTTTACGATAAATTGCCGATTTCGGAGGCGGTGGTAAAATAAACCGATCAGCCTGAGAATCTATCTTGATTTTCTCTTCAGCAGGCATGGCAGTGTTTGCAAAAATATCAGGATACCAGGAACTTGACTTCAAATCATCCAGATGCGGGGAATAAAAAAGCTTCGCATCTTCCGGCAAGGCGTTAAACGCCTGAATAACTATTTGATCATGTACAGAACTCATTTTGTTTTTTTGCTCTTTTTTTAAGTTAGCTCTTACCGAGAAAGATATTCAAAAATGAAAACGAACTTCTTTTCGCTCATCCATAATAGAACATTGGCTATCGCATTCTCGTGGTGTTACGAAAATCAAACGTTCTTTTATAGCAAATGTCATTTTTCCTTTACAAAATCCTGTCAATCTTTCATCTCAACTTTTATCAACCAAACTCCTGCAATTATGAAATCCACATAAGGAAGGGAAGCCTCTAAAAAACTCTCCCCCTGTTTGCCTTCCAGGAGGAGAGTGTTCGGAGTTATTTACGGATCGTAAATTTACTAATTGTAAAATTCCCCACGGATGAAACTATATTCCAATAGGCAAGATTATCTGCCCCGGCCTGCGTGGTGCGGAAAGTATAGTTTTCACCGATGGGCAGCCTGCTTCCTCCTTCTGGTGTCACGTAGGCGCTGTAGGTGTGTGCCTCAACGTCGACAACAAGTTCGAAATGATAACAGGTGTCTGCGATGTAGGAAATCATAGAATTCGACATGTAATCAGAACCATTGCGTGCTTCTATAGCACCTTTTTGGCTGAAACGCACCATAACCGCCATGTCATCGTATTCAGTCGCCAGATTAGTCGAAAGGCCGATGACTCCGTCGATACCTAATGAAACAGGGATCGCGTCAAAACTGACCTCGAATGTACCAGTCTGATTGTCAAACGCCCACCCCTGAAAAACAGGGGTGCTTGGAATGTCGATCGTAAAGTTACTAATTGTAAAATTCCCCACGGATGAAACTATATTCCAATAGGCAAGATTATCTGCCCCGGCCTGCGTGGTGCGGAAAGTATAGTTTTCACCGATGGGCAGCCTGCTTCCTCCTTCTGGTGTCACGTAGGCGCTGTAGGTGTGTGCCTCAACGTCGACAACAAGTTCGAAATGATAACAGGTGTCTGCGATGTAGGAAATCATAGAATTCGACATGTAATCAGAACCATTGCGTGCTTCTATAGCACCTTTTTGGCTGAAACGCACCATAACCGCCATGTCATCGTATTCAGTCGCCAGATTAGTCGAAAGGCCGATGACTCCGTCGATACCTAATGAAACAGGGATCGCGTCAAAACTGACCTCGAATGTACCAGTCTGATTGTCAAACGCCCACCCTTGAAAAGCAGCGGTGCTTGGAATGTCGATGGAGTTCACAGAGATAGAGACCATGGCAGCAATACTGTCAGCCTTGCCATCATTGACCTTAAACGTGAAACTATCTGCTCCGTTGTAGTTCATTGCCGGTGTATAGATGCGGATGGCACCGGTTCCTGTCAACGTACCATGTGCTGGTCCGGTGACAATGATGTAGGTCAGCACATCGCCGTCGGCATCGCTACCGGTCAGAGTTATTTCCTTCGCGGTGTTCTCCTTCGTCGTCACTCCGGTCTGGGGATTGGCAATGGGCACATTATTTGTAACCGCATCATCGTCGGTGATTATGAGCGTGTGGATCCCTATAGTCCCCTTTGTGGCGTACGTCGGAACCCCCATCGTGACTATGACCGTCTCATTAGCCTCTACGAGAACGTCATTGACTATCGTTATTGTCGCCGTACCGGTTGTCGAACCGGCGGCTATCGTGATCGGACTCGCGCTGATCGTATAGTCCGCAGGCCTTGTTGCCGAGCCGGTGATCGCGAACGGAACTGAAACGGCCTTCCCGCTCGCGCCGGAAAGCTGCGCGGTGATTGTAGCTGTCCCGCCACTCTCCGCCTTGCTCTGCGCAGCCAGGGTGAAATTAACCATCGGAGCCACATCATCATCGGTGATTATGAGCGTGTGTACCGGTATAGTCCCCTTTGTGGCGTTCGTCGGAGTCCCCATCGTGACTATGACTGTCTCATCTGCCTCGTCGAGAACGTCATTGGCTATCGTTATTGTCGCCGTACCGGTCGTCGAACCGGCGGCTATCGTGATCGGGCTCGCGCTGATCGCATAGTCCGCAGGCCTTGTCGCCGTGCCGGTGACTGTGAACGGAACTGTAACGGCCTGCCCGCTCGCGCCGGAAAGCTGCGCGGTGATTGTCGCTGTTCCACCGTTCTCCGCCTTGCTCTGCGCGGCAAGGGTGAATTTAACCGTCGGAACCGCATCATCGTCGGTGATTGTGAGTGTGTGGACTGTCGTAGCTCCTTTCGTGGCGTTCGTCGGAGTCCCCATCGTGACTATGACCGTCTCATTGGCTTCGTCGAGAACGTCATTGACTATCGTTATTGTCGCCGTACCGGTCGTCGAACCGGCGGCTATCGTGATCGGGCTCGCGCTGATCGCATAGTCCGCAGGCCTTGTTGCCGTGCCGGTGACTGTGAACGGAACTGTAACGGCCTGTCCGCTCGCGCCGGATAGCTGCGCGGTGATTGTCGCTGTCCCGCCACTCTCAGCCTTGCTCTGCGCAGCCAGGGTGAATTTAACCGTCGGAACCGCTGTTGTATTTACATACTCATATGCCCCAATATCATATGCTCCCTGCGGCCGAGTCAAGCCCGCGAGATCGTTCCCAACATATGATATAGTTACTCCAGCATCCTTTGCAGGTGAAGTTGACTGTAGATGATAATCATTTGCTCCCGCATTGACAAATTGCGGATTAGCATTTATCCCATTGTCGCCTTCACCGGAATATGTTGTCGTTCCATAATAACAGTTGTAATCCATTGTCTGTCCTATAAGCCCGGCACCGAGCAGTCGAAATGCAGCACTCGTAGGAGAATAGAATATATTATTTCTATACGTGACGTTCTGATGGGACTCATTGGCTATGCTGTTGGGTTGATTTATAATTGTGTTATTAGAGATTTCCGAGCCCGACACAAAGCTACTGGAAGATGAATCACCACTTCCTAGTAATATTCCAGCATAGCCTCCGCCCACTGTTCCGTAAATGAGATTGTTATAAATCTTCATATTTACATTATTTCTAGAATAAATGCCCTGGAGGTTACCCCCGATAATGTTATTTCTGAAGATGTTATTATAATTGAACGCAGTAATTCCATTAGTATGATCGGTTATGATTTGCATTCCGAAATGCAAAGTATTATCATGAACATAATTATTTTCTATCAAGATATTACTGCCGCTCATTATGTTTATGCCGTTCCATTTAGAATTATAGACTTCGTTGTTTTGGATCACCAGATAATTGGCTTGATCGAAATGTATGGGTTCTGCTTTGTTCGGAGCGAGCCCGGAATCGTGTACCTTGCAGTTCCGAACGATCCAATTCGTGCATTTGATTCCTCTGATGCCATACCAATTCGAGTTTTTTATTTCAAATCCATCAAGTGTGATGTAGTTTGTTCCTTCGGAATTGAACAGCCCCTTCCAGTCGGGCACCGCAACGTCGATGCCTGTCTTTTCGTCTGTCCCATCTATGACGGGGCTATGCCCCGGATAAGCCATGATGGTTATTCGTGCGCTAGCCGTGCCAGACCGGGTAATGTTTATCCATTCATGGTACGTCCCTGTCTTCACAAGCACAGTATCACCTGCCGATGCGGCATTCACGCCTTGTTGTATTGTCAGGAATGGGCTTTCCGCAGTACCGACGTTGGAAACTGAACCGTTTGTTGAAACGTAATACGTCGCAGCAACCATCGTAGATGCCTGAACAACCAGCATCATAGAAAGGACTGCAAACAGAACCGACGATCTCCATCTAAAGAATACCAATTGCTTGTTCATTTCATTTCCCCCTTGAGCCGATTGCAAAACATAAAATTATCAATGTCTTGAAAATGACTCTCCTTCTTTTTGTAAAATTTATTTGTAAATCCGATTTATCTGCTGAAAATCATGTTTTTTGCCGACAAGCCTCCTTTCACTTATTTTATTATCTCGATATATGTGACAGTTGTCCTATATTGTCATCTCCTCTTTTATCAACTAAACTCTTACGTCAACGATTTTAAGAGGTTCAATTAATTATCATTTATGAAACCCATCCTTATTCTGTGAAGGATTTCTAAAGCGCCACGTTTTCTTAAAATGTAGATCCCCCCTCAGTTTTCCAGAATATCTCTCGCCTATCAGTCGGTAACTGTCAATGTAAAAGTGGTTTCACCTCTTGCTCCAGTCTCCGGCTCCCCTTGCTTATAATAGTAAACTTTCACCTTGACTTCATAAGTGCCCGCAGGAAGAGCGGCACAGGCAGGAAGTGGACCATCAATAAACTTGCCAGCATCCTTATCCCATTTGTTCATAATTCCCATTGTCCCTTCTTTCCGTTCACCGATCCCTAGTTCAAAGACAAATTCTGTTGCAGTAATTGGCAGATAGTAAGGATTTGGACGTGCGCAATAGACTTCTCCATCCTTTTTTCCACTGCTGGCTCCAGCAAAGTCATTTCCCATTAACCAGACAAAAATATAAGGATCCTTGATATCGTCCTTCCTGTTAAAACCCTTCCACGATGCTTTGACCCATACAGGACTTCCCTTTTTCACGGTCGGGAGTTTCGAATTGAAAGGCCCTTTATCTGTGCTACCAAATTCAAGTTTCATAGGAATTGGTTCCGCTGCGAATACGTTCCACGCAAATATTGTTGACACTAATAACGCGACAAATAATCTAATCTTCATGTTTTTCTCTCCTATTTTATAGTTAATTATTTCAACTCTCTTCTGGAAAAATCATTCATTTATTTTTTTTGTTTTCATGACAGTTCCCATTTGCTGCGACAAGGGCGGTTATTACGCTCACCACCGGTGATAGCGATACGGATCATCGCCAAGGGCATGGTCGCTACGATAATCCGAATCATAGTAATTAAGAGAATTGTCTTTCGGAATTGTCAATTGAAAAGCTTCAGGAATTATCGTCAGGCCACCAGAGCCGAAGTGATCGAATATCCTGATTGCCAAGACGTTTACTTCACCAGCCTTGACCAATTCCGCAGGTATTTTATAAGTTCTGAATACTTGCCAGCAAGAGGGTGTTTTCTCCGTAACTTCACCGACGAGTTTGCCGTTGAAATAGGTCGCGTCGCAATCGTCTACAGCGCCAAGTGTCAGGCTGAGGTCTTTTCCTTTCCAATTCTGAGGGATATTCATTTCGCGGCGAATCCAGAATATGCCGTCGAAATTTTCGAATTGCTTGTCAACGACTTCGATCATCTTTGGCATTTCAACATCCATCCAATCGGCTGTGTCGTGTTTAGGTTCTGCATAACCTTTGCCAAAACCCAAATTACCTGGATCCTGTGGAGCCTGTTGAGGTGTTGCTACTGGAGGAAAAGTCGTTTCAATTATGAGTTTCCATTGCCCGCTGAGGTTTATTGGTTTAAAACCGCTAATTTCCTTGTTCCAATTTATAACTTTATTATCGCTAGCAAACTTTCCACCCATATTTGCAATTACTTGGCTCATTGTCCGTCGCAAATGCCATGAGGAAAAACGCAGGTATGTTTTCTTGTCTTTATCAAGCTCATCGCAGAGTAGCGGCATGATTATTGCGCTTCCCGTGCCAGCCGTAAATCTGCCAAGCATCCCATTGGCGGCGATGGATTTCCCATTGGTCAGAACATTAGCTTCAATATCAGTACGCAGGCGTAGGTCTCCAGCAGAAAGGCCTTTGCACTCCGGCCAATCCGGAACTTTGATACTGCCTCCAGTTCTTTTCTTTTCGATAATGAAGCCTAATCGCTCTTTTGCAGTTGCGCGTTCGATAAGTAGTGCTTTTCCACCTTTTTCGAGATAATCTACAATATCTTTATCTGACAGTTTGGAATCTTCCCCGATTATTGCGAGAGATGCATCTGCGGGTATTGATTCCACCTTTGCAAACATAACGCCTGTATCTTTAAGTAGTGTTTCACCAGATTGGGCGCCAATGTAAATTGTCTTGTTATCCGGAGTTGGAGTAGTTGTAGTTGTTGCTGCATACAAAAGAAGTCTCTGCGTGACTATCTCGGCAACCGGTTCGCGGATGGTTCTTCCCGCGATGTCTAGAGTACAGATAATGAGCTTACCTTTTCCGATGTTTATTTCCATTAACGGTGAATAGGCAAGGTCGAATTCTCCTTCGAGAATCGGGGTCCATCCACTGTTATGGGGTTTTTCAATCGCTGCACTGGAAACACTACCTCGGTTTCCCCAGTGATAGCCGTATTCCAACTTGCTCTTGTCCATTGAAATCTCGGTTCCCGAGTTTTCTGGAACAAGAGTGCCTGAGCCACGCCAGTCCCGGAAGTCCTCATTATCGAGGCCAGCGATTATGGGGTGGTTCGTCTGTGTTACTACCGGAAAGAATCTACGGGAGACATGGCGGCTGACACGAAACCCGGCTATATCTCGCAACCATTTCGGATCTTGCCCCAAAATGATAATTCTGCCTCCATCAAACAAAAATTTCTCTAATGATCCAACTGACTGGTTTTTGAGAGAGTCCTGTCCAATAACAAGAATATTGTTTCCGGCGGGATTGCCGTCCCAGTTTTTGACATTCCATCCTAATGCCTTGAGGTGCATTATTGTTTTGCCGTCCGGGTCGAATACAAGGATAGTGTTTTCCCCAGCATTCTCGGCAGGGGGGTAAATGGTGAATGTAAACTGATCTTTGAGAGTAGAGCCGTTGATGTCGGCGGTTGCACTTATCTTACCGCTTGTTTTTACATTAACTAGAGGCGCGCAGAATTCGACCGGCAGGAAATAATTAGTGCCACAATTCGCCTTGCCTTTCAAGTTTCCGTTGAAGACTGCCTTGCCGCCAATCTCAACCTCCCATTTAATCTCATAGGGCAAATCCGTGCGTTCGTCGTTGATGAGGACGATTTGTTTCCGCACTGTTTCTCCGCCGTAAAAATGGTGGTCTTTTTCTGTGAAGTTTTCTTTTGATCCGGCTATCCAGAGCAGGAGAGGTGCCTGGTTTTTCCTTAATGATTTTCCTGCTTCTGTAATATTCGATCCTTTATCGCTAAATCCGTAAAGTATTGAATTGCCTTGTTTATTCATGTACCAGCCGCGCTGTCCAGGTTTAAACGGGGGAAGTTTTGACTCCCCCTCTTTCGGAATCCAGCCGGTAGCGTTTTCCCACGCGATCATACCGCCGGAAATGCCGTATGTACGCCAGCTTCTCCAGGTATTTTGAATAAAAATATCCTGAAGGCCCATTGCCGATGGCGCAAAACGGTAATTGTATAGTCCCTGCCATCTTTTATAATCCTGATTATTTATAAACCTATCGGCGATTTCTTTGCGGTATTTGTCACGTTCGAGTGCATATGAATTAGCGCCGAGATAAATTGCGCAAAATTCCGTAGTCAACGGTTCGGAAAGGGGTGCCAACTCTGCACCATTTCTACCTCTGAAGTAATTATAGCTGAACGGAGTGCCGAATTCGATCGCCATAAACGGTTTGTCACCATTTTTTGCCCACTCGCTCATCCACTCTTCGCGCTCCTGCAACGGTGTGAAGTTAAGATACTGGTTACAGGTTTGGATGTCTCCTACGCCGCCTGAACTATGAGAAGTGATTGGTCTTGTCGGATCATATTTGCGAATAATTTCCATGGCCTCCATGCCACTTTTGGCTCTTTGCATCCAATTTGTATCACCCATGAGTTTCTCACGGTTACCGATGCGCAACGGGTTCTGATCGTCCGCATGAGGGAAACGGTTAGCGGTGCAGACGTTGATAACTATGGATGGGTGATTGCGTATCCGTTTCCATTCACGAATCATTCGAGTGGTCCATGCCTGCTTCTCGCCAGGCTGGTCCCAAGTTTTCATAAACTCTTCCATGGATGCAGCAGGATACATCAGCAGCCACCCTTTTTCGTCAGCAACATCAGCCCACATTTCACGGAAATGGTAAGCACCGCGTTCATGATGGTTCCACGGCCAGAGTTCCTGTAGATTGAAGTTATTCTGGATATAGCCGTCAATATTGTTTTCAATCGCCAGCCGCAGACCGCCTATTCCAAATCCCCTTTCGATAAAACAAAGGACAGGCCGGATACGAAATGGAGTTTCATTGAAGAGGAAATCTCGCCCGACAATGCGAAATTCACGGAAGCCAAAACGCTCTGAGTATTCGTCATCGATTACACCATCTGCTTTTACGGAGATATTCAGCATATAAAGATTCGGTTGTTTAAAATCCCATAGTTTAGGATCTGCCCAATCCCATGAAAGTGCGGCAGTCTGATAGGTGGAGCGAGTAAGATCGATCTTTCCTCTAAACGTTTTGACCGGCTTGCCGTTTGTCTCAGTGACATTTGCGATAACTTCGGCAACGGTGTTCCTATCAATATTATCGATATCAATCTCAATTCCGAGTTTTTTCTCGCGCACGGAGGTTTTGATAAATATGCCGTCGATGCGCGAGTGTTCAGGGCGGCTTTCAAGCATTACATCGCCGGTAATTCCTCGGCTGCGGAGCTCTGATTTCCGGGTGATCACGTGGTCGGCATCCAGAAATGATTTTGATTCTTTCTGGTCATTTACGGCGATAACCAATATATCCAGTTTCGCTTTTTCTCCAGGGGTGACTAAGGAAGTAATATCAACTTCACCAAAAGGCCATTCAATGTTACCGGCGCGTTTGTCGTTGACATATACCGCAGCGTCGGTTGAAACGCGGTCGACTTTCAGAAATATTGCACGCCCCTTCCATTTTTCGGGAATAGTGATTTCCCTTTCGTACCAGCTGCGAGCAAGCTCGCTTAGTTCAAGGTTTTTCCAGAGAAGTCCGGTTCCTATGCTGATTATTCCGGGTGTTTTATCCTTGGATGAGTAAGCGCCGGGGACGCGTATATATCCCCAGCTTTTCTGCGGGGGTAACTCCGCTGCCGAACCTGTAGCCGGACAAAAACGCCATATGCCGTTAATAACTATCCGACCGCGTGTTGCTGACAGTTCTTCAACTGGCTCTTCGCCCCAGTAGAGATGCTCTTCTTTGGAAAGTTCAGCTTCTGTCATATCATCGAGAGCAATAGGGTGTTTTTCAATCGGTTTTATTTCTTTGATCCCTTCCCCTCCGATATTGACAATGAAATCGGCGTCGGTTTCGACTGGTCTTTTCGTTTCTTTCAGGCGGTAAGAGAATCTAAAAGTAAACTTGTACTGTCCCGGCGCGAACTCAGTGCAGACTGGAAGCGGACCGTCAATAAACTTTGAGCCATCCCATTTGTTCCCGAAGCCTGTGACTCCTTCCGAGCGCTCTCTGAGATCAAGATTATAAACAAAAGAACAAGAACCAAACGTAGCCCAGTATTGCGGAAGTCGCTGGAACCAAGCTGTTTTTCCGCCGCCAAGCCAGTCTTGTTGCCCGGTTGAAGCGCTCGCGAAATCTCTTTGGCGGCTGAATATGTTTGTATTTACAATTCCGGGTTCAACCTCCCGTTTTTCATTTGTTGAAAAACTCGCCTTAACCAAAAACTCGTCTGGCTTGGGAAGGGATGGGAAACCCACAACCCACGTTTTGCCGCCGTCAATGCTGAATTTCAAATCAATGCTGTTTACCGGCGCCTCCTGGCAAAATACTGGCATGCCAAGAAAAATAAACAGCAACGAGATTAAGTATTTAATCCGCATATTATTTTCCTATGTTAATTATTTTGTTCATTTATATTTCAATGATTCAATCGGGATAAACACTATTAATTATTGATTTCTACGGCTTGAATGTTTTTTGGGCGGCTTCCTCAAGGCGCGATCTTGTCACATGCCCATCGAAGAATAGGAAGTTCTGCATTGATGATCCGTGCGTCATCCTTGTCCATCTCCCGGCGCGGTTTTCTATCGGGAAACTTGAGTTGCCATCGAGCCACGCATTTTGGTTCCCCCATAGTAGAACCTGGGAATCCATTGTTAGACCGTTAAGTTCTCCAATTACGATTGTGTCTGATGGTTTTTTAAACTTGTATTGGGTTACCGTTGGAGAATGCGGAATAACAACATTATCAACGATCGTCCATGTAAACACCTCCTTGTTGCTAATGTAGGATCTCACATCCGAGGTACAGATTGTATCACTGGGACATCTGAAGATTGTTGTTCCCTTGGGCATTGTCAGGCAATTTTTCTCTTGATAAATATAAAGCGTTGCCATGTAATACGACCAGATTGTCCTAGTCCCACTGACGAGTTCTCCTACTTGCGGAATTACCCATCCATCGTAGTCCCCGCAGTACATCTCTACGCAAAGCCCCATGGTCTTTTCCTGATTAATGCAAAGAATTCCTTTTGCCGTATCCTTGGCAGCTTTTAGCGCCGGCAGGAGCATTGAGGCGAGAATTGCGATAATCGCAATTACAACCAGTAGTTCGATAAGGGTAAAGATTTTTGCCTTTACACCGCTCAGCACGGGCAGTTCAATGAAGTTTTGCCGTTTATTTATCATGGCTTAGCCTCCTATAACTTCCACGTTAATCTTCAACCATATTTTCTCATATTTATCTGGCAATATCATTACTTCTTCAATTCGCTTTATGATTGCATTATAAAGGGGGTTGTAATCGAGGAGGGTTTCAGGCATGAAGAAAATTTTCCGATATAACGCGGGATCCAATGATTCCAGTCCCTTTTTGATTGAGATGCTTTCAAGACCAGAGATGATTCCAGCAGGGAATATTAATTTATCGAGCAGAGCTTGTTTCAATATATTCCCGATTGTTTCATCGTGTTCCTGCCCTGCCATACGGGACATCCACCTGGGGAATTCGACGACATTTATTTTTACATTCTTTTCCTTTGCCTTCCTTAACACCCCTTCATAATATTGCCTATTGAACAAGTGTTTCAGGGAACCGGAAAAGAGTGTTATCTCCGAATGCCCTTCCCCCCTTATGTAGTCGACATGCTGCTCTGCCAAATAAGCATTGTCCACGGTAATCTGGTTGAATTCAAGATCTGGGATATCGCCCTGGGAGAAGTCGCCAAAAAACATTACTGGTCTATTTATCCTAAGACATTTTTTCACATCCATTCTATTCAGCGGTGCAGCATTGATCAGCACGCAGTCGATTCCGGGCATATTGTTTATGCGGTTAACCTCTACGTCCAGCACGCTTTCCGTAGATGCCTTGTAGGAATAAGTTCTGGCTATGAATGTAAAGTCATCTTTGAGAATCGGCGGACAGGTCATTTTCACGATCTCATTGAAAAACGAATCATTTTCAGCAACCCCTATTCCCAGAATATAGACTTCTTTCAGGTGTGAGAGTGCTGACGCCTTGTTGACAAATGCGCCCTGTCTTGCTTTCCGGATAATCAGGCCTTCGTCCTCAAGGATATTAAATGCTGACTCCACCACCTGCTTGCTGGTTAAGAAATTCGCAGCCAGATTCCTTGAACTCTGGATTTTATCGCCTGGGCGCA
>Ga0209417_1003713_pt1 | contig 19769 bp, 20 predicted proteins | sample RifGroF2_FD_184002 | JGI IMG/M metagenome (GOLD analysis project Ga0209417, IMG submission 184002) | Groundwater microbial communities from Rifle, Colorado, USA - Groundwater F2 (SPAdes) (version 2) | ecosystem: Environmental > Aquatic > Deep subsurface > Groundwater | place: Rifle, Colorado... | reverse complement strand
CAGGGGCGCAGGCGCATATATATGCGCCTGCGCCCCTGTGGACATAAATATCACAGTTAAAATCTGAGCCTAAAATGTTCTTGCCTAAAAATCCCTTCTGATATGCCTCAGAAAGAGCCTCTTCTAATCTGTTTGCGCCAAATGCAAATTCACCTCTGATATAGATGTAGGCTGCTGCTGCGCCGATTGCATAGCAGGCTATAATCATGCCTTCTATAAGCTCATGCGGATCTTTTTCAATAATAGCCCTGTCTTTAAATGTCCCTGGCTCACCCTCATCTGCATTACAGCACAGATATTTTGCTATTGTGGGGTCTTTTGTAATAAAGCTCCATTTGAGGCCTGTAGAAAAACCTGCGCCGCCACGTCCACGAAGGCCAGAATCCTTAAGCGTCTGGATAATTGTATCCGGCTGCATCTTTAGAGCGCTGGAAAGCGCCTTATAGCCCTCATTTTTTAGATACACATCAATCCGATGGGAATCGGCGGTGTTTATGTTTTTTAGAAGAATAGGCTCAAACATATCTGGGGTCAAGGGGTCAAGGGGTCAAGGGTTTTGCTCTTACCCTCGAACCCTTGATCCCCGGAACCCTTTATTTTAGTCCTTTCAAAATCTCCTCTATCTTTGCATCAGTCAGATTCTCATAATAGTCATCATTTATCTGCATCATGGGCGCTGTGCCGCACGAGCCGAGGCATTCTACCTCAGAAAGTGTAAACTTATTATCAGGTGTTGTTTCCCCTTTTTTTGTGCCGAGTTTTTTTGAAAGAACTTCCACAATATGTTCTGCTCCAAGAAGTGAACACGAAACATTTGTGCATACCTGAACATGGTATTTGCCAACAGGCTTTTTGTTGTACATCGTGTAAAATGCTGCAATCTCATTGAGTTGGACTGTTGATATGTCCAATATAGAGGCAATCTCCCTTAATGCCTCCTCTGTAAGATAGCCGCACTCCTGCTGAGCTATCATCAGCGCATCCATTGAGGCAGAACGCTTTTTTGGATACTTGGCGATTGTCTTTTTAATGTTTTCTATGGTCTTGTTTGAAAGCATATATTTTGGATCAAGGCGACCATGTCGCCGTATTTACGCCAACACGGTTGGCTTGCTCCATATCACTTATCTACCTCTCCAAAAACTGGGTCAAGGCTGCTTACAATGGCTATTACATCTGCTAAATACCCACCTTTGCACATTAGATTTGTAGCCTGAAGATTCGCAAAAGAGGGCGCCCTTATCTTTACCCTGAATGGCCGCTCTGAACCATCGCTGACAATATAAAAACCTAATTCGCCTTTTGGAGATTCAACGCATGCATAAGCCTCGCCCTTAGGAACCTTGAATCCGTGCGAAATAATTTTAAAGTGATGGATGAGCGCTTCCATATTAGTTTCTATATCTTTTCTCGGCGGAAGAACTACATCAGGCATATCAATACAAGGCTTGCCATCTGGCATCTGTTCAAATGCCTGCTTAATTATTTTTGCAGATTGTCTCATCTCTTCCAATCGCACGATATATCTATCAAAGCAGTCCCCATTTTCGCCAACAGGAATATCAAAATTAATTCTGTCATAGACAAGGTAGGGCTCATCTTTTCTTATATCCCATTTAACCCCAGATGCCCTTGCAACAGGTCCGCTTATGCTGAGGTTAATTGCCTCTTCGGCTGTCATAACGCCAACGTCTTTATTTCTTTTCAGCCATATTCTATTGTCTGTTAGAAGTTGCTCGTAATCCTTTATTCTTGTTGGAAGGAGTTCTGCAAATTCAAGACACTTTTCTTTAAAAAGCGGCTGGACATCATATCGGACTCCACCTATCCGCAGATAATTGAGGGTCATTCTTGCGCCGCAGAGCATCTCAAAGAGGTCCAGTACCATCTCCCTTTCCCTGAATGCATATAGAAGGACAGTCATTGCGCCGAGGTCAAGGGCCCATGCGCCAATGCACAGCAGGTGGCCTGCAATCCTTGAGAGTTCTGCAGCTATTACCCTTATATACTTTGCCCGTTCAGTTACTTCTATACCCAAAAGTTTCTCGACAGCAAGCACATATGCAAGATTGTTACTCATCGCAGCCATATAATCAAGTCTGTCCGTATATGGAACGAATTGGTGGTAAAAAAGGTTTTCAGCAATCTTTTCAGTGCCTCTGTGGAGGTAGCCTATGTCAGGGTCTGCCTTCAAAATCGTTTCGCCCTTCATGTCAAGAAGAAGGTGCAATACGCCATGAGTAGACGGATGCTGCGGACCCATGCTTAGGGTTATCTCTTTTGTAATTATATCTTCTTTTTCTGCCATGTATGGCAGCCTTATGACATTTGGCATATTTTTTGGTTCTTTCGTGTTTTAAACTCTGCTCTGCTCCCTTGAGTCGTCACGATTTTTTTTCCTCTCCGTATGGGTTATATCTATCTTTATATCCTTTTAATGGGTAATCCTTTCTCAAAGGAAAACCCTCCCAATCCTGCGGCATATATATCCTCCTAAGGTCAGGATGCCCTTCAAATTCAATGCCAAACATATCGTAAGCCTCCCGCTCTGCCCAGTCTGCTCCTTTCCAGATGGAGGTAACAGAGGGAACTGCTTCTTCTTCCTCAATCTTAACCTTTAACCTTAACCTGTGTCTTTGGGGGATTGAATAGAGGTGATATACAACCTCAAATCTTGGATTTTGAGGATAATAATCGCTGCCAACCACGTCTGAAAGAAAGTTAAATTGAAGGGCAGGGTCTTCCTTTAAGAAGCTACATATCTCTATAAGGATATCCTTCTTTATGAGATGAGATACCGCATCTCTGAAAATAACCGTATCAAGGATAGCCTGACCAAACTTTTCTCTGATATTTTTTACCAGGATTGAATCGGGGCCAACTGCCATGTCGCTTTGCTCCATTGTAAAAACAGAAGTTAAGAGGTTAAGGGGTTGAGAAGTTAAGAAAGCAGTCTCAACTTCCTATCTTCTCAACTTCTCACCTTCTGTCTCATCTGCAACCTTCAATTTACACTTCACATTCATTAAGAATGTTGTCTCGCCTCGTATCGTGCAAATACCGAGGGCATCTCTTTTCTTATCTTTTCCTGAAGCATTAAAAACCCGTATATAAGCGCTTCCGGTCTTGGAGGACAGCCCGGGATAAAGACATCCACTGGCACTACAAGGTCTGTGCCCTGGACAACTGCGTAAGTATTGTATGGACCGCCTGCTGATGCGCATCCTCCTTGTGCAATAACCCATCGAGGCTCCGGCATCTGGTCATAGAGTCTTTTCACAGCAGGCGCTATCTTTTTTGTCATTGTGCCTGCTATAACCATGACATCACTCTGCCTCGGTGACGGCCTGAATACCATACCCAGCCTATCAGTATCATAACGGGAACAGCCAGCTGAAATCATCTCTATTGCGCAGCACGCAAGGCCAAATGTCATTGGCCATAGAGCCGACCTTCTTCCCCAGCTTACGATGCCATCAACAACCGTATCCATCTTGGTAGTCTTTGCTATTGTAGCAACAACTTTTCCTGTCACATTGACTATGTCGTCAAGGGTTGTAAATTGCACTAGCCCTTCTAATGGATTCTTTGCTATACCCATTCCAGCGCCCCCTTTGCCCAGACATATATAAGTCCTACCAATAATATAGCTATGAATATAAACATCTCTACAAAGGCGACTATTCCAAGTTCCTTAAGGACAACCGCCCATGGGAATAGATACAGTGTCTCTGCATCAAAGACTAAAAAGAGGATTGCTATAATGAAGAAATGCACCTTGAAATGGCCTCTGTCAGCATCGTTGCCAATAGGTTCCATTCCGCATTCCCAGGGACTTAGTTTATCTTTGTATGGATTTTTTGGACTTACCAGTTTGTTGACGAATAGAACTGCCGAGGCAAGGAATACAACAAAGCCTATAATAATTAAGACAGGAAGATAAGATAAAAGCATTATCTGTCACCACCTAAATTAACCCCTGACAAAACCGTGTTTTGCTAAAGGCAGGCTTTGTTCTTTGCCGAGGATAATTTGTTAAGGACTTACTATGTAAAACAGAAGGCCTTCTATTGTCAAGAGAAAAAGTTGGCCCAAAAAGGTATTGACCTCTCTATTTGTATACTGTATATAATATAATTGCAGCGGAGAAATGCAATTAAAGCAATTAAAGCATTAATATTTGTAGTTAAACCAAATACCTTGTTCAAACTCCCTATGCCAAAACCTTTGGCGCAGGGATAATAATCTCGGAGGCAAGACTATTAGCAGAATTTTAGATTATCCATTTGAAAAGCCACCTACCTTAAGGGAAAGGATTGTTGATTTTGTCAAAGAGGCTATAATAAAGGGAAGGCTCAGGTCTGGTGAGCGGGTGCCAGAGCCAGAGCTTGCCGAGAAGTTTGGCATAAGCAGAACCCCTATACGTGAGGCATTTCGACAGCTGGAGTCTGAGGGATTTATTACATTTACTCCAAGGAAGGGGGCGGTTGTCAGTCCTATAACAGAAAAAGATGTGAAAGAGTTTTATGCCATAAAGGGTATGCTCGAAGGTTATGCCGCAAAGATGGCGTGCTGCAAACTGAGCGGGGAAGACCTAAAGAGGATGGAATACCTGAATTCACAAATGGCAAAATGCGCTGAGAGGAATGATGTGCAGAACTTTTTTAAACTGGATAATCATTATCATGATGTATTTTTAAAAATATGCGGAAATGATAAATTATACAATCTGGTTCATACACTTGTCCAACAGTTTGAACGCTTCAGGAGAACCTCTCTTTCATTGCATGGCAGGATGCAAAGTTCCGTTAAACAACATACCGAGATTTTAGAGGCATTCAAAAAGAGAGATGTGGACCTTGTAGAAAGGCTTGTAAAAGCCAATGCAGAAAAGGGCGGTGAACTGCTGGTGCAAGAGATATTAAAGGAAAAGATTTGATATGGCGCTCATTACATCCCCAGAGGCTGCTGCCAGGCTGGCCAGGACAATCCTTTCTGACATTGCCATCTATAACAAGGAAAAGGTAAAGGAAGGATTAAAAAATGACAACCTGTTTGAGGTGCTGGAAAAGGAATTAAAGGAAGGGGAAGATCTCTATAAAAGTAGAGTTGACCCTACGCTTCTGAAAAAGACCAACTTTTTCAACAAGGCAATTGTTGATATCCTTATAAAGAGGAGCGGCGATGTAGAGTCTGAAATATGGTAAACCCTTAACTACAATTGCAAATATCAAAATGCAAATTGCAAAATGACATGAAGATGTCACCCTGAGCGAGTGAGCCTTTAGCCCTGAGCAAAGCGAAGGGGAAGGGTCTCGTAGTTCCTTCGTTACACTCAGGACAAGCTTCGGCTTCGCCTCAGAATGACGCTCTTGGCGCCAATTTGCACTTTTCATTATTTCAATGACCCAAACCTTCACAGTTACCCCTTCTGATGCAAAGACCAGGCTGGATATATTCCTTCTGCAAAGACTTCCTGACTTAACCAGGTCAAGAATAAAAAACTTAATAGAGGATGGGTTGGTATCTCTTAATGATATGCCGGCTAAGGCAGGGGTTAAGGTAAAGGGCGGAGATGAGATAAGTATTACAATACCAGAACCCCAACCAGTGAAGGCAGAACCTGAAAAAATCCCTTTAGATATAATCTATGAAGATAAGGATGTAATTGTCATAAATAAACCACCTGGCCTTACAGTGCACCCCGGCACAGGCCGAGCAAAAGGGACTCTGGTAAATGCCTTACTTTACCATTGCAGAGACCTTTCCGGAATCGGCGGCGAGCTGCGGCCTGGCATTGTGCATCGCATTGATAAAGATACCTCTGGTGTTCTGGTGGTTGCCAAGAATGACAAAAGCCACCAGTTTCTTGCAAAACAATTCAAGGAACATTCCATTAAAAGGAGATATCTTGCTATTGTCTCTGGATATGTTAAGAAAGATGAAGGGACAGTCGACCTTCCTATAGGAAGACATATATCAGAAAGAAAAAAGATGTCTGTCCGGACAAGGAAAGGGAGGCGGGCAGTGACACATTACAGGGTGCTTAAGAGATTCCCTTTTCATACACTCCTTGAAGTTACTCTTGAGACAGGCAGGACGCATCAGATAAGGGTGCATCTTTCAGCCATACATCACCCTGTTGTGGGAGACCCTGTTTATGGAAAAGAGAATATTCCATCCGGGCTTTCACAAAAGGCAATCATGCTAATTAAAAATCTCAAGCGTCAGGCCCTCCACGCAGAAACACTTGGTATCATTCATCCTGAAACAAACGAGTATGTGGAATGGACAGCGCCCTTACCGAGGGATATGGAGGCTATTATAAATGCCCTGGAGGAAACTTGTTAAAACATGGCAATGGCATAATCTACGCTTCATCTCCTCTTTTAGGGAGTGTAGTTTTCATTGCCCATGGTTTTCTCTCACGAATAGGCGGCATAAGCAAAGGCCCATTTTCATCTTTGAATTATGATGTAAGAGAAGGCGACAACAAGGTAAATATAGAACATCATAAAGCAGTAGTTGGAAGGCTGTTTGGCTTTGAAGCAAAGAGGCTTTTAACAATCAATCAGGTCCACGGAGACGATGTCTTGGTAATTGACAAACCAGTGAAAAATATTTCTGATATGTCTAAAACCTCAGCAGATGCTATAATTACAAATCAGTATGGTGTTGCCATAGGGGTAATGACAGCAGATTGTGTTCCCATTATACTGGTTGATACCGTTAAAAAGGTAATTGGGATGGTTCATGCTGGTTGGAAGGGGACTGTAAAAGGCGTTATTCCCAGGACCCTGGAAAAGATGGTAAAACAATTTGGTTCTGATAAAAAGGCAATATTGGCAGCAATCGGACCATCCATTGGACAGTGCTGTTATGAAGTGGATAGGTCGGTTGTAAAAGAGTTTGGAGTCACGGGTTCCGATTCTGGAGATAATGAATTTATAAAAAAAGAGGGGGATGGCTGGAGGATTGATTTAAAGAGGGCAAACCTTAATCAGTTGCTGAGCGCAGGTATTTTAGAAAAGAATATATCCATGGAAAGCATCTGCACATCCTGCAGAAACGATTTATTTTTCTCTTATAGGGCTGATGGGAAGAAGACAGGAAGGCAGTTGAATTTTATAGTGATGAAGGGGAGTTGATTGCCACCGGCGGCTTGAAACTGATGAGTTGTTTCCATAACTTTAGAGGCATACTATGCCAAGAACTAACGAAGCGGCAGACACTGATCCCTGCTTAATACCCCTGCTTACTACTACAGGGGTAGGCTCTGCAGAGCCTGCCCCGTACTTGATACGGGGGACAAGTTTGAAGGTAATTGAAAGGTTACAGCTTTTCGGATGGAAGCGGGGAGGCGCCCTTTAGATATTTCAATTTTTTCCGTTTGACTCAAATAACCCTATTTGTTATCCTTTGCAATAAGATAGGAGGATACTATGGAAAAGGCTGCTTTGCTAAATGAGATAAAATTTATGGAATTAAAACTTCATGCCTTAAAGGCGCAAGTGGAGGCAGGAAAACCGGTGTTTAAGGCTCATACATCGGCAAATTTATACGGTCTGCTGAAGGGGAGCGATGACATAACCGTTGAGGACATTGAGGCAGTGAAGATAAAGGCCAAGGAGCCTGTTTAGTGTATATTGTTACAGATACACATCCGTGGGTTTGGTTCTTGACCGCAAGCCAGCGCCTTTCTCAAAAAGCCAAGTCTGTATTATCCGATACATCCAATCTGATTATTGTACCATCCATATAAAAAGTTGACTAAACAATTACACTTGTAGTATATTGTAAACATATGGAGATGGTTTTTGATTCTTCCACATTGATATTGCTGGCAAAGACTGAACTATTGCGGGGGGTTTCCGAAGATGTTCAAATAATAATCCCGAAAATGGTAGAGACTGAATGCACCTGCAAAGACACCTTTGATGCCAAATTAATTTCTACCCTTATTGATAATCGTAAAATTGAAGTTGTTACAGCAAATAAGGAATCTGCCGCCACACTGTGCAGAGATTTTAAAATTCATGCCGGCGAGGTTGAAGCGCTTGCTATCGCGTTGAAAAAGCAATTACCTCTTGCTGTGGATGATTTGCCGACTATAAAGGCGTGCAAGATACTAAACATTAAATTTGCAACAGCAATCCATTTTTTAATAAATACCACCGAAAAGGGGAGAATTGACAGGAAGATGGCATTTGTAAAACTTGAAAAACTATCTTTATATGGACGATACAACAAAAGAATAATAGACGATGCCGCAAAAAGGCTGAAAGGAGGCAAATAATGTCAGTAATAAGTTTAAGACTGAAAGACAGGGAAATAAAGAGGATCAACGAACTGTCCAAAATGGAACATAAAGATAAGTCCGCAGTTGCAAGAGAACTGATAGATTACGGCTGGGAATTTCTGATGCTCAAACTTTACAAAGATGGAAAGATGTCCCTAAGCACCCTTGCATCAAAACTTGAATTGTCTGTAAGCGAAACAATAGACCTTTTGGCTGAATTTGGAGTTGAATCTCCGATAGATTATGACGATTATTTAAAAGGGTTTGAAGTGTTCAGATAACCATGCCAAGAACAAACAAAGCTACGGATAAGGGTTTGAAAATTATTGCCCTCCGTTAGAAAAGTTTTATATTGGGGGTGAAAGACTACAATATCTATATTTAAACCCAAATATGTCATAACACCTAAAACCGACAAGGCACTATGTCTTAGTGTGACATGCTGTGACATTTTACTGTGACAAATATGCAATAACCCAAAAAATGCATTTGGTTTTTATTTTTCGGGGCAAACGCAAGATTTGAGCCAGAGCCTGCCCCTGAAAGTTTCAATCAGGGGACAAGGAAAAGATGGCTGGACAAAACGGAGCATACTGTTTTAAGTATGTGAGTATTTGGACAGTCAGCTTTGACGCCACGCTTAGCGTGGCTATGTCCCGCTGAGCGGGACGCAGTATTTGGCCAGAGCCTGCCCCTGAAGGTTTTTATCAGGGGATTGCGTTTGCCAAAAAATGCAACTGCATTTTTTGGTTAATCATCGCCATTCAGCTTTTGAGAAAATAAAAACATTTGAGGGTGTATAATGCTAATCGGTCTTACAGGCGGCATAGCATCGGGAAAAAGCCTTGTTGCAGGGGAATTGAAAAGGCTCGGCGCATACCTTATTGATGCTGATGAGATAGCCAGAGAGGTGGTAAAGAGAGGCCTTCCTGCATATAGTGAGATTGTTAAGGAATTTGGAGAAAAAATTCTGAATCCGGATAAGACGATAAACCGTAAGGAGCTTGGAAGGATCGTCTTTTCTAATCCAGAACTCCGCAAGAGGCTTGAACAGATAACACACCCGAGGATACGGAAGAAGATAGAGGCAGAAATATCAGCTATAAAAGCTAAAAATCCAAAGGCAGTTATTGTAGTAGATGCGGCCCTGCTTATTGAGGGAGGGTTGTATAAAAAGATGGATAAGGTAATAGTAGTCTGTGCGGATGAGAAAACACAGATAAAACGTTTGACAGAAAGAGACGGCCTTGCCATAGAAGATGCAAAAAACCGCATTGCAAGCCAGATGCCATTAAAAGAAAAAAGAAGATACGCTGATTTTGTTATAGAGAATGTGGAAGGAAAAAGTAGGGAGGAAGTAAAAGAGGAAGTTAAAAGGGTATTTGACCGGTTAAAAGACAAAAGGTAATTATATGGAACATCCATGAGCCATTGGCTCACAAAGTGGGACGAAAATTTAACAACTGTCATGCCCGAATGCTTCTATCCGTCCCCGAGTGGTTCTATCGGGGATAGAAACATTCGGGGACGCATCCAGCGTCTTTTGGATGTGATACGGACTAAAACAGAAAGACTCTGGATTCCCGCTAAAATCCTGCGGGAATGACAATCTTAATAAAAGAGGTGTTTTCAGGTGGAATTAACCATTGGTCCGGTCTTATTTGACTGGAAAAAAGGCGAACTTTTAAGATTCTATGAAGAAGTAGCAGATATGCCTGTGGACAGGGTTTATCTTGGTGAGGTGGTGTGCGCAAAAAAGAAAGGACTGAGTGTCAAGGAGTTAGAGGGGGTTGGAAAAAAGCTGGAGAGGGCAGGAAAAGAGGTGGTTATTTCCAGTCTTGCGGTTGTAAGTAATGAGGAAGAGTTAAAATTAGTGCGGGATATTGCGCAACTTCCCTTTTCCATAGAAGCAAATGACATGTCTGTGTTTAATGTATCTTCCACCTCCGACCTCCCACCTCCCACTCGCCAGCTTATCGCCGGTCCGCATATTACAACATACAATGTTCCCTCCATAGAATTTCTTAAAACTATAGGAGTCAATAGGGTCGTTTTTCCTGTAGAACTTTCAAGGGATTCTGTAAGCTACTGCATTCGGAATACAGGTGTTGATGCAGAGGTTTTTAGCCACGGCAAGGTGCCACTGGCCTTTTCATGGAGGTGCTACACATCAAGGGCTTATGGGCTTAATAAGACCAACTGCCAGTATCACTGCAAACAACATCCTGATGGAATGTTATTAAAAACGATTGAAGGCGAGCCAACATTTACTGTTAACGGAACATCTATCTTAAGCGCCTTAACATATACGCTCGTAGAGGTGATAGAGGATTTACAGGCCATCGGCGTAAAGGCAATAAGGATTTCTCCGCAATATAAATATACAAAACAGATTGTGGATATTTTTAGAAAAAGGATTGACGGCATTATCGGACATGAAGAAGGACTTGCAATGCTTAAAGAGACAAGCCCGCAGGGTTCCCCGATTAAAGCATTCGAGGACAAGTTTTGTAATGGGTGGTACTTTGGCAAGGCAGGAAAAGAATATTTGGCGGCTCCTAAAAAGTCCATCTGTGGAGCCTGTTCCGACCCGATATCCATTGGGGGGAGGAATCTTGTAACATAGCTTGCTCCGCTCCCTGCTTAATACCCCTGCTTACTACTACAGGGGCAGGCTCTGCAGGGACAGGCTTGCATATGGAGCTTTTTACTTTGCCGCTTGATACAAATGGCCTTAAAAAGGTATGTGAAAACCGATGAGGATATAATAATATGACCGACAGACATCCTATCCGTGAAGGCCAACTTATTACCGGAGCGCTGTTTAATGAGCCGATGCGTGTGGAGACCATAAAGTCTAACGGTATCAATACATGGGTTGCGGGCCTCGTAGGAACACAAACAGAACGGTTTCGCAAGGTCACACTCACTTCCAGCGACATTGAAGCACTTACTATTATTGATTCGCAATTCAACTATACCGGCGACGGACGACTTCTCCGTCTTGGTATTCAGGCATATTCTCTTGGAATTGCTTATGAATTTGACCCATATTTCGGCCTCTCTATCTCCCGTGTTGACCCGCTTCCGCATCAACTTGAGGCAGTCTATGACTATTTGCTTAAACTTGCCCGCGTCCGTTTTCTGCTTGCAGATGATGCAGGTGCAGGAAAGACAATTATGGCGGGGCTTCTTATTCGGGAACTTAAACTCAGAGGGCTTGCCGACCGCATTCTTATTGTCTGCCCTGCAAACCTTGCCTTTCAATGGCAAAGAGAACTTAAAGAAAAGTTTGATGAGCAGTTTTTGGTTCTGAAGGGGCAAGACATACGGGACCAATTTGGTGTAAACCAGTGGCTTGAACAGAAACGAGTTATTACCTCACTTGACCTTGCTAAACGCACAGAGATACTGCCAGGTCTTCGCCAAGTTCATTGGGATATTGCTATTGTAGATGAAGCCCACCATATGTCATGGACACCTCCATCACGAAAAACTGCAAGATATGCACTTGGCGAACTCCTAAGAGATACTACAGATCACATGCTTCTTCTCACTGCAACGCCTCATAAGGGAGACCCTGCCAATTTCAGCCTTTTTCTGCAACTCCTCGATGCCGATGCTTATGCGGATGTCAAGTCAATCCGTGAGGCAATGGACCGAAAACGTGCCCCTTTTTATTTACGCCGAACAAAAGAGGCAATGATATATTTTCCTGAACGGCAGCCTGACGGGACATGGGTGGCTAAAAAGATATTTACTAAACGCATCCCTCATACTGTAGATTTTCAAATAGACGGTACCGAATTAGACCTGTACAGGGATGTTACTCGCTTTGTGAAAAAACAGAGTGCCATGGCGGCTGCACAGGGGGATGACCCAAGGGCACGGGCTGTCGGCTTTCTCATGTCTTTATACCAGCGCCGTCTTGCATCAAGCACTTATTCATTACGTCATTCCCTTGAAAACCGCATAAAACGTCTTGAAGATGGTTTGACTCATGCACAGGAATTGGTAAGGCTTGCCCCACCAGAACTCCCAACCCCTGAAGAACTGGAAGAAATGGAAGAGAGTGAACGCGAGCATCTTGAAGAGATGATAGATGCCATTACCCTTACAGGAAATACCCAGCAGATTCGTGAGGAGATTAAAGAAATCAGGCAATTCGTTGCACAAGCACAAGCCGTAGAAGACTCGGGAGTGGAGGCAAAACTCTCCCGTTTAAAAGAACTTCTCCAAAAGCAAGGATTTTTCGACCATCCAGATAAAAGACTCCTACTATTTACAGAATTCAAAGATACACTTGATTACCTCATGAGCCGTTTGAAGTCATGGGGCTTTAGGGTAGGATGCATCCATGGCAGCATGAAATCCGGCTCACGGGATGAACCGGGCAGCCGTCTTTATGCAGAACAGCAATTCAGAGAAGGCAATATTCAGGTTCTTGTAGCCACAGAGGCAGCAGGAGAAGGCATAAACCTCCAGTGCTGTAATATCCTATTTAACTATGACATTCCCTGGAACCCCAACCGCCTTGAACAGCGGATGGGCAGGATACATCGCTATGGTCAACGTAAGGACTGTCTGATATTTAACTTTGTGGCTACAAATACGATTGAGGGACGGGTGCTGCAGCGCCTATTTGAAAAGCTCCAGGAGATCAGAGATGCCCTTGATGACGATGCGGTATTTAATGTGGTGGGAGAGGTTTTGCCCTCTGCCCATATAGAGCGGGTGCTCAGAGACTATTATGCCGGTCAATTGGGAGATGCCGACCTTGAAGAACGGCTCCTCAAAAATGTTGATGCAGAACAGTTTCGCGCTATTTGCCGTAACGCCCTTGAAGGACTCGCGTCTAAAAAACTCAACCTTGAGATGCTTATTGAGCGAAGGGCTCGTGCCCAGGAACATCGGGTGGTGCCTGAAACTATTGCCCGGTTTATTCGGGAGGCAGCCGAGTATATCCCTATCAATATAAAATTCATTCCGAATCTTTCCCATACATTTGAACCCGGAAGAACCCCTTCTGTGCTCAGACGCTATGAAACCGTACCTGACTGGAAACTCCCTGCTTTAGCAAACAGGTATCCCCGATGCTCAACTGATAGAGAGACTGCCGAAAAAAATAGCATTGAATGGGTTACACCAGGCCATCCCCTGTTTGAAGCAGTTCGCAGGCACACACTATCTCTGGCACAGGAGTCTTTTGGGAAAGGGGGGTGTTTTTATTCACTTCAGCATGATGCTCCGGCAAGACTTGACTTTTACCGTGCACGTGTAGTTGATGGCATTGGTAACATTATTCATGAAAGACTCTTTGCAGTTGAGATTACTGAAAATGGAGAGCCCTGTCTCCGTGAGCCGGGAATACTTGGAAATTTCATACCTGCCAAAGAAATTGAAAAACTTCCATCTGTTTCTATGATGTCAGAGTCATCTGAGTGGCTTAATGAAAATGCCCTCAAACCCTTTATTGAAGAGGTCAAGGCTGAGCGGCTTGCCGAGGTAGAGCGTATCTCGGCACATATAGAGATGTCCTTGACTGAATTACTGCAAAGGGTAGATGAAGAGATTGGAAAGGCAGCGGCAGAGGTTGAACAAAAGGTTCAGGGCGCAGAAGGACGGCTTGCACAGGCGGAGGCCCGGCATTCAGAACTTTTTAACCGCCGTGAAAGAAGGCGGGAGGAACTTAATCGCCAGAGTTCTCTATCGCTTCAGGCAGTGGAACGAATTGCAAGCGTTATTATTCTTCCACATCCTGAGAGCGAGACCCCTGAAGTAAGACGGCTGAGACCCAACTTTGAGACTGAGGCTACTGCAATGCAGGCGGTGATAGAATACGAACGTGCACAGGGTCGTCAGGTCTTTGATGTCCATGAAAAGAATTTAGGCTATGATATTACAAGTCTTGACCTGAACTCAGGCGATTTAAGGCTTATTGAGGTTAAAGGCATTGGTGATACAACGGGAACCATTCTCCTAACTCCGAATGAACGGCGCGTTGCCGAAGACCGCAGGGATTGTTACTATCTTTATGTGGTTACCAATTGCAATACAGAACCTCAGATGCAGGAGCCAATCAAAGACCCGGCAAGGTTTGAATGGAATGAGGTGACAAAAGTCGCACATTACTACCTATCGGTTGATGCCATGACCAAGCCGATGCAGGTTAAAGAGGATCAGTCTCCTTATGGGAAATAGGTAATATCTATTCAAATAGGTAATGAATTAGGTAATGTAGCTTGTTGGTTTTGACAAGATAATAATATCACGAAATGCCGAAGTGATAAGATTATAAAGAAAGGTTGTAATATCAATTTGTGCCGCAGGCTGTGGCAGAATTGATGCTGTATGAGAACCACTATGGATAATAATATCTCAAGAGTTTTGACCGGTTATACTGAGCTTTTGAATACTTTAAAAGAGCGGATACGCAAGGCCCAGATACGGGCAACCTTGTCAGTAAACCGTGAACTGGTGTTGCTTTATTGGCAAATCGGTCAAGAAATCCTTACAAGACAGGCAAGGGAAAACTGGGGTTCAAAGGTTATTAACCGCCTTGCTGCTGACCTTAGACGTGAATTTCCTGATATGAAAGGATTTTCGTACAGAAATCTAATTTTTATGCGGGGCTTCGCCGAGGCTTTTTCTGACAAGGCAATTGTGAAACAACTTGTTTCACAAATGCCATGGGGGCACATCATCCGCATAATGCAATTGGTCAAAGACTCCTCTGAACGTGAATGGTATATCCGTCAAACTATAGAGAATGGCTGGTCACGAAACATTCTCGTATTGCAGATAGAAAGCAATCTTTACCACCGGCAGGGCAAGGCAATCAGTAATTTCAGAAAAACGCTTCCTTCGCCGCAGTCCGACCTCGCTCATCAGACCCTAAAGGACCCTTATATTTTTGATTTTCTCACTCTTGACAAAGAAACTCACGAACGTGCTGTTGAAAAAGAACTTGTCAATCACATCACGAAATTCCTCCTTGAGCTTGGTGCTGGCTTTGCTTTTGTGGGTAAACAGTTTCATCTGGAAGTCTCAGAACAGGATTTTTATATAGACCTCCTCTTCTATCACACGCGTCTGCATTGTTATGTTGTCGTAGAGTTAAAGACAGGGGACTTCAAGCCTGAGTATGCAGGGCAAATCAATTTTTATCTGTCAGCCCTTGATGATATTGTAAAAGCGCCTGAAGATAATCCCTCTATTGGAATCATCTTATGTGCCACAAAGGATAGAATTCTCGCCGAATACGCCCTGCGTGATATGAAAAAACCTATCGGTGTGGCTGAATGGAAAACAAAACTTACTCGCTCTTTACCGGCAAAACTGAGGAAAAACCTGCCGACAATTGAGGAGATAGAGGCGGAGTTGGGGAAAGAGAGCAAATAACTTAAATGATCCCAAAAGAATGCAAACGTCTTGCCGAAGTGGATTTCCCGATTGCGGTGGTTTCAAAGCATTCGGCGAGGGAGAAGTCTATCAGGCATGGGCATCCGAGCACACTGCATTTATGGTGGGCAAGGCGGCCCCTTGCGGCGTGCAGGTCGATGCTTTTGGCGCTTCTGCTTCCAGACCCGTGTGACCATCACTGCCCGGCGGATTTCAAGGAAAAGGCAAGAGGACTTCTGCCCAAGGTGCAGGGAACTGCCGGGCCTAAAGATATGGATTTACGGCACGCGCTCCTGAAATTCATAGGGGACTTTGCCAACTGGGACTTTTCGACTAATCCGGCTTATCTGGAAGTATCACGCGGGCTTGTGAAGGCGGCGCAGGGAGAGGAGCCGCCTCTTGTTGTTGACCCCTTTGCGGGCGGAGGCTCGATTCCTCTGGAGGCGTTACGTCTTGGCTGTGAGGCTTTTGCGAGCGATTTGAACCCGGTTGCCTGTCTTATACAAAAGGTAATGCTTGAGGACATCCCGCGCCACGGCCCGAAGCTGGCCGAGGAACTGCGGCGAGTTGGTGCGGAAATCAAGAAAGCCGCCGAGAAAGAGCTTACGGAATTTTTTCCGGCCGACCCGGACGGGGCAAGACCGATAGCCTATCTATGGGCAAGGACTGTCAGATGCGAGACGCCCAACTGCGGGGCAGAGATGCCGCTGATGCGCTCTTTCTGGCTCTGCAAAAAGCCGGGGCGCAAACGCGCCCTGAGATATAAGGTCGTTCAACCAAAAGGCAAACCTCCAGAAGTCGAGTTTGAGATCTTCGAGCCTAAAACGGATAAAGATGTTCCAGATGGCACTGTAACAAGGGCCAAGGCTACCTGTCTTTGCTGCAATATAGTCCTTTCACCCGAGCGTGTGCGCGCACAGCTTTCTGCTCAGCGGGGCGGAGCGGATGCGGTCTTTGACGAAAAGGGCAACCGGATTGGCGGTGCAAGGCTTTTGGCCGTTGTAACGCTCCGGCCCGGCGAGACAGGACGGCAGTACCGTCTGCCGATAGAGGCGGACTATACGGCTATCTGGAAAGCAAGAAAGACGTTGGAGAAAATTACTAAAGAGAAACTACCGAATGGTTTATGCCCTGTGCCGGATGAGCCTTTGCCGCCAACTAATACAAATTCGTTTCGTATCCCAAATTATGGCATGAAGCAGTGGTCAGATGTTTCTACAGCTCGACAGAAAATTGCCTTGTCCACCATGGCGCAAAAAGTTAATCAATCCGATAGCGATAGTAATCTAAAAGAATTATTGGCGTTAACAGTTGGGCGAAGTGCCGACTTCAATTCCAGCCTTAATAGCTGGGCTACAGGTGGAGAATTCATTAGAAGCACTTTTGCACGTCAAGCACTTTCTATGGTGTGGGATTTCTGTGAGGTAATGCCATTTTCGCCAGAGTCGGGCGGATACGATGGAGCTGTCGATTGGATAGGCCGGGTAGTTGATGCTTTGTCTCCTTTGGCAGAAAACATAGGCCAAGTTCAGCAAGCTGACGCTTGCGAATCGCCATTGCCAGATCAAGCCGTGACCGTATGGTTTACCGACCCGCCGTATTATGACGCTGTTGGCTATGCAGAGCTATCTGATTTTTTCTTTGTATGGTTGAAACGGGCGCTACTCAATCATCCTATGCTTAAAGACCCATATGATTTGAACAATCCTCTTGTTCCGAAACAGCGGGAATGTGTCCAGGATGAAACTTACTCATCTGTTGACGGCAAACCAAAAAACAGCGCATTCTTTGAAGAAACAATAGCTTGTGCCTTTGCTGAAGGTCGTCGTGTCGTCAAAGATTGCGGCATAGGTTCAGTAGTTTTTGCTCACAAGTCAACCGAAGGCTGGGAAGCTCTTCTTTCCGGCATGATAAAAGGTGGCTGGACAATTACAGGCTCTTGGCCTATTGCTACAGAGAGGCCCGGACGACTCCGCTCTCAGGAATCCGCCGCTCTCGCAACCAGCGTCCACCTCGTCTGCCGTCCTCGTCCTGAGAACGCGCCTGTTGGTGACTGGGGTGAGGTTCTTCGTGAGCTTCCCAATCGCGTCGGTGACTGGATGGAGCGGCTCCAGACAGAAGGTATCCGCGGCGCAGACCTCGTCTTCGCCTGCATAGGCCCGGCGCTTGAGATATTCAGCCGCTATTCAAAGGTTGAAACAGCAGACGGGCGGGAGGTTAAGCTTGCCGAATATCTTGAGAAGGTCTGGGAGGTGGTCGGTAGAACAGCGCTTGAGCATATACTCGGAACAGCCGAGGCAAAAGCCCGCAACGGCGCCGCCGGGGCGCTTGAAGAAGATGCCCGCCTGACGGCCTTATTTTTATGGACGCTTCAAAGCACAAATGGGGAAAAAGGAAAAAGTAAAAAGGGAAAAGGTAAAAGTGAAGACGAGGAGGGCGAGGAAGTTGAAGAAGGGTATGAGGATGGTGAAGCACCGAAAGGAAAGCCAAAAGGTTTTAGTCTTGTGTTTGATGTTGCTCGCCGCTTTGCCCAGCCTTTGGGCATTCATCTTCCTGAATGGGAAGGCCGCATAATCAAGACGGAAAAGGGCGTTGTCCATCTTCTCCCTATCTCAGAGCGTGCAAAAGTTCTCTTTGGTGAAGAAGGCGCTGATGTGGTTGCAGACATGCTGGAGAAAGACCCGGCATCGGCGCAACTTTCACTTTTTGAAAATGCAGAGGCATCGGTGCCTGAATTAAAGGTGCGCGGCCGCAAGAAGAAGAAAGGTGCGGATATTTCAGATGAGCAGTTAAAAACGCGCCGCGAAGCCACAACGCTCGACCGCGTCCACGCAGCAATGATCCTTCAGTCCAGCGGCAGGGCAAATGCCTTGAGGGCACTGCTTAAATCAGAAGTGGAAAGAAGCCCTGATCTCTTGAGACTTGCCAATGCGCTCTCGGCATTGTATCCTAAAGACAGCGAGGAGAAGCGCCTCCTTGATGCAATGCTTTTGGCGGTGCCAAGATAGCAAGAAAGTAAAAAGGAAAAGGGCAAAAAATAAAAGTAAGTTTACTTTTTACTTATCTGGAGGAGTCTATGGAACCCTGGTATAAGGTAGTCATACCCCGTAAGGAAGTCCGGGAAGGTCGTTCATTTAACCCGGATGAGTTCGCCATAGCCCTTGAGCAGGTTGTGGCAGGGACAGCGCCTGAGGATTACAGTAAGCCAAAACAATTCTTCGCGCGCACATGCTTTACAAGGGCGCTCAGGGAACATGCAGGAATGGTTTTAAGGCGGCTGGCAGGAAAAACCGAAAACACGGCGCCGGTGCTTACCCTTATTACACAGTTTGGCGGCGGCAAGACTCATACTCTCACATCTCTTTATCATATAGCCAGAACTGGTGATAAAGCGGCCAGTTATGCAGGCATTTCAGACCTTATAAAAGGCGCAGGTCTTACAGAAGTCCCGCAAGCAAAAGTTGCCGTCTTTGTAGGTAATGCATGGGACCCTCGTGAAGGGCAGGAAACTCCTTGGATTGACATTGCCCGGCAGTTGGCCGGCGAAAAGGGCATTGAAACGCTTGGAACATCTGCCAAAACCACACCACCCGGAACAGAAGCGCTTCTTCGACTCTTTAAGGCAGCAAACAGCCCTGTCCTTATCTTGATGGACGAAGTATTGAACTTCTTCAACCGTCATCGGAGCATGGCAGAGCCATGTTATGCATTTTTCGACAACCTCTACAGGGCAATGACAGGCACCACGCATGGCGCAATGTTAATCAGCCTGCCCAGAAGTCAGGTGGAAATGACAGACTGGGACCTTCAGTGGCAGGAGAAGATAACCAAAGTAGTTAGACGTGTTTCAAAAGACCTGATAGCAAACGATGAGGCAGAAATCAGCGAGGTAATACGCCGGAGGCTGTTTGAGGATTTGGGAAGCGATAGAATACAGAAGAATATCGCAAAGGTATATGCGGATTGGTGCTTTGAAAGGAGGGCTCAGCTTCCGCCGGAATGGACTGCTGTAGATACTGCAACGACAGAAGCTAAGGCAAGGGAGTTTCTCAGGACACGGTTTGAGGCG
>Ga0209417_1003711_pt1 | contig 19784 bp, 15 predicted proteins | sample RifGroF2_FD_184002 | JGI IMG/M metagenome (GOLD analysis project Ga0209417, IMG submission 184002) | Groundwater microbial communities from Rifle, Colorado, USA - Groundwater F2 (SPAdes) (version 2) | ecosystem: Environmental > Aquatic > Deep subsurface > Groundwater | place: Rifle, Colorado... | reverse complement strand
CACTGCTTCTCCAATCTGTTACAATGGAATACATCTGCTCCCTTTTCTTTTTTAGTGTCATATCTTTTTTTTGCAAAGATAGAGCTGAAAAATTTTTCGCAGTAGATGCAGTTCGCCGAAGGCTTACGTTAAAACTGTATTTTCCTCCCCAATATTTTTAACGGAATTATACTGTTTAACAATACTTCTTATTTGATTTCTAGGAAGAGCAATTAAATGAAGAAATACAAATTCCTTATCAACTTTAATTTCGTTGTCACTAATATTTTCATTTTCCTTTTTATCAATATACAAATCCTCATTAACAGTATTTAAAACAATAATTTTTAAATTCGGATTCGCATCAATTAAATTCTTTAATTTTTTATGAGAAACTTTATCCCTACTTAAAAATGAGTCGAAAATAATACATTTAACATCTTCAATTTTTTGATCCAATGAATTTACCTCATTTTTGACTGCATTATGAATTGTATGCGGTTTTGTTGAAGAATTATCTAAGTATATCCAAAGCTCATCATTTTCCCATGCTTCATAAACAAGATGATGCCCTAAAGTACTTAATCCAAATTGAGTTGGAGCATTAATAAAATAAGATTTATCTGAAAGTAAAATTTCTTCAATTAATACTCTTTGACTAAAATTCTCATCAGGATTTTGAGAAATTTCATTTGTTCGACTAATAACAGGTTCAATCCAAATTTGAGGTTGGTCATCAAAACTTTTAAGCGAATCATTTAGTTTCTTTTTAAATATTTTTCTTAATGCTTCTTTATTTATCAGTTGTTGTGCATTTAATGGTGTAGAATTTTTTCTTTTAAATTCCTCAATGAAATATTTCGTCAAATGCTTTCTTAGTTTCTCTTCAAAATCTGAAGTTCCATTATAAATCCCATAAATACCAAGAGGCTGTAACTTTTTTCGAAACTCTTCAATTTTAAGCAATTCAGAGGCCTTTATTTCACTCATAGATTTAGGAGGTTCATCATTAAAATAAAAAATAATCTCTAACCCATTTTTCTCTTGAAATCTTTTAAATGCTTCATTAAATTCCTCCTCTGTTCCAGAACCTGCTCTTGGGGTTGGAGAACCAAATTTTTTATTCATAATCCCAATAAAAACTTCAAAGTCATTGCCAATTTGGTCAAATATTATAGATTGAACATCTTTATTTTTAATGGTTGGCCTTACATCATTTTCCCATTTTAAGCTTTCAATTCTAAAATTATAAATACTCCCTAATCCTGAATTAATTTCATCAAATATTTTTTCGCACAAGTCTCTTTCCTTACTTGTATCGCTTGGAGAAGCAATAAATACTTTAAAAAGTTTTATTTCCATATTTATAGTTTATTAATTTGTTGTGTGTATTTTGAAGCCTTGCCGCTAACCTGTTTACACCATCCTAAATTCAATATTTCTCCAAATTTACAGAAACACCTTTTCTGTTCATATTCTCACAAATAGTAATAAAACCATTTTTCTCGAACTTTTATTTGAATAATATTTATAATCCTAATCTCCTACAATACAAAAATATAAATTAAAAAGGGGGATGCCTAAATTTATAAAGTAAATTTGTATATGAGTAACACAAATTTACTTAACGTGTTAAGAAAATTTGTTTACGTTTAATTTGAAAACAGCTTTCGATGAGAAATAAATAGTCATTCTCTTATAATAAATACAGGAAGTATGGACTTGTATAAAAATTGAAGGGTATTCGATTTTTACGCTGGGTAAATTTCACAAAAGTAAAATTATATTTTCCGGATATTCCTGGTATTGCAGGACAAGTCTGGAAAAATTTATTGCGTTATATCGTTGATGATGCGGTGAACCTTTGGGAACTAGGAAATGTTAATCTAATATTTTTTTGCACACTTTAACTAAAAAACATTCGTTACAATTTGGATTTACTGGTCGACACCATTGTCTGCCGATCTCCCATGTAGAAAGATCAAAAACGCCAGGATAGGATGGATTCAATTCTCTTGCGCAATAAATCAATTCTTCGTTCGAAGCATTTTTACTTATTAATCCAAGTCTAGTAAATACTCTTTTTACTTGAACATCTGGAGAAATATCAATACAAATTTTATCTTGCATTGGCACTTTAAATTCTCTTGCCAGAATATTAGTTGCCATTGTTGCTATTTTAACACCAACTCCGTCAAATTGTAAAAACCTTCTAACAATCGTTGCACTTCTTTGATTACCACTCCAAATAAGAGATGCATTTTTTTTATATTCATGGTTTATTTTTTGAATTGCTCTATAGAAGCATATCGCCATTGTCTCATTAAATCGATGCAAACTATTGGTTTGAAACAAATCAAGTAAATCTTTTTCTGATAAGTTTAAAAAACCAGAAAAACTAAAATCATTTATTTTTTTTGAAATAACAAACGGAATTTTCCATGCTCTTTCAGCTTTAATTTGCCGATCCATTACACATGCAAGTAAAAATTGATGTGGATAATTATCAATGTCATTTAATATTTCATCAACCTCTGGTTCTTTTGTAAATTTAATCGGGACAAAAGGTTTATTAAATAATTCCTCACCTTTCTCAATAAGTCTGGATATAAGTATTTCCATAATTTATTTTATTATTTTCCCAAATACTGTTTTATTAAAAATATTTCCCACAATTCTCATCAATACTAGTAATGCAGCGTGTCCACTTCAAAATAACTGACTCAAGTTCAAGATAATTATTTATCTTCTTTGTATTTAATTCCTGAATAAAATCATCAATTGCTTTATGCAATAAAGTATTATCAAAGTCACCCTCTTTTTCTAAATAATAATCTGAAATTCCAAATCCATTTTCTAAATTAAGAATATCAGCGATATCTTTTGCTATCTTTATATAGATATAGCTATTTATAATTAATCCCTGATTCCTTGAAAGAGGATAACCAAATTTGTTTTCATTTAATGCAATTTCTCGTAATCTAAATAAAAGAGCTCTTAATGTTTCTACTTTTTTTCTTGTTACAAACTTATCTTCACAGGAGGTTAACAAATCAATTAATTCCGTTTTTCTTTTATTTAATTTTTCAATTTCATTTTGAATTTCAATTTTTAAATGTTCATTTTTTTCATATCTGAAAATTATTTCTTTATCCTGTAATTCTTTTACAATCGTTTTATATTCATCTATTAATTCTTTTTCTTTCATATTTTTCTTTTATTAGTGTTTTTATGTACTGTGATTAGCAATCTTTGGTTAACCCATGTTACCTTATCATTGACTATCTATCATAGCCCATTAAACCTTGTGCTTATATGTAAAAAACAATTTGCGTCATATTGAAGACAGGGACATTTGTAATTAGCTTTTCTTTGTTTTGTTTTGCAAATTTACTGTTCTCTTATTCCCAAAAATAATCTAAACATCGGATGAATTGAAAATTCTTTTATGTTACTTAAATTAACTAATGAAACTTGATGTGGTCCAAAAAAATTATCACAATTTTCATTCTTCAAAAAGACTGTTGTTCTTGCTGTAAGAAAGCCTATTTGCCAAAGAATATTTATTAGAAACTCTTCATTTTGTTTTGTTATCCATTCTGTTTTGTGTCCAGTTTTTATTTCACCAGAAATTATTTGAAGACAAAGAATTTCTAATTCTTCTCTTGTCATAGTACATTTTGAACCCCTAAAAGCTTCAAAAATATTTATTAAGTCTGGATATTGAAATTTATATTCGGCAGCTATATCTTTTGTTCTGTTCTCTGAATACTTAGCTTCTGCTGTTATTATGGCATTTATATCAATTAAATTGGATCTTTTTTCAATTGCACGGCTTTGAGCCTCAGTACATAATTGTATTATTTCTCTGGGTCGATACAAAGAACGACTTACAATATAATTTAAGGATTTTTGCTCAAATATTTTTTCAATAAAAATTGTATTCCATATATCTTTATCTGATTTATTTTTTAATTCAGGAATTGAATAACGAATTCTTTTGACAATGAGATTAAAGAGAGTTTCATCATCCCACTCTAAGGTCTCAAACAAATCAATATTTTTTTGATAGTCTTCATAGAGTGACGGAATATTATCATGTAATTCTTTTCTTACAGATAATACTACTTTTATATTTGATGTATGTTGATTTATAGAAATTGATGCTTGAAATAAGCCAGCAATAAATGCTTTAGCATCTTCTGAAGCATCCCATCCTTTATCTAATTCATCTATAATTATTACAATTTGTCTTTTATTTGATAATTCAATTATTTCTGGTATTAGATTATTAATTTCCTCCAATTTGTACAATCCTTGAAGTTCTTTTGTTTTTATTCCAGCCTCATATGCTCCTATTTTAAGTCCTTCAATTCTTTTTAAATAAGAGATCATTAAGTCCATAAAATTATTGGTAACTCCTTTATGATTATCTCTCAAATAAACATGAGATTTCTTAGCGGTAGTTTTAAAAACCATATTCATTTTCTCTGAATATTCTTTCATTATAAGAACCCAAATTAAATATTTCCATGATGCTGTATAAGCACTCACTTTTGCCCAAGAGCCATCATTTTCTTTAACTAATGTTGATTGAAGTAATTCATAAGAATAATCCTCTGGAAACATTTCTATGACAATCGTACTATTTTTTCTATAATGCTCAATAATCATTTTCATTAACGCACTTTTTCCAGTTCCTCTATTACCTAGAATAATTGACTTTTTATTTTCTTTTAATCGATTAAATGCACCAGTCTCAACAAAATATTCTTTTAATCCTTGGTTAATATCTCTTTCAGCTGCTGGTGCACCAAATTTTACTTTTTTTATTTGTTCTAACATAATAGTATTTTTTTAATTGCAAATTATTTTAGTCTGCATTTCATTTATTAAAAAGGTAATTTAGGGGATTAGCCATAGGCTGTTTACTTAATTAAATTTTACAACTGCACTCTCACAGGTCAATAATCAACCGACTGAACAGGCCTGCGTATAACCCTCTCATATCATTTGGTTAACATCTGATTTCATTTCGTTGTTGATTGCAGTCAATTTTTAAACATTATTTTTTCATCCATTTATTAATTAAATATAATATCACGATCATCAATAGTATTAATGCTATCTTTGAAAATATTGAACCAGTAATAAACAAAAAAAAGAATATTGCTACTATACTTATCACTATTAAAAAAGATAGAAGATACTGAAACGAAAGCAGAGCAAAACCAATAAAACGTTTAAAAGGATTAAAATTTGAATAATTTTTATAAAAATCAATCTCATCCTTAACTTTATGTATTTGTCCATATAGATCTTCATCTATCTCACCAATAACTCTTGTAACAAGTTCTTTGTTTGTAGATGGTTCAATAGAAATTCTTATTACCGAATCTAATGTTTCTTTATTTAAATAACATGATTTTCCATCTTTAATTAATAAACTTTGTAACTGTTCTTTAAACTCTTTGCTTCCATCATCTCTTGGAAAATAAAGAATAAAACTAAGTTTGACTTTAATTTCTGTAAGAATTTCAATTCTTTTATCAAAAAATTTATTGAAAGTACTTTTCGATTCAATTAAAGGTTTTTCTATTAAACTTTTAATTAACCATGAAATAAACGCTATTAATGTTGTACCAACAAATATCGCAATATTCGGATCAATTTTTTTAAGATATTCTACCATTTGTAATTTTTATTAGGTTTTAACATTCTTTCTAAATATTTAAAAGAAGTCTTAATATATTTCATTAAGTTTCCATCTTTTGAATTGTCATATGCTGGATTTTCATTTCGAAGTATTGCAAATGTAATATCAGCATTTTTAATAATTGCTAAATTTTCTTTATTATCATTGGTTGTTCCCGTTTTAAGAAAGATATTTTCAACATTATAATTCAGTTTACTTTTTGCTATAGTATTAAGAATATTAAGACATTCTGACTTAATATTTGTCAAATTGGGTTCATTAAAATATTTAGAATAAATTAAAGCTAGTTCACATAATGAAATTCCGCCTTTTGTTGCACCCAAAATACTAGAGGGAAAAAATTCCGTTATATCCTTATTAAATAATTCTGATAGAAACAAAAACACCTTATTAAGTCCTACCTTATTTGATGCATTTATAAAAGCATTATTATTCGAGGAAAATAATGCATCCTTTAATGATATGTAATGATTTTGAAAAAAGACTTCTCTAACAGGCCAGTTTATATCATTTTTATTAGAATTGAAATACTCATTACTGGATATGCCATTTTCTCGTAAAAAACAATAAATAAAAGGTTTCAAAGTTGACCCAACATTTGTTCTTAGAATAAAAGGATAATCAGTCCCGTAACTACTTGCAAAAGCTAATACCTGTTTGTTTTTTACCGCAACTATTGAAATTGGATATTTTGATTCTCTTACAAATTTTCTAGCGAAATTTTGAATATCCTTATCAATCGTTGATATTACTAATTTGGATTTTTCATTAATCTTTTTTGTAATGAAATCAACAACGGTTTCTTTTACTGGATGTAAATTATTTTCTTGAATTGAAACATATGAATTAATATTTTTGTTATGACGCTTTACTGAAATCTTTCTATTCTCACATAACGAATTACTTAAAAATCGGAATCTTTTAAATGCTTTATCTTGATTTTTTATATAAAAATTTGGCCCTCTTAAAATTGTTAATAGATATAATTGCTCTGCATGATTTAATTTTTCAACTTCTTTACCAAAATAAGATAAACCTGCTGCTCTAATACCTCTTATATTTTTCCCAAAATATACTTGATTAAAATACAGTTCTAATATTTCATTTTTTGTAAATTTATTTTCTAAGTCAATTGCTTTTATAATTTCTTTGATTTTGCGTGAAAAAGATTTGCGATTATCACGAATAATATTTCTTGAAAGTTGTTGAGTAATTGTACTCCCTCCTTGTATTATTTCTCCAGCTTTTATGTTTTCATATGTTGCTCTCACTATTGCTCTAAAATCAATTCCATTATGGTCAAAAAAACGCTTATCTTCAAATTGTATTAGATTACTTTTTAAATTTGAAGGAATATAATAAGTCTCTGCTTGACATTCATTGTCTTCTGAAACTACTCCATAAGGAATATCCAGATCATTCTCTTTTTGGTATATAACGTATCCTTTGATATTTTTCATTTTGGAATCATTTGTTTTTGCATTACATCTACTCATTTACACCATCCCAAATTCAATATTTCTCCAAATTTATATATAAACAGGTCTTCTGTGCATATTCTCACAAATAGTAATAAAACCATTTTTCTCGAACTATTATTTGAATAATATTTATAATCCTAATCTCCTACAATACAAAAATATAAATTTAAAAGGGGGATACCTTAATTTATAAAGTAATTTTGTATATGAGTAACACAAATTTACTTAACATGTGAAGAAAATTTGTTTAAGAAAAAACCGCAAAAGAGCCTTGTTGAAATATTATGGGGAAGAAAAAAGGAAAGAAAAATTACATCCTAATATTTTCAGAAGTGCTTTTGTCAAGATCTTTGTTAATACTTACATCTTTCATAGAAATATCAAAGCCCTGAGTTTTTATTGCTTCTGATAACTGATGAATATATGCTGTGTGCTCTGTATCATTTTTGGAACTTAGCAGGGTTAAGGAATAATCACCCTCAGATTTATTGTAACGACTAAAAGGGGAAGAGGGGCGGTCGGCATTGTAATCGTGAATTCTTTGCTTTAAAAACGATGTGGCGTCGTTTAAAGCCTTTTTAGAGTTTGAGTGGAGTACTATCTTAAATTTAACAATGTCCTTTTCTTTTGAAATCTCAAGAGCGCATTTTTTTATTGTTGTGGATTCATTCATCTGATAAGAATAACGTTCTGCAACTGCTGTACCCGAACGAAGTCCCTTTAACACCTGCAAATCTTCATTGAAATCTTTATTGACAGGACGCTCAAAAACAAGCCTGGGGCTGTTATCGTATTTCAGTTCTTTCACTACATCACACATAATCTTCCAATGCTCTATCACATTCGGAAAATGGATTTCACCTGTTACACTGTTATCTTTTAATACTTTAAATTTAAAGTCAAAGGCATTGTTCTCAACAGTAACAAATTTGTTTTCCTTGTTAAGATCGTTCATTTTCTGCTCTATCTCTTTCAAAACAATTATACCTTGTTCAATATTATTGCAATTCAGAGAAACAGATACAATACCATTTTTACTAACCTGATCTATATACGCTGAAAACCGCGCATACGCCAAAAAAGGCTTTTCTGTAATAAAAGCTTCTGAGCAAAAAATTTCAGGGCATTGAAGCTGTCCCAGCATTTGTATGCTGAACATCATTCCGCTTTTATCATTGTCAAAGCCAATATGAAATGAAGTATTTTTTATATTTTTCTTTCCGGAAAGAAATTCGCCAGTCAGAATATATTGTTGTTGCGAGGGAGCACCGCAAGAACTCAGGTACAAATTATTTTCTTTTTTAAAAAGTGTAAGCTCATAAAAAGATAATGCATCAACGGGCGCTTCGGTAAAAATTATCTTGTCAATAGATTTTTTAGGATTGTAATTCGAACGCCACAAACCAATGCTCTTTTGTGAACCCGCAAGGGAAGGCGCATGGAGATTATAATTTTTTTGTTCTAATGCAACTATTTGCTCCTTGTTATACATGGGAAACACCGTGTTGGTAAATTTCTTTCCATCCGGCGTTACATGGTCTCTGTTAAAAATTCTGTTTTTAAAAGTAGCACTGAAAAGAGCAGTCTCAGTAAGACCTCTGCTTTTCAAATAGGCTGTATCGCTAAGCTCTGATAATTTATAATGATCGAGTATATTATGAATAACCGGTTGTTCTGAAATGTTCATTTTAGACGACAGGGGTAAGGCTCCGGAATTTCCTCGTATGTAATTTCGTACCTCTCCAAGATTGTTTTTTTCAATCACGTATTTTTGAACAAAATCAATAATAGTACCGCTGTCCATCGTGTTGTGCGCATTGCAATACACATAATGCCCGTTTTTCTCAAGATGAACAATGATTTTTTCTTCCCCCTTGCGAAGTACAGAATACAAAGCAGTAGAACCGTTTTTATCGAAAGTCCAGCCATGGGAAGCAATGAAAGCTGTTAAATCTTTTCTTTTAAAAGTGTCCAGTTCCTGGCTTAATTCATAACGTTGTTTGTAATCCATGTATTCAGAGAATGTTAACCTTGTTTTCTAAAATAATCAGATTACAATGCAAAAGAAATAGAATGAAGATACAGCCTTGTAATCAATAAAAATTTTTTTACAAAGAACGAAAATTTTTAAATATTTTACAATTTTAAAAAATATGTTGTTTTTTCTAAACATAATAAAAAAGGTCGGCTTGCGCCGACCCTTTTTATCAACCAATTGGAGGAGGAGGAGGTGGTGGGGGTAATGGAGGGTTGGGGGGATCCTCACCGCCACGAATAGCATTAAGATCTTCTTTTTTCAGAACATTACTGAGAAGTTTAAATTTCTTGGAATCTAAATCTTCTTTTACTAAAAAACTACGTTTCATAGTACAAAGTATTAATTTTAACCTACTCGTTTCAGCCCTGTAGCATACGTGTACACAAATGCTAAGAGCAAGTATTTCGGCAACCACTTTGTACCTGGCCAGGCTACATACTATTAATAACAAAACCCCCCAAAAGGTATATTTTTATTTTTCATCTGCCTGAATATAAGGAATTTATTTTACGCATGAAAAAGGATTTCTTAGATCGAAAAGAAACATTTTTTTACCTTTTCGGGAAAAATCATACTTTTGTGTGCATAAACTTCTGTCATGCGAGTTATTTCAAAAATATTTTCTGCACTAATTTTTATAAGAAAAATATTTAAGTTGATATTCCTATTTCTATTCTTGACAAGTTTTGAATCAAACAGCAATAAGCCTGATAAAAATTCAACTGTTGTTAAATTCTATGAAACAAAAGCTGCATTATTTTACTCACAAGCAAACTTTGACAGCGCAATAGTATATTATAAAAAAGCATCTGATTATTATTTAAAAAATAAAATTTTTGGTTCTTATATTAACAAATTACTTGGTATAAGTATATGTTATTATAATTTAAATAATATTCAAAAAGCAGAAGAACAATTAAAAAAAATAGAGCAACTAAAATTTCATTATTCGTCTGACTTGTTATTTGAAATAAAAAGAGTTCAGGGTCACATTTTATTTGCAAAAAATAAATATAGAGAAGGAATTAATTTATATCATGAATTAATTCAAAACATTCCTGAAACAAAAAAAAAATATTTAATCCATTTGAATACATCCCTCGGTTACGCTTATCATCAGATTTATTATTTTGATAAAGCCATTCTTTATTATCTGATTGCAGAAAAATTAATATTATCAGAAAGGATAGAAAAATATTCTGACCTGGTATTAATTTATCAAAACACAGCTCTATTATATCAAAATTTAGCCGATTACACAAAGACCGAAACCTACTTGAAAAAAGCGATCGGAATTGCAAAAAAGATATACGGAGAAAATAATCATCAATTATCCTACTTATACCATTCATTAGGGTCCATTTATTTTGAAAAAAATGATTTTGACGCTGCCTTAAAAACCTATAATCTTATATTTGATTTAAATAAAACTCCCGATGATCTTGGAGCTGTTTATAAAAAAATTGCCCGCTGCTATGAAAAGAAAGGACAATTAAAAGACGCTGAATTGTACTTTCAAAAATCTGTATCTTTTTGGAAAACATCGAATGCAAGCCCTTATGAGAAATCAGCAAGTAGTCTTTTATTCGGCGATTTTTTAGCTTCGCAGAACAGAGATAAAGAAGCCCTTTCATCATATTTACTTGCGCTGAATAATGCAAAGCAAAAATTAGGAGACAAGCATTATATTACGTCAAAAGTATTTCTCGCTTTTGGGAACTTATATCTAAAACAAAAAAAATATTTAAAAGCGCTTGAATATTACCAACAAGCACTGATAGCCAATTTTGAAACTTTTGACAATGAAAATATTTATTCAAACCCCGAAAACTTAAAAGCCTTATCAGAAATTCAAACCATCAACATATTATCCCGAAAAGCGCATTGTTTAGAAGAAATCTACAAATTCGCTAGTGTGCAAAAAAATCTCGAATTTTCTTTTCAAAGTTATCAAAGTCTTGTATATTCCGTATCTAAGCTTCAGAAAGACCTGCTCATGGAAGAAGATAAATTATTTTTAAATGAAAATACAGCACCAGTTTTTAGCAATGCTATCCGGGTTGCATGCGAGCTTTACTTTTTAACAGGCAAAGAATACTATTTTGATAATGCGTTTTATTTTACAGAATGCTCAAAATCCACTGTATTACTAAATGCAATTAACGATCAAAAAGCAAAATGCAATCTCCCCAAACATATCAAGGAGCAGGAAATTTCGCTGAAAAAAAGAATTGCAGATTACGAGAAAAAACTGTTGGATGAAAATAAAAAATCGAAACCTGAAAAAGAAAAAATTAATAATTATGAGTCAGAGTTATTTCAATTAAATAAAACCAATGATACACTGATTGCATTTTGCAAAAGAAAATATCCAAAATATACTCAAATTAAAAACAATTATAAACCGATAAATGCTGCTGAATTGCAAAATTCAATGCAGGCAGATGATGCCATACTGGAATACGCAGTACAAGACAGTATCATCTATTTGTTTGTGTTATTAAAAGACAAAAAAGAATGTTTTGTTATAAACAGAAATAAAGAATTCAATGCTGCTGTTTTAAGTTTTATTGAAAACTTACATCCAGAAAATAGCAATCGGTTTAGTAATACCGACTTCAAAAATTTTACTGATGCAGCTTATAAACTTTACGAAAAATTAATTCAACCTGCTGCAAAAATTTTAGTAAATAAAAATCTGATATTTATCCCTGATGATTTTCTTTATCAAATTCCTTTCGAAGCTTTAATAACTGCACCAGTAAAAAGTAAAGATAATTTCAACTCAGTCCATTGGTTGCTGAAAAAACATACTATAAGTTATGCCTATCTCGCAACACTGCTATTTCACAAAGAACAAAAAAAACAAGCCAATGAAAAAATACTTGCTTTTGCTCCTGAATATCCTGCATCAGAAAACAAAAAATTACTCGCATTCCAACAAAGGGGATACAAACTTGAAGCACTCCCCTGGGCAAAAGAAGAAGTGAAAGCGATTCAGTCCTTACTTAAAGGAAAAAATTATACCGGAGAAATGGCTACCGAAAAAACATTTAAAAATGAAGCTGAAAATTATTCTGTGCTGCACCTTGCCATGCATGCCATTATTGACAATGAAAATCCAGATTATTCGGGTCTTGCTTTTAGCACAAAAAATGATAAAACAGAAGATGGGTTTTTGCATATTTATGAGTTGTACAATTTAGATATCAGGGCAGAATTAGCAGTATTGAGCGCCTGCAATACCGGTTCGGGAAAAATACAGAAAGGAGAGGGAGTCATGAGCCTTGCGCGTGCATTTTTTTATGCCGGCTGTCCCAGTGTTGTGTTGAGTTTGTGGGCTGTAGATGACAACGCGAGCGCAGTTATCATGAAAAATTTCTACAAGTATCTTAAAAAAGGTTTGCCAAAAAATAAAGCATTGCAACAGGCAAAATTAGACTTTATTCAACAAGCTAAGTGTAACCATGCACATCCCTATTACTGGGCTCCATTCATACAAGCAGGAAATACAGATTCTATTCTTTTTATAAGCCATTCGGGAATAAACATTACTGTAATAATTTGCATTGCAATACTGATTTTACTGGCAGGAGGGCTGCTGTTTAGGAAAAGGTTGAGGGGTTGAGGGGATTGAGGGGATTGAGGGGATTGAGGGGAGATTGAAGTGATTGAGGGGATTGAGGGGAGGTTGAGGGGAGATTGAAGTGATTGAGGGGATTGAAGGAGATTGAGGGGATTGAGGGGATTGAATTAAAAATTTCAAAATGCGAAATGTGAATTTATGATTTGATGAATTAAAAATTCTGCATTCCGAAATTCGAATTCAGAATTGATGAATTAAAAATGGTAAAATGCGAAATGCGAATTGGGTATTGGGAAATACAAATGCAGAATTGTTTATTGGAGTTAAGCAATAATACGATAAATTTATTTTCCAAGAACTGTTAAAATATCATTTACCTCTATTTTATACCCTGATTCTTCTTGCTGCAATTCGGTAAAAACTTTTTTAGCTTCCGTAATATTATTTGTTTTCAGATAACAAAGCCCCAGATACCACTGCGAGGTTGAATTGTATAAAATATTATCTTTTTGTTGTAGTAATAAAAAAGTATTTATGGCAGTATTATAGTCTTTAATCTCCATTGAGCAAATGCCAGCTAAAAGAAAAGCTTGCAAATCATCCGGATCGGTAATACTGATTTTTAAAAATAGTGCGCCGGCTTCTTTGTAATTTTTACTTTTATAGAATGAGTACGCTGTTAGTGTCATTGCGGTATCATTCCCAGACAAACCCCTGTTCTCTGCTAAAACATGCGGACGATAATATTTATCAAATAAATCATTAACATCCGGCTTGCTTGTAAAATAATAAATCAAAGCAGTAGAAACACATATTAAAATAAAAATTGCTGCAACCCTGAACCACCAATTTAAATTGAATATTTTTTCTTTAGAGTTTTGAATCGTACCGGAAGACGATTGTTCCTGTTCCACTTCCTGTTGTATTTTTTTTAACTTCTCCCGCAACTCATCTGCCTTATTACGAAATGCTAAAACTTCTGATAATTCTTTATGAAGTTTGAAATTATCAGCAAATTCAGGATCCTCCTTTAACCTTTTTTCGACAAGCTCTTTTTCTTCAACAGATAATTCGTTATTAAAGTAACTGTCAAATAATTTTGTATATTCTAATTCTTTATTTTCCATCTCAAAAAAATTTCTGGTATTAATTATATTTCTGCACTCTCGGCAGTAACAGAATCTTTTAATTCAGCATACAAAGGATCTTCTAATATCCTTCGTTTAAGCTCCGTTACACATTGATATTTTGTGTTTTTTGCTACAAATTCATTTTTGAATTTCATTAAAACGGCTATTTCTTTCATTGAATAACCGGAATGAGCATAATTTATTATCTTTTTGCAATCTTCCTTTAATGAATCAAAATATTTCAAATACAAATTTTCACGAGCCTGCTTATGCAAATATTCTACAACATCGCCATCATCAACCCATCGGAATTTGTCATTTATTAATACAATATTATCATTAGAAACCATAAAGTCATAAGCGTTAATCATCCGGCTCCTGTTATTTTTTGTTCTGAAATACCACAACCATTGATTTCTGAAAACAGAACAAAAATAGGTAAAAAAAGAACTGTTTAACTTAAAGTCAGTTTCAGAAATAATATTTTTGAATACCCCAATAATTGCTTCCTGAAAAATATCAGCTGCCTCTTCATCTGTGCCATGATTTTTTGAAACAAACTTCAAAAGCTTTGGAAAATAATGTTGGTAAAAAAAACGAAAAATTTCATTGTCGTTTTTTTTAATTCCTTTTAAAATTTCTAAATCCGAGTAAGATCGCATGTAAGTATCGTTTTTCATTATCTAATCCAGAAAAATACAAATATACATTATTCATCAACCAAAAAATGTGTTTTATTACCATAAAATCCTCACTTGTCAAAAAATGTTAAAACCAAAATCATTTTCCTCATTAATGCTTTAACAATTAGTAAATCAAATAAAAGCGAAAACATGTTGTAAAGCATGCAAATATTTTAATCGAATGAAAGGTTAAGGCTATTAATGTTTTTAGAGGGGAGGATTATTCTTTTGGGGTTAAACATTCCTTAATTTTTGTAGGGATTAAGAAGTAGGATTAAGGAAAGAAACGAAACAGGGTGTTGCCAAAGGCGATATCTGTGACGCCTTTAGGTGTAGAGTTTGTTACAGTGAAAACAGTAAACCATAAAATAAAAACAGAAATTATTTAATTCTAAATTATATGAAAACCAACAAATTTTTAAGCATCGCAATAGAGCGTTATTTAGATAAAGACATGAAACCTTCTGAAAAGATGTTATTTGAAAAAAGATTGCTTATTGAACCCGATCTACAGGAAGATATTAAGCTCCATAAAGAAATACGACGAACAATTAAAGTACTTTTAACAAAAAAACAACTTACAATTATTGCAAAAGAATATTTTGACAAGTTCATAAACCCTACCCTATTTGTGATTTTAAAAAGAAATCATTTTCTGATTTTAATTCTTACACTGATTGCATGCTCAGCATTAAGTTCAAGGGTTCCTGAAAAAATCATCGAAAAACCAGAAACAACTTATTCAATCCATTTTAGCCTGCAATCATAAATTTCAAAGGAATAGGTATTCACATAATTGATGAATTTAAAACAAGTATTTTGGCACAATTCCCATTTTACAAGCAACTTGATGCAATGGACTGCGGACCTACAAGTCTTCGCATGATTGCAAAGTTTCATGGCAGAAACTACACGCTTCAAACCTTGCGTGAAAAATGTTTCATATCCAGAGAAGGCGTTTCCCTGCTCGGTATCAGTAATGCGGCAGAATCAATCGGCATGCGCTCGCTGGGAGTAAAAATAACATTGAATGATCTGATTAAAGAAGCCGTACTCCCTTGCATTGTACATTGGAAACAAAAACACTTCGTGGTTGTTTACAAAATAAAATCACAGTCAATTTTTGTTGCAGACCCTGCTGAAGGACTTATTGAATACACACATGATGAATTCAAAAAGTACTGGATCAGTACAAAAGATGCTGACGAAGAAAAAGGGGTTTGTCTTCTACTGGAACCAACACCGGACTTTTACAAAGAAGCCGGAGAGAAAATAAATAAATCGAATATATGGTTCTTGTTTTCCTATTTAAAGCCTCATAATAAACTTTTGTTTCAACTGGCTCTCGGGCTCGTCCTGGGTAGTATGCTACAACTTATATTCCCGTTTCTTACACAGTCAGTAGTGGATTATGGCATCAATAGCCGGAATATCTCCTTTGTCTGGCTTGTTTTAATTGCACAGCTTACCATTTATATCAGCCGTACTTTTGTAGATTTTATCCGAAACTGGATATTACTACACATTAGTACCCGCATCAATATTTCGTTGATTTCAGATTTTCTGATAAAATTAATGAAACTACCCATACGATTTTTTGATATAAAATTTATCGGTGACTTACTTCAACGAATTAACGACCATACCAGAATACAGAATTTTCTTACTACTTCCACATTGGAAATTTTATTTTCATTCGTAAACTTTATAATTTTCGGGGCAATACTTGTCATTTATAATATTCCTATTTTCTTAATTTTTATATCCGGCACTGCATTATATACAGCGTGGATTTTGATTTTTCTTAAAAAACGCAGAACTCTTGATTTTAAAAGATTTCAACAGATGTCCGACAATCAGGGAAACCTTATTCAACTGATTACCGGAATGCATGAAATAAAATTAAATAATTGTGAAAAACAAAAACGCTGGGAATGGGAAAAAATACAGGCAAAACTATTCAAGGTAAATATTAAAGGATTGGCTCTTACTCAATACCAGCAGGCCGGCTCGCTATTTCTGAATGAGACAAAAAATATATTCATTTCATTTTTAGCTGCAAAAGCTGTTATTGATGGCAGCATGACTCTGGGAATGATGCTCGCTGTGCAATATATAATCGGACAACTGAATGCTCCGATAGCGCAACTCATAAATTTTATACATGCTTATCAGGATGCAAAAATAAGCCTCGAACGTCTGGGTGAAATACATGATAAAGAAGATGAAGAAAATGCTGATGAACAAACAATCGCAAGTCTGCCTGAAAATAAAACACTTTCTGCAACAAACTTATTTTTTCAATACGAGGGTCCGAATTCTGAAAACGTTTTAAACAATATAACGCTTAAGATTCCTGAAAATAAAATAACTGCTATTGTTGGCGGTAGTGGCAGTGGTAAAACAACGCTGGTTAAACTCTTTTTGGGATTTTACCCCCCGGTTAAAGGAGAAATTACCTGCGGTGACATAAGACTCTATAATTTCAGTCAACGCATCTGGAGGCAAAATTGCGGCGCAGTGCTGCAAGATGGATTTATCTTTTCAGATACCATTGCAAAAAACATAGCAGTCAGTGATGAAATCATTGATACTGAAAAATTACTTAAGGCTGCAATAATTGCTAACATCCATGAATTTGTTCAGACATTACCTCTCCGATACAATACAAAAATAGGTTCCGATGGCCATGGAATGAGTCAGGGGCAAAAACAACGCATTTTAATTGCTCGGGCAGTTTATAAAAATCCCTCATTCCTGTTTTTTGACGAGGCAACAAACGCTCTAGATGCAAATAATGAAACAATCATCATGAAAAATCTTAACGAATTCTTTATAAATAAAACCGTGTTAATCGTTGCACACAGACTAAGCACTGTAAAAAATGCAGACCAGATAATTGTACTTGAAAAAGGCGCTATTGTTGAATGTGGCACGCATCAAGAACTTACGGAGCTTAAAGGAGCCTACTTTAATCTTGTGAAAAATCAATTGGAGCTGGGGAGTTAGGAGTTAGGAGTTGGAAGTTGGAAGTTGGAAGTTGGAAGTTAGAAGTTGGAAGTTGGAAGTTGGAAGTTAGGAGTTGGAAGTTGGAAGTTGGAAGTTGGGAGTTGGAAGTTGGGAGTTGGAAGTTGGAAGTTGGAAGTTGGAAGTTGGAAGTTAGAAGTTAGAAGTTAGAAGTTAGAAGTTAGAAGTTAGAAGTTGGCACTTCGACTTCGCTCAGTGTGTCAGAGTGGGAAGTTTAGTTGGGAGTGGAAGGGAAATGGTAATTAATAAATAAAAAATCTAAAAAAAATGAGCGAAGATAAAATTGAAATCAGAAGCGAAGAAGTTCAGGAAATTCTCGGTGCCGTTCCAAGATGGATTACACGCTGGGGAATTACCCTGATTTTTATAATTTTTGCCATTATATTATTCGGAAGCTGGGTTTTTAAATATCCTGAAATTATTACAGCCCCTGTAACTGTTACACATGAAAATCCACCTGTTACATTAATAGCAAAAGTTAATGGGAAGCTTCAAACCTTACTTGTTACCGATAAAAAAAATGTTAAAAAAGGAGAACATCTGATTGTCATTGAAAATTCTTCTTCATACAAAGATGTTATGTTGTTAAAACACAAACTCGATTCTTTTCAATTCATTTATACAAAGCTTCAAACGCCAGAGTATTTAAACATACCGACACCGGAACAGTTCATTTTTTCAGATACACTCATCTTAGGGGAGCTTCAGGGTTTTTATAGTGAATTGAAAAAAAATTATTCAGAGTATATCACTTTTATAAAAGCTGCTTTTCACGAAAAAAAAATCAAATCAGTACAAAATCAAATTGAAAAATACCAACAGCTCTCGGAAAAGCTTTCTAGTCAACAAAAATTAGTTGCAGAAGATCTTGCTATCGAAAACCAGCAATACAACAGGGATTCCAGTCTGTATTCCCGGGGTGTTTTTGCAAAAACAGATTTTGAAAAATCAAAGGCAAACCTGATACAAAAAAAATATTCTCATGTCGGAACAAAAGTAACAATTGACAATACACTCATACAGATAGCACAATTACAACAGGTACTATTAGAAATTGAACAACAATACGAGGAACAAAACAAAGCATTTAAAATAGCTCTTTCCCAATCATTGGATAATTTAAAAACCGGATTAAAATTATGGGAGGATACATATGTATTAAGCTCCCCCATTGAAGGCAAGGTTAGCTTTACAAAATTCTGGAGTCAAAATCAGAACATACAGGCAAACGACAAAGTTGTACATATCGTACCCGGCAAATCTTCCCGGATCATTGGTAAAATAGACCTCCCGATCAGCGGTTCGGGAAAGGTAAAAATCAATCAGATGGTAAATATTAAAATTGATAATTTCCCCTATATAGAATATGGTATGCTCACAGGAAAAGTCGAGGCTATTTCCTTAGTCGCAACAGATAATAGTTTTTCTGTTGAAGTAAGCTTGCCTGATGGATTTAAAAGTAATTACGGAAAAAATTTACAATTCAGTAATGAAATGAAAGGTACGGCCGAAATTATCACAGAAGACATGCGGCTTATAGAAAGATTTTTAAACCCCATAAGAGCAATATTAAAAGGGAATTCATAAATAAACTATCTATTCAATTCATTTGCACAATATTTTTTGCAACTTTTTTATGCTTCTTACGCGCTGGCGCATGCCCTACAAAATATTTTAACTTTTCTTTAAGTGCACTATTTATCATACTCGCAGTAAAAAGTTGTCTTTTTACATACATTGCTTCATTAAAAGCTTTATTGCCGTTTATAAGAAATTGATCATTTAATAAAGTAGCCATTTCCTGAAACATCATTGATAATTCTTTAAAAAAAATAGTTTGTTCGTAATAGATTTCAACCTTTTTTGCATCACAACATGCACTAAATATTTCAGGATTTTCCTTTGCTATTTTAATTGCATATTGCACATAGCTATCCCTTTTTTTTCCCATACATGCAATGCTTCTTCTTTCCAGCGAATTCAGACATTCTTTCAATTCTAAAATAGCTTCCAATTCGTAAGCCTTCGGCGAACTGCATCTACTGCGAAAAATTTTTCAGCTCTATCTTTGCAAAAAAAAGATATGACACTAAAAAAGAAAAGGGAGCAGATGTATTCCATTGTAACAGATTGGAGAAGCAGTG
>Ga0209417_1003708_pt1 | contig 19797 bp, 20 predicted proteins | sample RifGroF2_FD_184002 | JGI IMG/M metagenome (GOLD analysis project Ga0209417, IMG submission 184002) | Groundwater microbial communities from Rifle, Colorado, USA - Groundwater F2 (SPAdes) (version 2) | ecosystem: Environmental > Aquatic > Deep subsurface > Groundwater | place: Rifle, Colorado... | reverse complement strand
CTGGTGAATCGATGGCCAGAAATAAATATACATATTTTGCCTCACAGGCAAAGAAAGAGGGCTTTGAACAAATCGCCGCTTTCTTTGAAGAGACGGCAGATAATGAGAAAGAACACGCTAAAAGACTGATGAAACTTTTGAAAGAAGATACAACTTCGTCTTTGGAAAGTTTTGATTTTCCAGTTGTAAAGTCTACCGTTGAAAATCTTGCAGCTGCGGCAACTGGAGAGAACTACGAACATACTAAAATGTATCCTGAGTTTGCAGATAAGGCCAAAGAAGAAGGATTTGAGGAAGCAGCTACAGTATTCACGGAAATATCTGAAGTAGAAGAGCAGCATGAAAAGCGCTATCTGAAGCTTAAAGAAAATATCGACAAAGGGCTGGTGTTCAAGAAGGCTACAGATGTGTCATGGAGATGTCGTAATTGTGGATATGTCCACAAGGGTTCTGAAGCTCCTCATATTTGTCCGGCTTGTGCCCATCCCCAGGCATATTATGAGCTATTAGCAGAAAACTACTAGAAACACAGATTACGAATGATACGAATTACAGATACTGTAGGAAATTATCAAGTATTTAATAGTAACCTCAAAATGAATCTGTAATCTGCCTGCCTGCCGGTAGGCTGGTTAAATCTGTAATTTGTATGTGCCCGATCTACGAGACCCGATCTACGAAAATGCCGATCTACGATCTACGAGAACCGATCTACGAATACCACTTGCGTTTTTTGTGCAAAAGTGGTATTTTTGGGCTGTTGTTTGACGGGGGGTATATGGGCACACTACTATTGCAGGAGGAACCAAGTGGCCATCATATTCAATCAAAGGTTTGAAGACATCAATGTAGACAATCTTGCTCAGGTGAGAGTTGCTCTACGCAGAGGTCTTAGTTCGCGGCTTTCGGATGATTTTGTTGCAGACATGCTAGTTGGTATTGGTGAAGTTATTACCAACGATCTGCGTTATGGTAACAAAGGTGATCATCCGGTTTCCATCAGGATTAGTCTGATTTCTTCATTGGTTAATGTGTGCATCGAAGCAAATAGCCACATGGAGAAAAGAAAAGAGCTTTCTTTGGCAATCGCAGAAGCCGAGAATAGCAAAGGTTGTCCTGATTTCATACTTAGAGATGGCGGACTAGGGTTGCACTTCGTGAGTGCAATGTCGACAGGACGAATCCATCTCCATAAGAAGTGGATGTGCTATGCACTCCCTCTGAACTCCCAAGTAGAGGAGAAAAGGAGGTGCAGAGCTCGTGTTGCTTAGTGCTGGCCCTGACGACGGATCATTTGTCGCCAGGGTATTTTTTTTGATAATGTGCTAAGATATCAAAGTGATACAAGTGTATTTTGAATTATTACTAATTGCTAACTTGCTAATAACTAATTGTTGAATAATTATGAAATTATTTTTAGATATTGAAACCCTTCCTGCGGCAGGAGAAAAAATCGAATTGATTCGCCAATTTTGGCAAGATTCCCGTAAGAAGAACGGAGGCAAAGAGATAAAAGGCGTAAATGATTTTGATACATTTTTCCGTAATACTTCTTTTCAGGGCGAATTTGGCCGCATTCTCTGTATTGGCTATGCTGTCGATGACCAGTCAGTAGACTGTTTGTTTGGGAGCGAGAAAGAGATTCTTCAGAAGTTCTGGGGCATAGCTAAAGATGCGGATCTTTTTATCGGTCACAATGTAATGGATTTTGATCTCAAATTTATATACAAAAGATCAATTATAAATAAAGTTCGACCTTCGAGAGAGCTTAACTTTGCCCGCTATCGAAGCAATCCTATTTTCGATACGATGTGTGAATGGGAAAAATGGGGAGGACGCGGATGTGGCCTACACAAATTAAGCATCGCTCTGGGTGTCGCCTCCCCGAAAGAAGAGGGGATTGACGGTTCCAAAGTCTATGATTATTATATTGCAGGTAAAGCAGATGAGATCTACAAGTATTGCAAGCGCGATGTCGAAGCCACCCGAAGTTGCTACAAGATAATGACATTTAGTTCGTAGATCGGATCCCGGAGTTCGCAGATCGGGCTGCAAACAAAAGACTAATTAAGCGAATTGCGACCTACGAGATACGATTACCGAGTTCTATATATTGAGTTCTGGTTTCTTACTGGTGGCTTTTCCAATTACTACAAGTATAACTCCAAGCAAGAAAGATCCGATTATTTCGACTATATAGTAAATCTTTTGCTCGTCCACAGCCAAGGTAAGCATTTTCTTTATAAGAGCAATTACTCTTTCATCAACTTGCAAGCTGATGTTGTTGATTACTCCTTGAGATAAAATATAAAACGCTGCAGAAAAAATGAAAAGAAGAATAGCGGCTGATATCAGGGCAGATCCGATCCATAACAATTTACTGCCTGGTTCTCTCGACAACAGTAGAATAATTAACAAGTAAAACATGCATATCCCGGCCAAGATGATAAGCGCAGTATTGACCTTGGAAAATCCTTGTACAATTGAATTGTCGGATACACGAACCTCTTTATCTTGAGGTATATTAATGAGCTCTCTAGTCTCTTCGTCTAGATCGGCCTTGATAGAATTAATCATGTCGGTCTGGAGACTAGAATATTTTATTGTAAAAACAGGGTTAGCATTTGGATCTTGCATGGAAGCAAAGACCTGATTAACCAAATCGGTACTAAATCCCTCAAGCACAATAGGACTAAAAGCGGCGTCGAGCTTTTCGATGATTTCGTCCTTCTTTTCTACATCTTTTACGCCCTTGGCTACTTCACTGATGAAAATCGAGGACACGGTCTGATAAAGATTGCTTTCAGTGGCTAATTCTCTGATCTTATCAGCAGAAAAAACCGCAGTTCGAAAATTTAGCACAAAGAAAAATGGGATAAGTGTGATTGCAAATAGAAATATGAGTGTAGATCGTAGCATAAAACCTCCAGGTTTTTAGTAACTAGATCTTAGAACTTAGATCTTAGTTTTATTCATTTATATATTATCTTTTAATAAGTCCGCTAATCATGCAACTAATCTCTTTAAGCTCTTTTTCTAAAGATTCTAGCTCTCTAATAATTCTTAATTCATAACAAACTTCCAGAATGGCTACTGTTTCAAATGCCGAAGCCTTGGCTATCCTGTAAAATTGTTTCTTTTCTTTTTCATTAAACCTTCCACTGCCTTCTGCCAGATTAAGCGATATTGAGATGCTTGCACCAATTAATTGATCAGTGATTCTCTTATACTTGTAAGGAAAATTTGTTGCTATCTGAATTAGTTCAACTGACAATTTCTTGGATCTTGCATATACCTCAAGCTTTTGAAAATTAAAGTTATTGGTCATACCCCCAAATTGCATTTCTAATTATAAAATCTCAGCTCTTAGTTCCAAGCTCTTTCTTTTCTTGTTCTTTGTTCTTTATTTCTTTGCCAGGTTCTAAGCTCTCAGTTCTCAGTTCCTTACTATCTTTTCCCTTGTCACTAAGTTCTAAGCTCTCAGTTCTCAGCTCTTTTTCCTCTGATTTCTCTTTCCCCAATTCCTTATCCAATTCGGCCTTTATCTTCTCAGTATCTTCTTTCGAAGCGGGTTTTAAGGCAAACAATGCGCCTTCGTTTTCATGCGGATCATAAGGCTTATTTTTAACTACCGGGATAGAAAAGTAGAATGTTGTGCCATGGTCGTCTTGGTCAACAGAGGATTTGAACCATATTTTCCCTTTGTGCATGCCGATTAGATTTTTTGAAATAAACATGCCAAGTCCCGTCCCCTTAACTTCATCTTTGAGCACATTTACCTGGGTAAATTTTTCAAAGATATGATTGTATTTATCTTTCGGGATACCGCGTCCATTATCTTCTACAGCCACTACTATCTTGCCATCATCTGCATGGGCTCTAACGACTATTTTTCCAGGCGGCTCGGTGTACTTGATAGAATTGCCTAGGAAATTGATCAATACTTCGGTGATACGAGGAACGTCCATCCAGGTCTGAGGCAGTTTGTGGCTTGGTTGTTCGAAAGAAAGCTTGTGTCCGGCCTCTTTAGCTTTGATCGCAACTTCGCCGATAGATTGCTTAATCACATCTTCCATCTGCGCTTGTGAATAAATAATATGAATTCTGTTTGATTCAATTCTTGACACATTCAAAAGGTCCTTAACAAGATTGGCCAATCGTTTTGAAGAGCCATAAATTTGTTCAAGATATTTCGTGGCATCCTTGTTTATAGGTCCGCAAAGCTTTTCGTCGACAAGCATAGAAAGGTATCCATTGATAGCGGCGATAGGAGTATTGAGCTCGTGTGCTGCCATGGAAAGAAAGTTGTCCTTGGTTTCATCAAGTTCTTTCAGATGATCATTAGCTTGCTCAAGTTTTCTAGCAAGCACCCCAAGCTTTTCCTTCTGCTTGATCTCAGTCTTAACGCTCTTAATAAGAGCATATCCAGCATATGTCGCTAGTATCCAAACAATTCCTTTTAGTGATCCCTCGGTTACATTTGTGGATGTAAAAACTTCTATAATAAGACCAATTGAAATAAGTATAACTGTAGTCTCTGTTGCTATTACTTTTATGTTAAATAATTGGTGTTTTACGATTGCATAAGCAGTAAAACCTAAAATAAATATTACTGAAAAATCACCCAAAAAATAATAATTACTATTTCCAACAATATAGGGATATATAACATTAAATATGATATTGAATACTAAAACTGAAATTATGCCAGCTACAAAATAACCAACCTTAATACGATTTTTAGGTGATTCATTTTTGTAGCTATGTATTAGGCGGAGTATCATTATAAGCGCAGTTAAAATAGCATACGCATAGTAGGCCACTATTATTGGTCCAAATGTCCACACTCTTGAATCCTTGTCGATATGAATGTCTTCAATTATATATGGAGAAAACAAAGAGATGGCTGCGAGAATTATTCCTGAGAAAATAAAAGATATATTAAATAGAGTCCATTTTTTTTGTTCTGTAGGAAAGTTTAATATAAATGCGTATATCGAAACAAACCATAATGCAACCGAAAAGAAATTCAATCGTCCCATTAATAATCGATAGTTAGACACAGGTTCATAGTAAACCATAAAGCCAAATAGTACCCATCCGATAATTGTTAAAGCGGTAAAAAAATAGAAAATATTAGTTTTTGATTTTTTATTGGCCAAAAGAATGACAATTCCCAGTAAAAAAGAAAGTGTTAATATAATTGTCAATAATAATTTCTGTACCAAAGCTATTGATTCCATAGGATCCTTACTATTAATGGAGACAAGAACCAGAATAAATATTCAAGATCTACAACTAATGTTGAGAAGTTTGAGCGTCTTGAAAAGTAATAGATAGACAGAGTGCTAAATATGATTGGCACTAATAAACTTATCGATATTAAAGGTAATATGCCAGACAGGCTTAGTATTATAATTATTAATCCGGAAAGAAGGTTTAACAATTGCAAAATTATAATTGTCTTATCGATGCCTACGGTAACTGCAAGTGTTTTGACCCCTCTTGATTTGTCTTCATTAATATCTTTTAAATCACTGTAAGAAATATCAACAAAAGTTCGAATGAAAACAAGAAGGAAAAATATCCAATATAAATAACTAAAACTTAACTCGAAATAAGTGGAAAAAATAATTACTAAAATTGCCCACATTGTTGCTACTACAAAATTTTTAAATAATGGTATTTTTTTAGTTATATCTTTTAAAAAAATTGGATAACAAAGGGATGAAACTAAAGCGATTAAATATATAAGCAAGAACTTGTTTTCAGAGTATTTTAAGATAAGCCCAACAGAAAAAAAAGCGGGCAAAAATGCCAAAAAACTCAATCGATATTGTTTATAAGAGAAATCAAAGAAATATATTGTAAGGGGAAGAAAATAAATTATAAGTAAGAATGGTAATGTCAAATGTACTTCAAAAATAACGGAAAGAGCGTATGAAATTGCTGGAGCACACAAGGAGGTAATCAGCCCAGAAATGACAAATTTTTTAAAATGAGTATTCCCCATCACTTTTTTCATGTTTTTATTATACAACAAAGCTGTTGATATAAAAATGGCCAAGTTTACGATTCACTCAAATGTTATTCGATTATTCTCATTATTTTTGATTTTGCTAAAGAAATTAGATAGAATGATTATTGTTGCAAAAGACTTATTCAATAATTGATATTAAAAATGATCAGACAAGTTCTTGAAAAATATGGAATCAAAAGTGACTTTTCTATTAAGCAACTGGCTCTTGGTTTGAATAAAGAAACAATACTTATTAATTGTCATAATAAGAAATACATATTAAAGTCATATTCAAATAATTCTAAAATTGAGCCTTTGGTGATTGACTACTTATCTTCAGAGGGATTGCCTGTTCCTAAAGTATTTAGGAATATTGATGGTCAAATAACAACTAAAGAAGGAAGCAAGCAACATGCTATTTTTAAATATTGCCCAGGCGTGCCTATAACTTGGAACAACTTGAGCGATAATCTTGCTGAAGACATTGCGAAGACAATCGCATTAATGCATCGACTTCTAAAAAATAAAAAATTTGATTCTTTACACGTTAAAAAATCTCTTATTGATAAAGGCCTTGTGAAAGATAAAGAGGTTAATGGACTACGACAGAGCATAATTAAGAGCTCAGAAAAACTGGATACTATATATTTGCGCAAGGGTGTAATACATGGGGATTTGACACGGCAAAATATATTAGTTGACGAAAATGAGGACAAGGTCACGGCAATCATTGATTTTGGCGATTGCCATTATGATTATATCGCCTGGGATTTGGCAATATTGATTACTCATATTTTCATAACAAAGAGCTACGGTATTGATTGGAATGCCCTGGAAACATTTTTTAAAAAATACTTAGCGCTTTTTCCTTTGGATGAAAAAGAAACAGCCGTTATTATTCCCTTTATGAAAATTAGAAATATCAATCTGGCCGTTGAGGTGGTACAGCTCCTCGAAAAGGACTCCGAAAATGACGAACTTAAATCAATCCTAAATTCTGTTCTACGCAAAATAGATCTTATCGACTTAAATCAGCAGAAACTTAGAGAAATAATAAATTGCTAACTGTTATCGGATAACATTTTAAGCTCGCCAAGTTCCTTTTTGATCTTTTTTGCTTTCTCGATTACTTCATCAAATCGATATGAGGGAATTCGCCTAAGTTCATTTTCGTTGATCTCGTCTTCGGCAAATAAATTCATTATTTCGTACTGAATAATACAATATTCACAAGGAGTCGGTAATTTTTTCGGGTCGTAATAGCTTCTACTCTCTAGTTTTTGAGCGATCTCTTTCGGATTTTTGAAAATATTTCCAATTGATGGTAGTTCGTCTGATCTCGTACAAGTTCCGATGTTGCCATAATTATCTTCTCCAAAAACGAAGAAAGGCACATAACAGCTCCAGTTCCTTGCACGATTTTTCATGAGCGAAACCAATTGGTCAAGGTAAGGTTTGGGTGGCAAGATATCCTCGTGTGAAGAGTATTTGTCTATGACGGTTTTTTCAAAAAGTTGAATTTGATCCTCCCCAAAATCCAAAATCGATCTCGGTTCTCCTCTTACGGGTCGTGGGGCTATGGTTAAATTTTTGCTGTTTTTAAAATAATCCAGCATCTCTCCAAACTTGTCGGTGTTGTATTTGGTTAAGACACAATTAATCTCTAGTCCCATCCCTTTGTCTAAAATTCTTTTTGCGTTTGAAAGAATTTTGTTCACCACTTGGTCGCTTCGTGTTCGGGAAGCATTGGTTTCTCCAGTTGTTCCATCAAGGGAAAACTGAAAGTAGACGTTTTCTAGTTTGGACAATTGATCGATCTGATCTTCTGTTAAGGCCATTGAATTGGTTAGTAGCTGGATTGCTGTATAACGATTGTGGATTTTCTTCACAAAATTAACTATATCTTTATGGAGAAAAATTTCTCCTCCTGAGAGCTTAAGAATTGAACAGTCAGCGATCTGGTCCACATGGTCCAGAACATCGAGGGCTAAGCTAAAAAAATCTTTTGTTGTTGGATTTGCAGATATTTTTGAGCACAATGTATTATCGCCAGCTATTTTTTCTTTCCACGAGTGTGGCATTTTGAGCTTACCGTCGGCATCAGGTCTGAAGACAAATTCCGTGGGATAGAATCCGCCACAGTATTGACAGCGCGAGTTGCAAAATTCTTCTAATACCAATAGGTCATTGAATACAAAATTTGTTTTCATGTTACCCTTCTATAATTAATTTATTTTTAACCAATTTCTTAATAGTCTTTTGTATTATTGAATCACTGGTGTTCATGGAGTTAACAATTTCCTCGATTATTTTAACAGTCTTGCATGTTTTTATGATATCCACTTCAATCTCAGATAGTGTGAATTTTTGAAGCTCTTTGTTCTCGGAAAGATAGATTTTCCGGCCATAGATTGCAAGAAAAGGAGAGCTAAAATACCGTTTTTTTTGCCTGTCCACATTGCTTACGAAGCGGTATCCCTTATCAGATTTTTTTTGCTGTATGATGGCTTCATACAATTCTAAGTATTGTTTTGCTATGATATCTAGTGAATAATCGCTATTAATGATCTCCCTTGAGATAGTCAAGTTGTTAGCGGTGGCGTCGCTTTGTGAAAGAATCTCTTCGATGGTGCGAGCAATATTATCTGCGTCTGGTTCACAACTTTTAATAGCCGGGACTTTGTTTGAAAGATCAAATAAATTACCAAATTTAAATGAGACGACCGGTATATTGCAAGCTATCGCTTCAAGGCAAACTTGCGAAAATGATTCTGGCAATAAAGAGGTGGCAATTATAACATCGGAAACTGAGTAGAAAGCATTCAAATTGTCCGATTCGATCCAGCCAATATTGTAGATATATTTTGAGCTTGATTTATGGCTAGCCGTAGTCAGAATTAATAAGTTGGGGTATTTTTTAATTAAGATTTTTTCAATTTGGTTGAGCAAATATTCTCCTTTGCCGGAATCTAAGCGATGGGGGAAAAACAGTATTGGTGATTTCTTGGTAATTTGGGGGTGACCCAGAGAGACTATTTTTTCAAGCGCTCTCTTTTTTTCTGCCGGAAAAAACTTGTTTTTATCGATGCCTCTTGGTAACACGTGCGTTTTCTCGTAAATATTGTTCCACCAAGTTGCATTTTTTAGCGTAGTAGCCGCAAAGTCGGAAGGAGTTATGATGGCATCCCATTTACCGCCGATTGCTTTGTCGAGATGGCTACCTGCATCAACTGTAGCAAAAATAATATCATGTAAGTGGTTGACGAGGATAGCCTTTCTATTCTCGAGATATGGAAATGTAAAAGAACAAGTGTGAACATTTAATACATCGGTAGAGTCAGATTCGTCCACGATTTGCCGGATTATGCCGTAGTCAGAAAGCTTTTTGAAATGAACGCCATTCCACTCGAATTCATTTTCAGAGTAACCAATAGTTCGACTTAATATCGAAACCTTTTCAACTTTCGGCAATTTTGCAAACGATTGAGCTAGATTTAAAATAGTCCTGGCTTTGCCACCATATTGGTTGGGAAAAATTTCCGGTTCGTCATCAAGAAAACTTATTTTCATTTAATTCCTTCCACTTCGAAGAAGCGCTTGGCGAATTCTTTACTAAAATTCGATTCTGCGGCCACGGCTCTGCAGTCTTGTTCAATTATGGCCTTCATTTGAGCTCGATTTATGTCGTCAAATTGTGATCTGTATATTATCGCCAGGTCTGCCATCGAATTGATTAGGTGTTCGCAATCAATTAAAATTTCTGAAATTTTTAATCTCTTTTTTATATGACCCAATCTTTCTATATAGGCATACTTATTTCTTGCATAGGGAAGATCTTCGTATAATATAAACTTTATTTTAGGAAATGAAAGTATCAGTCTTGGCCCAAGTTCAAATGTTGCGATATGATCGGGGTGTTCTTGCACTGCCATCGGGAGCATGACAACATCCGGAGTTTTCGTATGAATGATTGAATAGATTGCTTGGAAGAATTGTTCGTTAAATTGATTTGGTTTTTTTATTAAGCTTAAAGATTCAAATTTTAAGGAAGCAAATTTTCCGCCTAAATATTTTACAATGGCAAAATTTGATTCCTTCAATCTTAGTGCCTCGTATTCTTCACTTGATAAGTGGCATTTATGTTTCCAAGGGAAATTATTCAGTGCGGTCCGAGAAAATAAGTTTAATACTGAGAAATTTACTCCATACTTTAATTTGTCAAGGACAAAACCAGAAGCAGATAAGGCAAAATCATCAGAATGAGGTTCTAACACAAGGACTTTGAGATCGGTTTTCCAGGAATAATTCTTTTTTTCAACTATGATTCCTTCATCAATAAAGATTTTTTCTCTAATATCGGCACTTATGTCTTGGCGGCCGAATTTAAGATAATGATATTTTTCCAGAAAAAATACACCGTCTTTTTTCAGGGAGAAGTGAGGAAGCATCAAATATCTTTGATCATTAAAATTGTTCATAGCAATCGATATATTGGCTAACCCATAAATCAGGGGAATATCTTTTAATCCATTCGGAATTAGTCTCAACTTTTTTTGCTGCGATGGCTTTTTTGATTGTTTCTCCAAATAGAATTTGATTGTGCGCATGGCCCAAATATGCCAAGGGGTTACCCTTTGCTATTTCTTTGAATGTTGGTATATCCGACAGCACTGTTTTCTTGCCGAGAGCCAATGATTCAAGAGCCGAATAACCGAAGCTTTCTGATCTACTTGGCAGCACGGTTAAATCAGCTGATAAAAAAGCATTTCTCATCTCATTCATTTTTAACTTCAAAAATTTGACCGAGATTGAATATCCTTCAGCTAATGATTTCAGTATCTCGACATTTTTTTGGTATTGATCATCTACTCCAGTAAATATTATTTTAAATGGAGCCAAAGAATTTTGAACTGAATGCAAGCTGTGCAACAGATAGTCTTGGCCTTTTTGCTCGATTTCTAATCTGGCAGGCACCAGAATATCGATTGTGTCGTGACTATTTTTAGTATCATTAAGTATTTTCGCTGGCTTAAAGGGGCAGAAAGAGTGGGGAATTGTTAGGACCTTTTTTCTGGTAAATCGTTCGTATGTTTTGGAATAATATTCTGATGGCGCTATGAACACTGTGTTTCTATTATCTTCCTTCTCGATGATGTTACTTATCAAGGCGAAACTGTTTTCTCCCCAATATTGATCGAATTCAAAAGGGTTTTCATGAATGGTGAATACTCTTTTCTTTCTGCTCGCACAATAAAAGAATAATAGTGAGTTAAAATGTATCACGTCGTAATCCGTAAAATCAAAGTTAGACTCGACTTCTTTGGCAAACTTTTTTAAAGTGTCCGGAGTTAAATCAGAAAAGAATTCATTTTTAATCGAATACTCGTCCAACCTTTTAGTTGAGCTTAATATAAGTGGTTGATATTTAACGCCGTCGATAATATTTTTCTTACCCGAAAGCATAAGAACATTGCAATCAACTGACCGTCGCTTAAGCATGGTGGCGAGGTCAATAACATATTTCTCGGTTCCGCCGATAGAGGATTTGTTTATTGGCCAAAGGCTAACTATTAATACTTTCATATATCAAACCGGCATTTCTTTTAATTCCGCACCAACTCCGCTAATAATTTGTATGCTTGAATTATCTGTGAAGTATTCCGTAATCATAGCATTTATTTGTTCCTTTTCAATCTGACGGTTGTTTAGAATAGTAAAGCGGTCTGATCGCGGTGCAATTTCGCTATAGCTGTTCATAAGTACAGAAAGGCCTTTTTTATTGCTTCTGATCGCGTCAATAAAGCCAAATTCTTTAATCGCTCGTACAATTTCAGGATTTCTACTTCCTTGTATTTCCATCGCTGTTAATATGCCCAAAGCTACACTGAGCGCATGGTAAATGTCGATTTTGTTTTCAATATGCTTGGCGATTATGTGTTCTGACCCACTTTCCGGACGACCCGATCCTGCAATGTTGGTTAGGTACCCTGACATCATTATTAGTTTTATTATTATGCCTAGGCTTTTTTCGTCTTTTTGGAGAATTACTTCAATATTCGCCAATAACTGGTTTAATGTTAATTTTGCCATCTCGAAAATGAAAGGTTCTATCGGCTCTGCATTGATCTTGTGGGAATACTCCCAATCAAATAAGGCCGTATAAATCGAAAGAACATCGCAAAGACCGTAAAGGTGATATTTAAAAGGTGTTTTTGTTAAGAAGCTATAATCTATAATCACCTCGTCTGGTGTTTTAGCATCGCATGTAACTGATTGGCGGTCATCTTTTAACAAGGATTTGTTTGTAAAAAATACATTTGCTGTTAGTGCGGATGGCATTGAGCTGAGACCAATTTTCAATTTGCCGGCAAGGTACTTGGCTATATCTGTAGTCTTGCCATTGCCAACGCTATATATTCTACGAAATATTTTCCCGTCGGCGAAAGAGTCAAGTTTGTCTTTTTGAATTCCGAAATCAGAACTGTTTATTTTTTGTGCGTTAATTTGAATATTTGGTAGTAGTCTTAGTGAAGTAGGTGAGTAAACCAGTAAATCTTCTTGGCCTATAGAAGCCAGTAAGGTTTCAATTTTACAACTATTAATCTTTATGTTTGAATTGAAAGAGAATTCTTGATTCATATTTGTCCTTAGAACGTTAAATTATCATTTTATTATGAAAAAGTCCAATCTGAGTTTTCCAAAAAAGTGGAATCTTATAAAAATATATATAGATTTCGATGGGACCATTACCAAGAAGGATGTCATGAATGAAATTCTAGGGCATTTTGCAAATGCTAAATGGAAAGGTTATGACGAGGAATGGCTAAACGGCAGAATTTCTTCTTGTAAGTGCATAAAAAAACAAATAAGTCTGTTGAGATCCGCGAGTAAAGAGGAAATTTTGAAGCTGATCGACATGCAAGAAATTGATCCGTATTTTAAATCTTTTTATAAATTTTGCTTGGATCTAAATATAGAAGTCGAGATTTTGAGCGATGGATTGGACTTTTATATAGGGAGAATTTTAAATAATAATGGAATTGCGATAAAAAATATTAAGTCAAATATTTATAAAGGTGCTGGCAAGGTTATTTTCCCATATCTTAACCGAGACTGTTTAAAAAAATGCGCTAACTGCAAAAGTTCTCATATAAATATAGATAAATTTAGCATTTACATTGGAGATGGTAAAAGTGATTATTGCGCAGCATCCAAATGTGATATTGTTTTTGCAAAAAAAGCTCTGGCGGATTATTTAAAAACAAACAAGATACCATATAATTTGTTTGATGACTTCAATGATGTTTTAGTTAACATTAAAAAATTATTTTCTAAGCGTATGAGATGAATTCATGTCAATGGCCTATTCTTTTGTTTTTCTAAAGCTTCCGATTTCCAATCTGTATGCTAAGCGGCCATCCTTGTGGCGCATTGGAATTCCGATCATATTACTACATTCACAAATAAGATTGGGCATATCATTGGGCTCTTTAATGGCCGGGTTGTTCTGCAAAGTAGACCATTTTTCAGGGGTAATTATTCTGTTTAGATAGCATCTTTTAAGCCAGCCAATACCATCTTTCTGATAACTAAAAACTAGCTTGCCGCATTTGGCACAGGTGATATCCATCAGTCGGGAAGTACCACCACGAGCTCTTTGATATTTATCTTTCTTAACTTTAGTCATAGATATATTATTATTGAAAGAATATTTTATCACAAAAAACAATCTAATAAGAAATGATAAACAAGAAAATCTTCATTAGAAGATTTCTTGTGGATTATTTGAAAAAGCAAAGTGTGATATGATGTTTTAATAGATACTATTCTTCGAAGAGAGTGAGAAGTTCTCAACACTTAGTTTCGAACTATAAGGATAAGATATGGCTTTGGATAAAAAAGATTTAGAGGCAATCAGATATATCGTAAAAGATACGGTTGAGTTTGCGATTGAAAAATCTGAAATTAAAATGGGTAGCAGAATTGATAAGCTTGATAAAAGATTAACCCTATTCGAAGAACGCATAACTAATAAAATAGAAACAGAAGTTTCAGATCTAGCGGCTATGAACAGGGAATTTCTCGCAAAGATTGACGATCACGAAACCAGGATACAAAAGTTGGAAACAGAAGCATTAGCCTGATTTTTTAGAGTACTTATATAAAAAACCCTATCCCGAAGAGGGATAGGGAGCGAGTCTGTCTGGGACTGAGATCGCTTTGCTATTGAGGAAGTTTGCCGGATTCTACCAGTTTCTGAATCGATTCCTTTTCGATCGCAATCTTGTCTTCGATACTATTGCCGGATGAAATGGACTTTGTCCATGTGGCATAGATATAGACATTGTCCTCTCCACTTTGGGCAAAAGCATCATAATGGCGCAGTGAGCCGTCTTTCTCGATGATCTGCCACTTCTCTGCATTGTTGTTCCAATACAGGAAACAGTCGGCAAACCCGAGGAGCTCAGCGGTGTCATATTTCTTGTCACCGTCTTTGTCGTTGAAGGCTGCTATGGAGTATACTTTGGAGTAGCTTGGCTCATCAGGTGCCGACACCCCGAAATCTACATCTCTCCAGCCCCCTGACGATCTCGACATACTGGATGATGTTCGAGTGATAGCATTGCTGTAGCTATCCCACTCGATAACACCAACGCGTGGATAAAGAGAGTCAGAATGGATATTTGCCACTCCCTCTACTTGCTTGCTACCACCGCCACCACCTCCGCAACCTGCTGTCGTTATGCATATAGCGCATAACAGTGCCAATGCGACAACTGCAAACTTGACCTTCACTTCAGGCCTCCTTAAGTTGTAGTGCTCGAGCCCTTACTGCAGTTCGGCTTCTATATAATACCATTAACAGTTTGTTTAGTCAATAATTATAATAAATTGGAACCATATAAACTTTAGGATTCTTTGGTCAAAAAAAACCCATCCACAATGTGGATGGGCGATTTCATTATCATTGCCTCGTTTTCTACTATTTGATCTTGTAGCCAAGCCAAGTATTGTCGGCCTTGCTTGGCTTTTCGGTCATCTGGAATGCCTCGTCACCGACTCGACCGAACACTGACATGACTATGGTTAGCTCTCCCTTGCGTTTCAGCTCCGGAAGTTTCACTAGTAGAGCTACATACTCGTTGTGTGTCCAGTCGCCGTGTTTTGGCACAGGTTCCAGTAAGATCTTGTCCGGACGATCCGGTATGCCGCCTATTCTCTGGTCGTCGCCAACAGTCAAAGCAATCAGCATGTGACGGTCCTTGGTCGGGTTTTTGACCACTATCACCATTTCCGTTGCCTTGCCTGTCTGAACAGTCGGAGGCTCGTTCACCATTTCCATCGGATCTCCTGATGAGAACAGGAAGTCCTTAAACCCTGGCTTCTTGATCGTAACTTTCTTGCCGTTGTTCAGAAACAGGAAAATTCCTTTCTGCTTCTTTGTCAGGTCAGTGTAGACATAGCCTTCCACTATCCCGTCAGTAAAAGCAGGTAGAAATTTGTCTGCGTCTATCTCTGTGATCGCCATGCTGAAATCAACAGTCATCGGTATGATCTTGCCAGGTGTGTAAGTCTTCAGTCTTGCCACTCTCTCTGATAGAGGTGGGTGGGTTGAGAAGACCTTTTCTACCCATGATGGCTTGTTGCTACTGCCGAGTTTTTCAAAGAACTCGATCATCGTCTCAGCAGGATAGCCGATTTCTGGAAGTGAATTCCAGGCGTACAGGTCTGCCGCAATCTCCTGATCCTTGTTGAAAATCCCAACGATCTGAGGCAAAACTTTCTTAACAAGAGCCATGTTGTCCTTATCGCTGGTTTTCTTGCCGGCCTCAGCCCTCGCCAGACTATCGTGAACTTTACTTATTTGTTCGTACCTTATCTTCAGGTCTTCGTTCATGATATGCCCTTGTTCATGCAGAATGACGGCTGCCAATTCTGCAGGAGTGGCATTCTGAGTAAGTCCTACATTGAGGAAAATCCTTCCTGGTGAACTTGAAGCATTGATGCTCGAGTCGAGAACGACGCTCACATCTGCCAGTGGCATCCTTCGCTTGATCCGATTTACCACTGAAGCGACATTTCCCGGAAGAACCTTAAGCATCTTGTCGCGATAGCTATCCGCGACTGCATTATCGATGTAATGCTTTGCGTCAGAGTACGGCGGCATATATATGCCGTATGGAGAGTCGGCCGCATTGGTTTGAACTGCACACAATGCGATTGTACAAAGTGCTGCTACAACTACGAGAAATCTGACAATCTTCACGATTCGTTACCTCCATGCGTGTAGTGTACTTCGGGGCAAATTATACAATGTTTTTATATAATGTGCAATAGCTGAACAATAAAAAAAGAACCATATAGTAATTGTGCTATAAATTGATATCTAGTATTTATGATGCCTTGAATAGATCGGCGATAACATCCTCAAGGGGTACTGATTCAATTTGCATGTCTAGTACATTATTTTCCTTTAGTAGAGTTGCGACTAAAGGTATCATCTTTTCGTTGTTTGTTTTGAAAAGGTAGCTATTTTCATCATTGGAGTCATCTTCTTCCATAGTAGCTAGCTTATTTATCTCGCTCATTTGTTCTTTTGTTAACTCTTTCTCTAAGACAAAACGAAGATATCGATTCTGATGATACTTGTTTACAAGATTTCCTATGCTATCATCATAAAATTTCTCACCTTTGTTGATGACAATAACACGATCACAAACCGCTTCGATATCATCTATGTCGTGACTAGTTAAAATAAGGGTAATGCCTTCGTTTTTCTGTATTTCTTTTAGAAAAATTCTCACACGCTTTTTAGTCAGAATGTCCAAGCCAATAGTGGGCTCGTCCAAAAATAAGATTTCAGGATTGTGTAGAATCGATCCTATTAGCTCCATTTTCATTCTCTCGCCTAACGAAAGATTGCGAATCTGAGTATCCAGCAGTTCAGTTACCCCGAGTAACTTAGTCAATGAAGAAATTCTGTCATCCGCAAATTTATCCTTTAGGTTGTAAATATTCTTGATAAGTTTAAAGCTCTGTTTGGCAGTCAAATCCCAATTAAGCGCCATCTTATTGCCCATAACAAGGCCTATTCTGCGTAGAAAATCCGGCTGTCTCAGAAATGGATCACAGCCTAAAATACTAACTTGTCCATCTGATGGATGTATTAATCCTGTCATCATCTTGATAGTGGTAGTTTTTCCAGCACCGTTTGGACCAAGGAAAGCAACAGCTTCTCCTTTGGTGATTTCGATATCAATACCTTTTACAGCAAGTACTTCTTTGTATTTCGGTTTAAATATATTTTTAAGCAATCCAGAAGGCTTTCTTACTTTGTATGTTTTTTTTAGTTTTTTGATAGAAATTACATTTTCCATTTTTTCTTTCATATTAATTATGATGAAGCTGAATTATATGCTCGCAAAGCTTTCTTCCAGGCAATCATTCGAACATATGTCAAAAATAATGCTAGGCATAATGCCCATAAGACCATTGTCTTAGGATTGCTTCGTCCTATCATTACCGATACAGATCCAGAAACAACAATACAAATAGGCAAGACGGTTGTGAGTATTATCCGCCAAAACTTCGTCAATCCCTGGAGAGGCAAATTGGGATTGGTTAGTATATACGAAAGACGAAGTAGTGCTTGAGATTGACCTTGCCAAAAGGCAGGTAAGGCAAGTAGAAATTGAAAAACATGCATAATCCATTGTCCACAGACAAAGATGATGATTCCTATTAGTATGCTTATGAGAGAAAGCCCAAGAGCGGACCAATCTATTAAAATTCCGATCATTAACAGCGGTAGTACACAGTCACGCACAACTCTGATAATAGAAAACTTGCGCGTCATGATATAAAACAATGTTGGTAACGGTTTGGTCAGTATCAAATCCATCTCTCCTTTGTGTATGCTTTCAATCAAAGCATCGACATTGTCATAGCTCCAGTTAAAAAGTGTGTAAAATGATAATTGAGATACAAAAGTAAAAAACAACATATCGTTGTAGCTATATCCTGCGAGAGAATTTACATTACCAAAAATCACATTCAAAAAAAGAATGTAACTGGCGGTATAGAAAAAGGTTGATAAAATATTGGCCCAATTTTCTGCCGGATAAGCAGTTTCAATATTAAAAGTATTGGAAATATTGATCCCAAGAATTTGAAGCCTGATTTTTAAGTAGTTAAATACCGACTGCTTCATACTTTTTTAAGTTAATTTTCCAAACCAGAAGAGCAAAAGACATTAAAATGATTGACCAAAAAACGGAAATCGTCAGAAATGTTAGTATTTCATAAGGGGGAAGTTTGTTTTGCAGAACATTAATTGGCATAAACATCATACTTGGAAAAGGTGTTAGATAAAGAAGATCCCTTGTTTGCTCTGGAAAAAAGGTGAGGGGAACCATCGAGCCGGATAAGATTCGAATAAGATGGGATATACTGTGGCGAATACTGTTGATTTCTTTTGTTATAAATGCGATCGAACCAATGAGGATGCAAATAGAAAATGTTATGACAAAAGAAAAAAATAAAAAGATCAAAAACCATACGATCTGACTAATAGCTATATTACCCATTAGGAAAAATACAGCAGCGAACATTGTGACTGAGAAAATCATGTCAACTGCGTAATATCCTCTATGTTCTGCAAGCAGCGATGGTAATACTTTCAATGGCCTGATCAAAACCCGAGAAAGCTCTCCAGTTTTTATTCTATAGCCAATAAAGTTAACAAAGCCTAGACCACCAGGTGTCAGTGACCATATGGACACGAACTGAACCATTATAAAGTAAGTGATTAGGTTCACGAGATCGACTGGTTTGTCTGCATGCGTGGCTATCATATTCCAAAACAGAGCTAAAAAGCCAATCTCGATGACAGGCTCGATAACAGTAATTAGCAGCTCGTAGGGATAAGCTAATATAGTTAGAAAGCTAAAATGGAAAAGATTTAGATAGGTTCTCATTCGTTTATTTTTTAATTCCGTGTCTAGTTATTATAAAATTAAATAAACTATTGTGCAATTAGTTTTTCTGTTACTGTCACCAAAGATGTGATTGCTCAATATGTTCTTGATCGTTAAGTATTTTTAAGGTATAATAATATTGAAATAAAGGCGTTTGAGCTGCTATCAACAGTCTCGATCCTGAGAGAAATCGAAGGACGCGCTGGAAGAAGAAAATGTCTGTCATTCTGAACGAATGTGAAGAATCCCAATGTTATGGGATCCTTCGGCTGAGGCCTCAGGATGACACTCGTGAGTAGACCTTTCCGTAAGACAAGCGTAATTGTCAAAAATAAAGTACCCTTTAGGCTGGTACCTCAGGAAAGAATTTAGAATTTAGAATTTAGAATTAGATTAATTGGAAAATTACTGTATGTAACATCCATACAATCGTCATTCGCAATTCGATTTTATTTCGATCACTGGCCTCAAGATAGGGTATTTTTTATTATAAAAACAACTTTATGACCTTTTAACTTGTTACTTTATAACCTAAGCGGAGCGCATATGTTTAAAAAGATCGATCCAAAATTGAATTTACCAGAAGAAGAATTGAAAGTTTTAAAGGATTGGGAAGAGAATGATACTTTCAAAAAGACCTTGGAAAAGAAAAGCCCCAAGGGAAACTTTGTATTTTATGAGGGCCCCCCAACCGCCAATGGACAGCCAGGTATTCATCATGTCGAAGCTCGATCTTTTAAGGATCTATTTTGCAGATACAAGACAATGCAAGGGTATTATGTAAAGCGAAAGGCTGGCTGG
>Ga0209417_1003706_pt1 | contig 19823 bp, 15 predicted proteins | sample RifGroF2_FD_184002 | JGI IMG/M metagenome (GOLD analysis project Ga0209417, IMG submission 184002) | Groundwater microbial communities from Rifle, Colorado, USA - Groundwater F2 (SPAdes) (version 2) | ecosystem: Environmental > Aquatic > Deep subsurface > Groundwater | place: Rifle, Colorado... | reverse complement strand
GACGCCGCGCTTGCGCAGTTCGGTGAGCTGCTCATGTGTAAGTTTTCGTGCATCATTTTTTCTCATATCCAATACGATAGCACACAATAAATAAAAGTCTATACTATTATGAGACGATTAGTAACTACAAACAATACAATTTCAAGGAAAATCATCCGCATTCGTTTGTAGTCAATGCCGCAAGGCATGTTCTTCATTGAAAATTATTATTGCAGTTTCTTCTTGGGGATGACGTGGACGGAGCCGTCACGCACGGAAATAGATTCAATCCGTTGAAGCATCGGGGCGATCTTCGGGTCCTTGTTCGCGGCATCAGCAAGATTTTCCGAGCCGAAGGATTTCATGAAGCTCTCAGGAAGCTTTTCCCCTCGGACTTCAACTGAGTCTGCAAACACCATCAGGCGTCCGGATTCAATGCTTGTCCTGAAGGCTGCCGATCCGTTCAGGTACTGTCCCTTGAACATGCTGCTGAACTCTCCAAGCGGGACGCTGAGCTGTCCGCCTATCTTGTCGCCTTCGATCTCCACATTGACCATGCCTGCCGCCTTCTTGAGCTCCGGATGCTTGTTGATGAGGATGTTGATGTCATTTGCCGACAGGACAAGTTCCGGTGCAGGCTTGTCCTGCTTTATCGCATCAGCAAACTCATCGGCGCGTTTGATCACGGCGTCGGATTCCTGCTGTGAAGCCACAGGCACAGGCAGCGTCCTTGGTGTCTTTTCAGTATATTTCCCCGCCATTCCCGAAACAAAGGATTTTGCCCCGAAGAATACCACCACTGCGGCAATCACCGACAATATCACTATGATTGCGCAGCCGATCACCAGATACTTGAAACAACCCGATTTCTTTTCTTCAGACATGGCTCTTCCCCTTTAAACTTTGAGTTCATTGAATGTCCAATATTCATCCGGCTTCCACCCGCCTCTTAAGATATTTGATCCCTTCCACCAGTATTTCCTCATCTAACTCATTCACTTCAGTCTTCCTGCCGAGTCCGTTGGGCAGGGTTATGTGGAGTTCGCCGCCGAGGTGCTCACGGAACTCCTGGATACCGGAGAATATCACGTAGCGTCCGCGCCTGTCCTTCTTCAAAAGCAGATCCGACCATAGGGCGAACCCCAGTTTTTCCAGCGAAAGCAACAGTGTCTCGAAATCCTTCCTGTAGAGAAGTCCTTTTTCAAGGGCGTAATACGAATCCAGTGCAAGTCCTATCGCGACAGCCTCGCCATGGCGCAGCTTACCGCCGCTCAGCATCTCGAGCTTGTGCGCGGACCAGTGTCCGAAATCCAGAGGCCTTGCGCTTCCGAACTCGAAGGGGTCGCCGCTGTTCTGTATGTGCATGACGTGGAGTTCGGCACAGCGTTTCACTAGTTTCTCCATCGCCGGCCTGTTGCGCCGTTTCAGCTGCGCGGTGCTACCGCAGAGCCAGCCGAAGAACTCCGCATCCTTTATCATTGCAACCTTGAAGGCCTCGGCCACGCCCGAGATCCAGTCGCGCTGCTCCAGGGTGTCGAGGAAGTTGAAATCATTTATCACTGCGAACGGGGGCGCAAAGGTGCCGATGAAGTTCTTGACACCGAACAGGTTTATGCCGTTCTTTACGCCGACACCGGAATCATCCTGCGCCAGGACGGTCGTAGGCACGCGGATCTGCCTGATGCCGCGGTGGACCACCGATGCGGCGAAACCGACCGTGTCAAGGAAGGCCCCTCCTCCGACAATGCATATGAAGGACTGCCGGCAGAGATGCCTGTCGGACATTATCCTGCACATCTTTTCGATGAGCCTGAAATTCTTCCCGTCCTCTCCGCCGGCCATGACGACCGGGGCGGCGACGAGTGATATTGCGCTGGAATGCCTTTTGCAGTATGCCGATATCCTGCCCGGGAGGAGTGGATGATGCAGGACAATCTCCTTCTCCACGAAGAATATGACCTTGTGCCTGCGCCTCAGCTCCCTTGAGACAACGACCTTCTTCAGGAGGGGGTTCCCCGGGGAGAAGACACCCCTGGTGAAGTGGACATTGTAGTCATAGCCGACATTTATCCTGGCATTGAGCACTGATCTTGCCTTCTTGTACATGGGGCCCCTCATATTTTTTCACCGGACGATGAAAAAATGTTTGTAAAGAATATAATTCATGTTAGATTTTTTTCCTTACAAAACCCGTTATTATTTAAGGAAATAAGCCAATGCGCAAATCATCCTCCGGATATCTTTCTTCAATCATGCTGGCGGCGGCGCTAATCCTCATGCTCTCCGGCTGCTTCAGCATCTTCAAGAAGGACAACAACAGCAAGACGATCGTCGATCTCGTAGATCACATGAAGGCCAGCGGCATAAACATCGAAGCATTCCATCCCGCCCTCTTCGAAATGATCGTTGCCGAGGACGGCATCGTCGTAAAAATAGACGGTGCCGACATACAGGTGTTCAAGTATGACACCAAGATCCAGAAGCAGAAGGACAAGCTTGACAAGATCTACCAGAAGGGGCTGATCACGATCCTCGGGGTTGATTTCAGCGCCAAGATCAACGGCTCATTCATCCTGCTGAACTACAAGGACCATCCTGACGAGGTGAAGATCGTACAGGCGTTCGAAAGCTTCTGAACTGTACAAAAGGAACATTTCGCACCCACCTCTTTTCCTGATGTTATATTTTTCACAAAAACAAGGTTTCCGCTTTGTATTTTCGTTATGTTGACTTAAAATAACGAGTTTGTTTTCCAATAAATTCAACCCATATCAATTTTAAACGAAAGAAGGACACAATGGCGAAGAAATTTGTCTACACCTTCGGCAGGGGGAAAGCTGAAGGAAAGGCCGAAATGAAGGAACTGCTGGGCGGAAAAGGTGCGAACCTCGCTGAGATGGCGAAGATCGGGCTTCCGGTTCCAGCCGGTTTCACAGTCACCACCGAATGCTGCGTGGAGTATTTCAAACTCAAGGGCAAATATCCGAAGGAACTCAAGGCCCAGGTTGAAGCCGCACTCGCAAAGACTGAAAAGGAAATGGGGATGAAGTTCGGCGATGAGAGCAACCCCCTCCTCGTATCCTGCCGTTCAGGCGCCAGGAATTCAATGCCCGGAATGATGGAGACCGTCCTCAACGTCGGCCTCTGCTCCAAGACCATCCCCGGCCTCATAAAGAAGACCAGCAACCCCCGTTTCGTGTACGACGCATACCGCCGCCTCATCATGATGTACTCCGACGTCGTCATGGAGAAGGCCGAAGGCATCGAAGTCGCCGAAGGCAAGGGAATCCGCAAGCAGCTTGATGGAATCCTCGACGAGCTCAAGCACAGGAAGGGCTACAAGTCCGACACCGACCTCTCCGTAGATGATCTCAAGGTAATCTGCGAGACATTCAAGAAGAAGGTCAAGGAAGTCCTTGGCACAGAATTCCCTGACAACCACATGGAACAGATGTGGGGCGGAATCGGCGCCGTATTCAAGAGCTGGAACGGCAAGAAGGCCGTCTCATACCGCAGGATCGAAGGAATTCCGGATGAATGGGGCACCGCTGTAAACGTACAGTCCATGGTGTTTGGAAACATGGGGGACACATCCGCCACAGGCGTGGCGTTCACCAGGAATCCCGCCACCGGCGACGATCATTTCTACGGTGAATGGCTCGTCAACGCACAGGGCGAAGACGTTGTTGCCGGAACCAGGACGCCAAACCCTCTCAACGACGACACCAAGAACGAGCAGAACAAGCAGCTCGTCTCCCTACAGAAGGCCATGCCGAAGACCTACAAGGAACTCTATGATATCCGCTGCAGGCTTGAAAAACACTACAGGGACATGCTTGATATCGAGTTCACGATCCAGGAAAACGTACTCTACATGCTCCAGTGCCGCGTCGGAAAACGCACAGGCACGGCCGCCCTCAACATGGCGATGGACATGCTGAAGGAAAAAATGATCACCGAGAAGGACGCCGTAACGCGCGTTTCTCCAGCTCAGCTCGACGAGCTTCTCCACCCGATCGTTGATCCTGCAGCTGAAGCCAAGGTCAAACCGCTTGTCAAAGGACTCCCCGCCGGACCCGGCGGAGCCTGCGGTGAAATCGTCTTCACATCGGAAGACGCCGTCGCAAAGGCGAAAAAAGGCGTAAAGACAATTCTCGTCCGCGAAGAGACGAATCCCGAGGACGTTGAAGGAATGCGCGCAGCGCAGGGTATCCTCACTGCCCGCGGTGGAATGACAAGCCATGCCGCACTCGTATGCCGCGGCTGGGGAAAATGCTGTATCGTAGGCGCCGCGGAAATCGACGTCAATGTTCATGCAAAAACCATGAAGATCGGCAGCCTGTCATTCAAGGCCGGCGACATCATCACCATGAACGGGACAAAGGGATATGCCTATTCCGGCGCTCTCGACATGATGGAGGCGACTGAAAATCCGAGATTCAAGAAGTTCATGGAGATCGTAGACAAGTTCCGTGAAATGGGAGTCAGGACCAATGCCGACACGCCTGAAGACGCCGCAGTCGCGTATAATTACGGCGCAGAAGGCATCGGACTGTTCCGTACCCTTCACATGTTCTACGGCGTAGGAAGCGAGAAGCCTCTTTTCTACCTCCGCAAGATGATTCTCAGCAACACGCTTGAAGAGCGCAAGCAGGCTCTGAACGAGCTTTATCCGTTCGTGAAGAAGGACATCAAGGCTACACTTGAAGCGATGAAGGGGCTGCCGGTTACATTCCGTCTCCTTGATCCGCCTCTCCACGAGTTCGTCCCCCAGGGCGAGGAGAAGCAGAACGAGCTTGCAAAAGCTCTCGGAATCACCCGCGAAGCGATCCAGAAACGCGGCGACAGCCTTCACGAATCCAACCCGATGATGGGACACCGCGGCGTACGCCTAGGAGTCAGCTATCCTGAAGTCAGCGAGATGCAGATCCGCGCCATTTTCGAATCTGCTCTTGAGCTGAAGAAGGAAAAGGGAATCGCCTGCAAGCCTGAAATCATGGTTCCGGTCACATGCGATGTGAAGGAACTCAAGCATCAGCGCAAGCTTGTCGACCAGATTGCCGCTGAAGTCTGCAAGAAGTTCAACGTCAGGAAAATTGAATTCCTCTACGGAACAATGATCGAGATACCGCGTGCTGCAATTCTCGCCGACAAGATGGCGGAAGACGCGGACTTCTTCTCATTCGGAACGAACGATCTGACCCAGATGACGTTCGGATTCAGCCGCGACGACATCGGCGGATTCATGAATGACTATCTTGACCAGAAGATCCTCGACGTGGATCCCTTCCAGACGATCGACCAGGACGGCGTAGGCTTCCTGATCAAGCATGCGGTCCAGTATGGACGCAAGACACGTCCGAAGCTGAAGATCGGAATCTGCGGCGAACAGGGCGGAGAACCGAAGTCTGTCGCGTTCTGCTACAAGACCGGGCTGAACTACGTTTCATGCAGTCCGTTCCGCGTTCCGATCGCCAGGCTCGCAGCCGCACAGGCCGCGATCAAGGCGAAATCAGGGAAGAAGAAATAACTTTCTGCGGAATTCGCAGAAAACAATACAGGGGCGCAGCAAAAACTGCGCCCCTTCTTTTTTTATAATCTTGACTATTAGCTATATATGGTCTCCCACCGCGATCCTCGCGATTGGGAGCAGCAATCTTGTTAAGAATTTATCTCTTGAATTTTTCGTATTTATGTCAGGCGCTCCGGCCTGACTTTGGACTGCGGCACTCCTGTGCCGCTTTGCATTTATTTCCAGATATTCCCTGAAATCAGAATCAAAAGCGGCAGAGGGCTGCCGCACTCCAAAGATTCGCTTCGCTCATCAATAATCCATTCGAATTCAGATCAATCATCTCTTCGATTCTTATCAAGCAGATTGGACACTGATTGAAATCAATTCAAGAACAGCTCTCACGAGCTTAACTACGAACATATTCAATGCTTTCAGAGTCATCACACTGGATGACAAATTAATGGATTGATGGATTATTTGAGATTACAGATTACTGCCCTCTCAAGTCTTCCCCCGGGACCTTGCCGTCCTTGAACAAATCGCTTTTTTTCAGTTTTATAGTCTTGGTCGTGGCAACTTCCGAAAGTATGTCCCGGACATCTATCCTGAGCTCATCGAGAGTCTGATATCTCATGGCCGGCATCCTTGTTATCATCCTGTCAATCAGCCTTATCGTCCCGGTGGTGCACCGTTTCATCTCATCTGCGACGGAGATACCTTTAAGATCGAGGACATGCGACCGGACAATCTGCTCCAGTTCCGTGACAGTTGAAAAATAGGGTTGTCCTTTAAGCATATGATAAAGCATCATTCCCAGGCTGTATATTTCGCTTGATTCATTTTCAGGAAGTCCCAGAATCCTTTCCGGGGGAATGTAATAGGGGGAGCCTTCTATGTCGTCGGAGTATTCCAGCTTCCCGGCCAGGCTCGCATCCTCCTTCTTTATGGTAAGGCCGTAGTCAAAAAGCTTGGCGTTGCCGCCCTTGTCAACAATTATGTTTTCCGGCTTGAGATCCCTGTAAAGGAATCCTTTGCTGCAAATATGAATCTCCGCCTCTATTATCTGGGAAACCAGATGGAGGGCTTTTCTCTCCGAGAGGAAACCTGAATATGAAACAATCCTGTCAAGCCTCATCCCTTCAATCAGCGGAAGGACAACGAACACAAGGTTGCCTACCATGTCCACGTCAAGGATTTCGACGATGTTCGGATGCTTGCCGAGATCAAGCCCTGTGTTCGCCTCCCTGAGCAGTATCTTGAGCGAATATTCGTCGCCGGTGAAAGCATGGTTTGAAACCTTCACAGCGTATTTCCTGCCAGGCTCGTTGGTTTTTATTGCAAGAAATACTCGGCCAAGACCTCCCGTCCCGAGCGTGGAATAGAGAACATAATCCTTCATCTTGCACGGGAAGAAGACAGGAGACTGGCAGTTCGGGCAAGGATGTATACCAAGTATCTTTTCCTTGGACTCGATCGGCATCGTGCATTGCGGGCATTTCACTATCCCGTTCTGCCACATCTCTACGTCGAATATAACATTTCCAGTGTCTGAATCCAGACAGATTGTCTTCTGGAATTTATTTTTCATAGGCATCTCAGGCTGATAGTAATTTTAATTTTACAAGGACGGCAAGATAGGCTGGGACCACTGAGAAATCAAGGCGGATCTGATGGATTAAAGCCGATTTCCGTTTTTAGATGCCCTTTCTTCTCCGGCATCTGATTACTGATTACTTTCTTCTCTGCTCCCTCGGCGACATGCCGGTCTGTTTCCTGAAGTGCCTGTTGAAGCTGGAAAGGGTCCTGAATCCCGACTCGTATGCGATCATGCTTATCGGCTTCCTGCTATGTTTGAGTTCTGCAGACGCCATTGCGATACGGACCTGAGAGAGATACTGGACCGGTGATTTTCCGAGCGCCTTCTCGAAAAGCCTCCTGAAGTGAGTAAGGCTCAGTCCGCTGAGCTTAGCGAGCTCACTGACCTTGATCTTTTCAGTATAATGATTGGTGATATAGGCAACGGCCTTCTGGATCCGCTGGAGAGTGTCGGGCTCGAAGCAGGAACGAGTTGTCGTTTCCGGAACAGCCTTGCTTGTTTTAAAAACGACTCTTAGCTCAGCCATCAAAAGACAAAGCGTCGAGATGATCCGTTCCTCCTTATATGGCCTCCTGCCATAATGGATTTCACCAATCTGTTTTACCAGCGCGCATATCTGCGGATACCTTGAAGCATGGATGATGTTATTGAACTTCGGTCCGGCAAGGCAGTCGGTCCCGGCTATTTCAGAATTATGGAATGCCGGATAGAGGAGCTTCTCGAGATTCACATATATCCAATACCAATGGCTGCTCGTGCCTTTCGTACTCTGGGCAAGATGCATTTCCTTGTTTGTGATTATCGATGCGTCTCCGGCATGGAACGGCAGGATCTTGTCTTCGACGACGAATATTCCACTGCCATCGAGGCAAATTCCGAACTCAATGACATTGTGCGCATGGAGGGCGGCAATCTCCTTGTCACCCTGTTCAAACAAGGGTGAGACGACAAGGGGGAAAGTCTCCGGAAGCCCTATCTCCGAGTATCCGAACTTATATAATGGTCTTTTCTGCATAGTTTATGGTATTTTTAGCGTTGTTATATCTATAATATACCATAACTTAGGGGAAAAGAAAGGATGACTGGATGACTGGATGGATGCAAATATATTTCCAATCCACTACCCAACCATCCATACATCCATTAATCCAAGGAGTTTTACAATGGTTATCACTGGCTGGGATTCGGGAGTCAAGCTTCTGAAAAGTGAAGTGGAACAGGCAGAATACGAAGGATTCATCGTCCCGCAGGAACTGAAGGAGGAGATCAATTCCCTTCATGGGACCTTTGACGCCAACAACGAATGCAAAATCATTGAACTGACAGAGAAGCTCAAAAACCTTCCAAGGGATCCGGATTTCAAATATGTCCAGCCGAATGATCTCGAAGGGATCAAGAAGGAACGTCCGGCAGGCCCGCGTCAGCTGAAAATGAACTACAGCGACGCCGAACTTCTTGACCGTCTCCACGGCGCCTGGACAGGCCGTGCAGCAGGCTGTGCCCTTGGCAAGCCGGTTGAAGGACTTGGAATGGGCGGAAGAAAGGAACTCGGGCTCAACGGCAGGAAGGCAATAAGACTTTATCTGAAGAACCGCGGTCACTGGCCCCTCGATTATTACTTCAGCGGCAAGGAATCAAAAGACCAGATAAAACTCGGTTGCGAGAAGTCCTGGCGTGAGAACATCAAGTTCATGGAGCCTGACGATGACATCCATTATTCGATCATCGGCCTTAAGGTGCTCGAGGAGAAAGGTCCGGACTTCAAGTGGGATGATGTCGCAAAGACCTGGAACAGTTCCCTGCCCTACTATGCGATCTGCACCGCGGAGACGCAGGCTATACTCAACTTCAACATCAAGACTCCAAGGATACGTTCCGCTGGTCAGTCAACATACACGACCCCGGAATTCACAAGGAGGTTCAACAATCCCTACCGCGAATGGATCGGCGCGCAGATCAGGGCGGACGGCTGGGCGTATGCCTGCGCAGGAAACCCTGAGCTCTCTGCGGAATTCGCATGGCGCGACGCGCACTGGACGCATACCGCCAACGGAATCTACGGGGAAATGTTCCTTGCCGCGATGATCGCAGCTTCTTTTGTCGAATCAGATCCTCATAAGATAGTCGAGATCGGTCTTTCCGAGATTCCGAAGAACTGCAGACTCGCGGAAGGCGTAAGGGAGGCCTTGAAATGGATCAAACAGTGCAAGGACTTCGAATCATTCATGGAAAAGCTCGAGGCAAGATATTCTGCCATGAGCCCGGTACACACGGTCAACAATGCTTTAATCGTCGTGATGTCCCTTTTCTACGGCAAGATGAATCCAGACAAGTCGATCTGCATTTCCGTGATGGGCGCACTGGACACCGACTGCAACGGCGCAAGCACGGGCTCGATCGTCGGCGCGGCGGCAGGCAAGAAGAAATTCGGCGGCAAGCTGGCCCCTGCCCTTAATGACACGATCAAGCCTCTTGTGTTCGGATTCCAGGAGACAACGATGAAGGAGCTGGCTGAAAGGACGCTTGCCGTCCACAAGAAGGTGAAGAAGTATTTCGAAGAGAGATAAAAATTCCGCAACGTAGCCTGGCCCTCCGTCCTGTCCCTCGTAGTTCCGTTACAGCGGACGAAGCGGGAAGCGAATCTTTTAACTGCGGCAGCCCTCTGCCGCTTTGGATTCTGAATTCAGGTAAAATCGGAAATAAAAACAAATCGGCACAGGGGGGCCGCGCAAAGTCAGGCCAAGGCACCTGACGTAAAGACAAAAAAACCATATGTATTACTACTCCGCCGACTTGTACCAGTAGCTGACCTTGACCTTGTTCCCCGCCTTTACCTTCATTGTCTGGGATGCGAACGAATCGTGTGACACCATAATGGCATATGTGCTTGAATGCCCCTTTCCGACAATTGAGGCTTTATTGTCCCCTTCGCCACTCATGATCCAGTCCGGGGAATCCTTTTCAAAATCTCCGTTCTTGAGGTCGGAACCCTCGACAGTTATGTCGTCAAAGAGCGTCCACGGCGCAGTTTTACCCTTATCAACCCACCGGCTGCGTAGAAAAACAGTTACAATCCCATCCTTGTCGGGAGTGAACGAGAACGAACCGTTCTTCCATTCTGCTCCGGCTGGAAAAGTCACCATTGCAAACTGCTTGCTCTTCGTTGCATCCATCCAGGAGGCGTTGCCGGTCCATCCTCCCGGCGAAAGCTCCTCGGCTTTCAAAGTGATGCCGTCCTTGGTCCCGTCGACATCGAACCTTCCCTCGGGCTTGAGATCCTCCGCCAGCGCGCAGAGCGCTACCGCCAGCACAGCCATCATCATCAGTCTTTTCATTTTCCCCTCCTAATTTTAAATTTACGTATGATTGGATTAATGGATGGTTGGATGATTGCGTATTTTAAATTATTTTAACCCAATCATCCATCATACCGCGCCGTGGCTTCTCAGCGAAGGCGGGTCATCCAACAATCCATTCATCCTTTGGATTTTATCGTTCCGCCCGGAATCCACGAGACATCGAAAAGCCTTGACGGAGGACGTTTCTTCGATTCCATTGATCCTACAATCATCTCCGCGGCAAGTTTTCCCATCTCATAACGGTTGAAGTCGACCCTGCTGAGCATCGGGAACGTCAGATACGTCTCATGCGAATCGTCACAGCAGGCAAGTCCGTAGTCGCGAGGAGGCACAAGTCCGGACTGCGACAAATGGGAATGGACGGTCCTGGCGATAAGCGTGTCATAGCAGATGATGCCCGTCTCCCGGGACAGGTGTAATTTCAAGTTCTCCAGATATTCGGCGCCGTTTACTTCTTCGGTTTCAAATGCCACGCCGTCGGCAGTGCCAAGAACTTCGTTCACACCTTCAAATCTTTCAAGGACGCTGTAGTGCGGAGACTGCCCCCTGCCCGGCCCAACATAAATTATTTTTTTATATCCGGATCTTTTCAGCGCTTCCGCCGCCAGTGCGCCAGACTTCCTCTCATCCCTTCTCAGGCAGGAAAACTTGTTCCAGCAGTTTGTGTCAAGAAATATCGAATGCCGGAAGTTGCGCCTTACAAACGCGTAGAGCCTGCTTGAATGTACGTCCATGACAATTATGCCGTCAAGGAGCCGTTCGCTGAAGACCCTGTTGGATCTGCTTATCTCATTCTCGATCCTACTGAGAGGAACGAGCACCTGCAGGTAGCCTGCGCCGGACAGGACTTCCCCTATACCAAGGATCGTTTCGAAGTTGGCGGGATTGCGCATCGGGATGTCGGGAGCGTTCCGCAGCAGGACGCCGATCTGCCTCGTCTTGTTCGAAGTCATCATCCTTGCCGCTGAATTCGGACGGTAGTTGAGGCTTGAGGCGATCCTGCGGATCTGTTCTGCGCGTTCACTGGAGACTCTCTTCCTTCCTGAACCTCCATGCAGGGCTATTGAGACGGCCGCAGTCGAAACGCCCGCCTTTTTCGCTATGTCCTTTATGTTCGTCATGCAATGCCAGCTTAGGTTATTCGTTTAACCTATTTTACAATCTGCAATTGAAATGTCAAACGGAATTTCCAAGAAAATATACTGACTCCGGCTGGCATCATCCCTCTTTTCACCATATGGCACCTGAACAGGCATGGCGGTAGACGCCTGAAAATAATTTTTCAATATTTCTTCAGCTTTCCGCTTGAATACCATAAATACCATACGTATGGTATAACAAGAAAAAGACAGGAGAAGACATGAAATCAGCGATCACACAGGCCGAAATAGCACAGATGCTCGGAGTCAACCAGGCGACGGTCTCCTGCGCGTTCACCGACAGCCCGAAGGTAAGCCCGGAGCTCAGGGAACGCATCCGCAGCACCGCCCTACGCATGGGCTACCGCCCGAACGCAAGCTCCCGGGCGATAAGGAATGGAAAGACAGACACCCTCGCCGTTCTCCTCAGCACCGACGGACACCGCAGCTATATGCCGCTTTCACTGCAGGACGCAATCCTCTATGAAGCAGAAAGACACAACAAGCTCGTCATCTTCTCAAGGTTCTCCGACGTGAAGCTCACTTCCGAAGAACTGATGCCAAGAGTCCTCTTCGAACTTTCAGCCGACGGACTTCTCCTTAATTACTCACACATGGTTCCCGCAACTCTGGATGAACTGATCAAGAGATACCGGATCCCCGCGATCTGGATAAACCGCAACCTCCCCTTCGACTGCGTATATCCAAATGACAGCGAAGGCACGGCGATGGCGGTACGCAGATTATTTGAAATGGGTCATCGCAGAATTGCATTCCTCCATTCCTTCCCGACGCCTCCGCCTGCGCAGGAACCGCACAGTGTAATTCAACGACAGGACGGATATCTCAAGGGGATGAACGAATGTGGACTCACGCCGATGCCGATCGGGATCATGTCATCAAAACACAATGAAAAGCGCCAGTCATTCAACACCTGGTGGGATTCGTTCGGCAAGGATCATCCTACCGCCGTCATCGGATACCAGCAGCCGGATGCCGCCTTCTTCCTCCTTCAACTGTCGTTCAAGGGGCTCCGCGTTCCCAATGATGTCTCGTTCGTAATGTACGGAGACCATCAGGACAAATCATTCGGGATACAGCTCGATAACATAATCCTTCCCGAAGGCGAACTTGGCAGACGCTCCGTAGAAATGCTCATCAGGAAGATCGATTCTCCATGGGATCAAATCCCGTCCTGCATCACCATGCCGGTCTGGGAACCCGGTGAAAGCTGCCGTCCAATTGAATCACCCGGCGGGAACAAGCGGACACAAAATAAAAAATCCAAACAAATATAATAATAAGGAGTGCGCCTTATGAAATGCCATGGATCCACACTTGTTGAGTTATTAACGGCTAGTTGTGTGGCCCGTTCGACAAGCTCAGGGCGACGAATAATTCGCTCAATGTTTACATTGATCGAATTACTCGTCGTAATTGCGATCATCGCAATTCTGGCAGCCCTGCTCCTCCCTGCACTCAGCAAGGCAAAGGCCACGGCCCGCGCACAATAGCATGCGAACAACCAGAAACAGCTCGGGCTTGGTTTAATCATGTACACCGGCGAGAATAATGAATATCTCCCATACGCGTTCAAGGGATATGCGGGCGGCGGTGATAACCAGTGGGTTCCATGGGACACTGCAATAGCCGACAACATCGGACTCGGACGCAACAACCGGGTCAACTACACTTATTTCAGGAAGTCTGATATATTGACCTGCGCTGAAGACTCCCTTGACCGCGAAGTTCCCGGCTGGGCGGGCGCGGTTCCAGGAAAAGGAGAAGGAGTCCGCAGTTATGCAATGCCAACTCCGAGGAGCGGAACAGGCGAACCGTACACAATGCGCGGTTCGGGATCATGGTGCAGCGAAACCAGCGATACAGGAGGAGTTAAAATAACAAAATGCGACGCCGACACCCTGATGCTCGTGGAATTCCAGCCCAGGAACGGCAGCAAGGGGATCAATGTAGCAGGTTTCCAGATAGGCGCCAACTGCGACGGGCCCAACCACTATATCAGCAGCGCAAGCACTGTCATCCACGGAAAAATGCAGAACTGGCTCTTCTGCGACGGACACTCGGTCAAGATGAATGTCAGCGACACTTTTACCGCGCCGCCCGGAGGCGATGCATGGATGGTCACCGGCAACTGGGTGATCCCGAGTTTCAGGAATTAGTAAGGAACGCCGGTCTCCAGACCGGCTCTTGATGCCGACCTGGAGGTTGGCGTTCCTCAATGTAAACTATATGATGAACGCATTACTAAGCAGGCCTTTAAGTTTCAGTGAAATTTTAATATCAGACAGGAGATTCTATGCGAATAATTTGTGCATCGCTCGGTGCCTTCCTCGGATTTTCCATGCTTGGAAGCGCGTTCGGACAGTCCGTGTTCCAGGATGATTTCGAAGCGAAGTTCAATCCTGTACCGCAGAAGGACAAGAGCTGGAATGCGAACGCCGAGATCAGCGGTGAGACCGGCGCGAACTGGGGCGACAACTCGTCATGGGCCGAAGTCGGAGTCTCATATTCCGGTGACGAAGTCAATCCGCATTCCGGCAAACTTTCACAGCACATCGATGTAAAACGCGTCACTTCCGGCGCGGTGCAGTTCACACATTCCTTCCAGGCGGAAAAAGGGAAGATCTACCGTGGCAGGCTCTGGCTGCGCGGAACCGGCGGGACAACGATAACCTACGGCTTCCGCCAGGCGGACGCCCCTTATCAGACGATCGGCACCGAGTCCGCAACCCTCTCCCCTGAATGGCGCGAATACTCCATCGAGGCGGAGATGCCGAAGGACGACAAGGTGTTTTTCATGATATGGGTCAACTCACCGTCATCTTTCTGGATGGATGACGCCAATATCGACATCGTCGAATTTAAGCCCGTGCCACCGCCCGAGGGGAACATGCTGGCAAACGCCTCCTTCGAAGCAGGCATTCCTGGAAACTGGGCGTACCACGCCGAAGGTTCCGATTCCCTGAAATTCCGTGACATCCGGCCCAAGTCCGCTGATGATGGAGCGGCAGGCTCCAAATCAATGTCCATCGAGATTCCGAAGGAAAGCTCCGGCACTCTGCGTTCTCCAATGATAATTCCGTCCAAGGGCCAGGCATACAGCATCAGCATCTGGCTCAAGGCGACGCGCGAAGTGAAAATCCATCTGGGATTGGCCGACACGAAAATATGGTCTCCAAAATTGTCCGTCGGTCCCGAATGGAAACGTTTCACGTTCGGCGGCAAACTCGACACCTTCAAGAAGTTCACCTGGCTGCAGATCAATTTCCCGCAGGACAAGGAGGACTACACCGTTTTTGTCGACGGAATAATGCTTGAGGCGAAGGCGGAACCTTCAAAGGAATATTCATCTTCATTTCCCTATGAGTTCATGATCGACACCGACCGCGTCGGGCACATTTTCTTCGACGAGGAGAAGGCCATGTTCAAGATCTCAGCAGCCCCCTCGCCCAAGGACGATGTCAAGGCAAAGATAGTCGTCCAGGATTTTTCAGGAAAAGAACTCGGTGCGAGCAGCTTCAAGCTTACAGGCGACGGAATGTTCATAATCAATGCCGACAATCTCAAGCGCGGCATGTTCAAGTTGAACGCAATGCTCGTTGACGCCGAAGGCAAACAGATCTCGCACACTGAAGAGCTCACCTGGGCGCGAATTCCGCGTCCGGCGGAAATGGGCGATGGAAGGAACTCGTATTTCGGGATCCACACGCCGATGGTCGGAGAGTATATACAGATCGCCAGGCTGACCGGACAGCGCTGGGTGCGCCTGCACGACTCATCGATGATCGCAAAATGGAAGTCCCTTGAACCTGTTGAAGGCGAATACAAGTTCTACGACGAAGGAATATCACAGGCGAAGAAGGAGGGGCTGATGATCCTTGGAATGCTCGACGGCGCACCGCCATGGATGGGCAGCAAGGACCGCGGCGGATACTGGAGCTTCTGGACGATACCGACCCGCGCCGACTGGAAGGAGAAATGGCGCAACTACTGCGACACCGCCATCACCCACTACAAGGGGCGCATCGACCACTGGGAGATCTGGAACGAGCCGTGGGGACAGTGGTTCCTCGAAGCCGGCGGAGATCCCAAGATGTATGTCGAGTTCATGCGGCAGGCGAAGGAATCGGCCGCAAAGAACAATCCGTCCGCAACCATTGTCGGCGTTGACGCTTACGCAGGCCATGACAAGTGGACCGAAGGCGCGCTGCAGGGCGGAACGGACGTGTTCGATGTGTTCTCATTCCACGACTACAGCGATGCAATTGCCGGCGGAGCCGGAACAGCGAACCGATGCCTCCAGCAGGCCGACCAGTGGCGCAAATGGCAGGAACGTTTTGGAAAAGTCAAACCGATATGGAACACCGAAGGCGGCGTTTTCGAGCTTGGCTCCTTCCTGAAGCCGAATGCAAATGGACTGAAATACAACGTCCAGCCCGCATACATCGTTCGCTTCGACACCTGCCTTCGCGCAGCCGGAGTCCAGAAGTTCTTCTATTACGCGATTCATCTTGATCCGGCGGAAGGCGAAAACTCATGCCGCGCCACAGAGGCAGGACGCGCAATAAAACCCCTGCTCGCGGCACGTGCGATATTCGCATGGCTCACGGATGGCGCAGCATTCAAGGAACGCACGGAGACGGATGGCGTAGAGTCATACGCCTTTGAACCGATCCGCGGCAGACAGGTCACCGTCAGCTGGAGCGTGGACGGTCAGGAGAAGAAGATGCAGCCGCCTGCGGGCGCATCGGTCCTGGACATCTGGGGAAATGAAATGGCATTGACGGACGGAGCTGTAGCTGTCGGCACCACGCCGGTGTATATTGTTAAGTAAAGAAATAGTCGTCGGTAAAGAATGTGGTACAGGCGTCTCGCCTGTAATTTGGAGCGCCGGTCTCCAGACCGGCTCCTGATGCCGACCTTGAGGTCAGCGCTCCTTCGAACTTTCGTACAAATTAATAACAAGATAATCTTAAAGGATTTTTCTCATATGAAAAAATGCATTCCCTCGAAACGCCAGCTTGAATTCCAGGACTGGGAATTCGGAATATTCCTCCATTTCGGGATCAGGACATTCTGCGAAGGACACCACGACTGGGACGGCAAGCCCATGGATCCGGCAAAGTTCAATCCGAAGAAACTCGACTGCAACAACTGGGCGAAGTCCGCCGCCGATGCAGGCGCGAAATACATGGTGATGACGGCAAAGCATCATGACGGATTCGCGAACTGGCCTTCAAAATACACCGATTTCAGCGTCGCCTCCTCGCCATGGAAGAATGGACGCGGTGATGTGGTGAAGGAATATACAAGCGCCTGCCGCAGGCACGGACTGAAGGTCGGGCTCTACTATTCTCCGGCAGACGCCACCACTAAAACTTATCCCGACAGCAAGTCCTATGACGATTATTTCATAAACCAGATCAGCGAGATACTCACCGGCTACGGGCAGATCGACATGCTGTGGTTCGACGGCTGCGGTTCCGAGGGGCATAAATACGACTGGCCGCGCATCATGCGCGAAGTTCGCAAAATGCAGCCGAAGATCCTCATCTTCAACATGGGCGATCCGGATTACAGGTGGATCGGCAACGAATCAGGAATCGCTCCAATGCCAATATGGAATACCGTCGATGCCGTCGACTTCTCGGTCATGACAAGCAAGAAGGAAAAACTGAAGAAGAAGTTGTGGCTTCCTGCAGAATGCGATTTCATGATGCGGGATTTCAACTGGTTCTACAGCGACAAGGATGGACATACCGCAAAAAGCGCGGAGGAGCTTGTCGGCATCTATTATTATTCGGTAGGACGCGGCTGCAACATGCTTTTGAACATCGGACCTGACCGGCGCGGACTCTTTCCTGAAAAGGACAGACAGAACCTGCTGAAGTTCGGCGCCGAGATCAGGCATCGTTTTTCAAAGCCGGTCATTTCCTTAAAAGACTTCACGAGGAAAGGCGATACCTGGAGCTATCTCCTTGGTAACAGGGAATCCATCTACATGGACAACGTAATCCTGCAGGAGGACTTGAAGCACGGAGAATCGATCAAACGCTTCCGCATCTCCATCATGCCCTACACCACCGGAAAGCTTATTACTGTCTATGAAGGATACAATGTCGGACACAAAGCCATCTGCCAGTTCCCGCTGATACGGGCGAAGGAAGTGATAATCCAGATCTTGGAATCCGATGGCAAAGTCCACATGCGCAGCATCGAAGTCTTCCGGACAGGGAAGTAATACCGAGTTGCATTCAAAGAGTGAGGCGGCTTCTTGCCACGCCGAATGGCTGTGGTTAAACCGCCAATTAAACGTCGGGTTAAAACCCGACATACTTTAACCGAATTACTATTTCAATGAATGCGAAACAGTATAAGCCTGGATTTCTGCATTTTGATTTAATAGGAGCGCCGGCGCTAGTCGCCTACGAAGCCTGTCGGACTAAAAACAAGGACTTTTTCGCTTGTAGTAGCGCATGTTTGCGCGTTCTCAAGTAGGGACGGGCTTCAGCCTGTCCCATGAAATTAAGATGGTACAGCCTAAAGGCCGTACCTACCTTGCCGTATATAGTATGGTATTAGCGCATGTTTGCGCGTTCTTGTTCTCTGAAGTAGGTCGGGCTTTCCAGCCCGACAAGCTGGCGGCCAGGAATGACCGCCCTACTTAACCGGTAAAAGTTTCTTATTGACAAAATTGCGGCCACCGCAGCAGGCCGCTATGAACAAGTACTCGAAGTACGCCAGCGCTCCTTTATAATTTACAGATTTCCAATCCCGAACTGCAATAAATTGTTCTGCCAGTTCCCGATATCCCCTGGCGTATTGTATTGCACTGAAAAAAGTGCTATTCTATAAAAATGCGTACATACGTATAACAACAGTTTAGGTATGTGAATAATGAATGAAGCCAGTTTAATTATCGCTTTACTTGGATGGATCATTTGCCTCATTGGCTATGTGGGTATTCTTATTGTAGCTTTCCGTAAGAACTATTGGTGGGGTATTGCCATTGTTCTTATACCGTTCATCCCTTTCCTTGTTTTTGTAATCTTAGAATTCCGGAAAGCATGGATCCACCTTACTATATCCATTGCAGGATTTTCTCTGATGTGTATTGGTGTTGCCATGAAAAATTACTAAACATAATGAATATAGCAGGTAACAGCGTTCCGCTGTCAGGAGAAAAATGAAATATTCAATTCCACTGCTGGAGTTTGACCCGGAGCGTAAAGCGGTCATCGAGCCGGTAAAGCTGATACGGCACCGTGATATGCCGAAGCGCTGTGTCCTCTGCTTTTTCAGGGAGGTCATTGAAAAGTCCCGGAGGAAATTAGCTCTGCGCGCCCTGCATCCGCTCAAGTCCGAGATGGGTGAAATACCTGTGTTCTCCGGCAAATACAAAGGGCATGCAATCGGCATCGTACAGGCCGCCGTCGGCGCCCCCCTCGCCGCCGGGCTCTTCGAGGAAGTCATTGCGAGGGGTGGACGGAAATTCGTCGCCTGCGGAGGAGCTGGCGTCCTCGACAAGTCCATCGTCAGCGGTCAAATCGTCGTACCGACATCTGCACTCCGCGACGAAGGGACTTCCTACCATTACCTTCCGCCAAACAGGGACGCATATCCCTCTCCGAAACCTGTTGCTGCGATAATCCGTGTCCTCAAACGACACAGCTGCCACTATGTAAAAGGCAAGACCTGGACCACCGATGGTTTCTACCGTGAGACTCCAAAGAAGGTTGCGAAACGGCGCAAGCAGGGATGCCTGACTGTCGAAATGGAAGCGGCCGCCCTCTTCGCTGTCGGCGAGTTCAGAGGAGTGCAGATAGGCCAGCTGTTATATGGCGGCGACGATGTCAGCGGCATCGAGTGGGATCCCCGTGAGTTTGGACAGAAGATTCCTGCAAGGGAAAAATTGTTCTGGCTGTCTGTGGAAGCATGTATGGAAATCTAGTCATCCGAAAGGATGACGGATGGATGGATTGTTGGATTACTGGATGATTGGGTTTAATTAGATTCGAATTAATAGAAGACAGCCTAAAGGCTGGACTCCAAATTTTGGAGTTCACACTTTAGTGTGCGCCTTAATTTACTAATAGTCTCATAATAATAACAAGTCATGCTGAAGCGTAAATTGTTTCAGGTGCTTGAAAAAAAGAACGAACCAAGGATTGTTTTTTCTGGAGGCCCCTCATATGAGAAACCACATTTGCTTT